>OHSW01000014.1_pt1 | contig 116341 bp, 108 predicted proteins | sample 1578821 | NCBI WGS metagenome assembly OHSW01 (sample SAMEA3879555, study PRJEB24766) | human gut metagenome | biome: human-associated habitat; feature: feces | place: USA | collected 1985/1987
GCAAAAGGCAGATGATTCACGAAGCCAAACTGAAAAACAAATTCCCTGCTTATATTCAAAAGACATAAGCAGGGAATCATTTAGTTTATTGAATCAGAGATTCGGGGACTTGGGAACAATGGGGGAAGAACATACACTGAAACAGAATATTTTATCTTATCAAGAAACGTCCAAATATAAAATACCATTCTTCAGAAAGTGCATTATTCGTTTTTTGCCAACTTCCTTCAGTGGATAGGAGTATTTTTTTTATTAACTTATCGTAATTATACTTGGAGTTATTATACCCTGCCCTTTTCACAATTTTTATTTCTCTAATTTTAAGTTTTCTGTCAAAAAGAATAGTGTATAAACAAGAGGCATTCTGTTCATCACCATTGTAGTTTTCCCAATAAAGACTATCTTGGTATTTCCTTAATGATTCGTTTCCACCAATATAAGAAATTTCCGTTGAGACTTCTCGCAACCGCTTCCTAAAATAATAAGAAGTATACATTTTAGAAGATCTTGCAGTATCCAATATCAATTCAAAAACTGGTAAGTTGGTCTCAGTATCAAAAAAGATAGTTTTTTCTATCTTCTTTTTATAGGAACTTATATCACTTGAATATATTATACTTTCTTCCACCAACTTATTTTGTCCGTACAATAATGGCGGAAGCATAATAAACATGAAAAATAGTTTTAATTTAATAGTCATATCCTAATCGTTTTGACATTACATCAGCTCTTTTATTGTATATAAAATTATTGACCCCTGGCTGTCCGTGGCTAAACGGTACATTCCTCAAGTATAAAATAACATGCCCAAATTCGTGTGCAATCCCAACTGTTCGATGATTCAAAGTGCCATTCTTATTAATTATGACTTGTACATGGCTATTGGTTGAACTCTTACCGGAAGCTAACCTCTTGTCAGGTACTAATGTCTGACCTAAATTTCCTTGAATATGTTTTCCAAAAGGGACTCCAGCCTTTGAATACTCTTCTTTTTGATGAGCAGGTATTTCGCTATCATCATCGTCATAAGGAGTACCAAAAGTTTCTTCTACAGTCTTCCCATTCATTTTATATGTATTCTTATCAGATAATGACAGTTCTACCATTTTCTCACTATTGGCAATCTCAAATAAGTCTTTCAGAAAGAAATCATTACTACTATTAGCTTGTTTCGCAATGGAAGTTGGATCCAATATACCATTATTGAATTGCATCTTTATGTTACTACCATCCTGCAAACCATTGTAAATAGCTTCAATAGCTGCTGGAGTTACAATAAGCAAGCTATCTCCATTGATGTCAATGGTATTCACTGGATTATTCGCTCCATACTGATACGGAGACAATGAGTGATACTTCTCGGAAAACCTATCATTCGTTGTAAATCTCCCCAGCGCCGCATCATAATGCCGTGCCCCGTAGTCATACCAGTTCAACCCCTTCTTGCCATCATACTCCTTGCCGTTGTACTTGTAAGGCTGCACATTGCCTGAACTTGCAAACACACCACCGAAGGGATAGTAATGGTTCGCTTCCTCTACCGTGCCGCTTTGGTTAATCACAACCCGGTTATTACCCTGATGGTCTTTCAAGTAGTAATGATACTTGCCGTCGCTCAAAGTAACATAGCCTTCATCGGTCAGCAGCAACTTCTGAACACCGTTCTCATAGACCACGTTTCCGCAATAGTCCGTCGTGGTGGTAGTGCTGCCTGTCTTATGGACAGTTTTCAGCTTTGTGCCGTCGGCACCATAAGTATAGGCAATCGTACTACCGTCACTGAACGTGACCATATTGGGCAAATTTAATACATTATAGGTAATTGTACTAATTCCCTTGTTTAAATCTTTAGTTAAATTTCCATTGGAATCGTAAGTGTATTCGTTCGCCTGCTTCACACCGTCCTTGAACTCGAAACCACCATTGTAGGCAGAAGCTGCTGCCGCATCGTCCACACGGCTCAACTGATTGCCACCGAGGGTGAAAGTCAGGTTATCAATCAAACCGTAACTGGAAGCAGCGGTCTGACCGTAACGTTGCAAGGTCTTGATGTTGCCGTTTTTGTCATAGGCGGTTACATTCTCACTGAAACGGTTAGTGTTCGTATTGATGCCGGCTGTTTCGCCGTAAGTGGCGTTCATCAGACGGCTTAATCCGTCGTAAGTGAACTTATAGCCACGGATAGTGCTCTCATTTCCAGCCTTCCACGTCATGCTGCTGATACTGCCGTTGTATTTGGCGGTGCCGTTGCCGTTGTTGTAGTACAGATTCTGTGTAAACTTGCTTCCACTAATTCCCGTCAGCCAGCCACGGACATTATAGGCATACGTCAGCTTGTTGGTGGCACTTCCGTGCAGGGACTTTGATTGCAGTCTTCCCAAGTTGTCATACGCATAGTCGGCAAGGGTTATCTTGGTGCCGCCTAGCGTATGCTCCACCTTCAAGAGTCTGTCCGCATGGTCGTAGCTGTAAGTATACACTTCCGTGCGGGTTGTTTTTCCGCTTGCCGTGTGGGTATGGGTCACTGTAGCAGGCTTGTTTGTAAAAGTATAGACGGTAGCTGCTACATCATAACCACCCAAAGGATTACTTTGTACAGTCTTCACCACACGTCCCTTGATGTCATAGTAGTATGCGGTATAAATCTTGTTACTACTACCAAGTACCGTTGCCACACTTGCAGTCAAGGCACCTTTTCCATTGCCCGAAGCATCATCAGGGAAATTGCTGTTATTGAAACCTGCTTGCGAACGGAAAGCGTAACTGTCATAGAAGTGCTGCACAAGTACATTCGTTCCAGAAGTGGTCACTTTGTTGGTACAAGTCCCCTGTTCCGTCAGGCGGTTCAGCCCGTCGTACTTGTAGTACGTCCAGTTACCGGATGTAAGGGCACGCTGGTTGCCGTCCTGCGAGAATACCAGGCGGTCGGCATTGTCATACACCATTTCCATATATCCCGCACCGGGAAGCTTCTTCCAGATACAACGGTTACGTCCGTCGTATTTGTACTGGAAGGCATACTGGTCGAGATTGGCCGAGCTCTGGTACATAGGCTGGAGCACGAAACAAAGATTGCTTTTGTCGTCATACACATAGTAAGTGTCGTGCGTTTCGCTGCCCTTCATCTGACGGGACAATACAACATGTCCCATCTTGTCGGTGAAGGTGTAGCTCACGTTCAGGTCTTCATCGGTGGTCTTGACGACCGAAAGCTGGCCGGAAGCATAGCTGCCGTTGCTCGTCAGTGCGCCTGCACTGCTTACGCTATAGTTGATGCAGTTCAACTGCGCGTTAGCCGTACTGTTGGCCAGATAGTCCGTATTGACGGAATGCCCGCCATGCCATGCGGCTCCCGGTCCGTATTCCTTGACGGTACGGTTCAGCGGAGAAGCCTCGTACACCGGCTGGCCGTAAGGACGCGAGTCGTTGCCATAGTTGCCGGGCGCACTGCTCTTGAATGCAGCAGGCGCCACATACTCGGCAGACGAGACTATCGGCAGCCAGGAATTCACGGCACGTCCTGCAACGTCGTACTCCTGCAGCGTCACCAGATTGCTGTTGCTTGCCGTCACCTTCTTCAATACCGTCTGGAACGGACGTCCCAGGCCATCAAAATACTCCACCTTATCCAGGTATTTACCTCCCATTTCATCCAGCATGCTACGGGTACGCACATAATTGTGGCTGGCATCCTGCGCCGCTGTTGTCAGTGCATAGCACAGCAACGCCATGAACATATATTTTCGTTTCATACAATTCTTTCGTTTCATTGGGGTTTGTAATTATACTGATATTCATTCACTACCTTTCCATTATGCTCCTTAACCTGGAACAAGCGGTTGAAGTCATCATAGGTAAAGGTCGCTTTCTCTTTATTCGGTTCTACAATTTCCGTAACACCCACAAGCGGGCGATAGAGATAGGTAGTAACCAAAGCATTGTCGTTGGCAAGCCCGTTTCGCACTGTGTTCAGGACAGCTGTAATGGACGCAGTATTCGCATTGGCCGGCAGTTGGCTGATGCTCGCCGACGAGATTTTCTCTACAGCCTCATACGTCTTTCCTTCTATCTTGGCCACCGGATAAAGATTGTTATAGGCCCATAGGAAGCTCACCGGCAAATTGTTGCGTATATAACCCAGCAGCCGGCCTCTCGAAGTGTACTTGCCAAACCAAATATCCTGCACATAGGCTCCCGCATAATCGGCCAGCGTCTTGGGAGTAGTAGAGTTGAATCTCAACGTACGTTTGGGCAATATCATATTAAGCGTATCTTTATATTCCGTCTTCGACGCATTCACCACTTTGCCGGCAGAGAGTTCGACATGTTCTATAGGCATACCCACCATATATTTCCCTTTCATCTTGACGGAAACGGCATCCGTAAAGCTGTTTGCATATTTAAACTGCTTTTCTTTCTCCACCCCGTGCTTGTTGCTCTTCAAGGAAGAAAGTACCCCATAGTCAGTATAGGCATATCTCTCTTCGTCCACTATATTGCCTTCAGCGCGATAGTCGGTAGTCACTTTCTTGCTGAGATAGTACGATTGTGCCCACAGATTGTAAGGCTGCATGGTACGGGTAGGATGGGAATAATCCGGATTGAAATAATAGTTGCGTATTTTCGGTGCCCAAACCTCTTCCGAAGAAGAAGGTGAGTAGGTGTACTCCTCTCTCTTCAGCAGTTTATGATTTTTATCCCTATATTCTACCGACGAAAGTTTACCGTTCTCATAGTCAGGCACCGTAGGAATGCCGGCCAGGTATATATCAGTAACCTCATCCGGAACGTTATGGTATCTGTAAGTGGTATATCCCTGAGTATCCATGTCGCCATATGATTCACTGACCGCCGTATATCCCACAAGGTTTCCTCTGGAAAGATTCGTCAAAGGGATATAAGGAGCAGATTGAATCAGTTCATAGTAAGCATTCATCCAGTTTCCCGCCCAACTTTGCATTTGTTCTACATAGACCGGTGCGTTGAATACCGGCTTCACCATCAGCTTTGCATCCTGATATTCAAACTTACGCCAACTCTGGTTACCGTTGCCGTCCGTATTCGTGATGGACTTGATGCGCAGCCCGGCACCCAGGTAATCCTTATCCAAGGGAGCATTCGTTTTGCCTACTATCTCTACCGAAATATTGATAGGATACTCCAACCTTACATTCTGCACTGCCAATGTCACACGATACGTACCTCTGTCCAGTTGCTTTTCAGTGTCATCAGGCCAGGGCTCCATCACATCATAATCGGGAGAAGAGAACAAGGTTCTATAACCATTACCCTCTTTCTTTTCGAGTTGTGTTGTGTAAGTAAGCGACGAAGCAAGATGTTCACTGGGATGAGGTTCGTCATGTCTTCTGCGGATGATAATCTTGGGATTGGCATCGTCCACTTCAAAAGGCTCGCCAATATACATAAGGACAGGAGCTCCGGGTGCCACGGGCGGCATACCGTTGTCTACCAGGTTAAGGGTTCCTTCGCGCAAGGGGGGCATCATAGGCAAAGTTTCAAAACGATGTCCTTCATACTCAAAGGTAGTTGTGCCACCCGTAGGATAGGTGATAGTGCGCAGCGTCCCTATCTTGCACAACGCCTCATTGAATGAACGGTCCATACCTTCTTTAAACAAACTCGTCTTACTGCTCGGCTTTATCGACTCCGACCAATAAATGCTGGGGCTAATCTTTAAAGAAGCAGTCATTGGTGACGCACCGTTGTAGAATCCCCAGGCATCTACAGACAGAGAGCGTTTGGGCGGCAATTTCCCCATATTGTAATCCATGGTATATACATTGTTCTTCTTCGAACCAGCCACATCATATACCTTCGACAATAACAAACGGTCATCATAACCATTGGTAGTGGCAGCCATTCCGCTAAGCAGATATTTATACTCCAGCATGGTGGTCTTGATAAGGTTACCGGCAGTATCACTCACCTTGATACTCGACAGCTTCTGTACCTTTTTTCCGGTTTCCGCACTCTCTATATCCTCACGATCAGTTGTACCGAATTCTACTTTACCCCCTTCAAAAGTAATAGCCGACAATGTCCATTGCTCTATCTTGGAGTATGAGTAATTGTAGTTGAACTTATTGGTGAAATACTGCGGAGATTGTGAAGACAATTGGCCATTCACTATTTTAGACAAAGATATAACGTCTTCTGTAGTAGAAATGGGAGTAAAAATACTTTCTTTTTTGTAACTAAACGTAATCTTTCCACCGTTGGGAGATGTCACAGAGTCAAGCATCCAGGCTGTTACAATCTGCGGTTCGTTATAGTATGGAAATATATGACTTCTAGTTATATCTGTTTGAAAAAAATCAATGGTATTTAAGAAATAGTATGTGATTTCTTTTGTCGAGAAGGAATAGACATATCCTTCCAAGTCCGTCATGGTCCATGTTTTGTTACTTGTATTGTATACCATCTTTACCACTTTTTCTTGTGTTTGGATGGTAGGGACGGCATTCAGTTGTCGGTTGTTCTTCAATACGTCGAAATACATGGAGCCCGAATGTCCGCCTGCATTGAAGTAAAACATATCAGGTTCGGCATCATAGTCACCTTTGAAATAACCCATATACTTCTCCAAATTCTGGTCGGTCACTTCAAATCTGGGATTGGTCAGCCACGGAGCATCAGTAAGGTTATAGCACCCACGTGCTGCAAAGTCGTCCGTACCCTGCACTTGTCTGACGACGCACCCTCCTGCCTGGAGGGTCCATCCAAGGCCGATCCAAGTAGCTTCTTGTGCAACACGTGTTCCGTCCGTATGGTACGATAGTGCAATGGGGAACTTCTTTCCGTCAAGGTCAATCTCGTAGATCGGGATAGTCAGATTGGCTTGCCCCACATAATTGTCGGTAGGTATCATGCCGAAAGTTCCCAATGAAGCTGCATTGGGAGATACCGGAACAATCCGGAAGTTGGTTTCAGGATGGCCATCCTGCGAATACATAACCGTTGCCTTCAGTAAAAGGAACAGTAATAAAAACAAGGATATTCTTTTCATGATAAATCGTTGTTATTAGAAAAATTATTCAATATGTTTTGCGGGATAAGGGATGGGGGAGCTGTTTTCCAAGCCTCTCCCATTCCCTTGCTGGCTTTTCAGCCTCCTACAGTGGCATCGCCTGCACGCCCAGCACACTGGCTATGGTGGCAATGATGGTGCCCACAATTTTCAAGATATCTTTCCAGGTTTCTTTGCTTATTTTCATAATTCCATGTTTTAAGGATGATTGTTTTAAAATTCTTTACTTACCTCGAAGCACGGACACTGCTTCACCCACTCCCACGGCTCCACCGTCCCATCTCCGTCCAAATCGGGACTGAGGTCGCGGTGGCCGCATACACGGGCGTTCCGGAACTGTTGTAGCAGCTGGTACACCAGCAGGTGCAGGGCCGAACGCTGCTCCGGCGTACGGGTATCCTTCGGATTTCCCCGGGCATCCAGCCCGCCTTCGTAGCAGATACCTATCGAATACTTGTTGTGACCGCGGCAATGCGCACCGGGCAGTTCCAAGGAACGGGTTCCGAGCACAGTACCGTCTCTCCGGATATAGTAGTGATAGCCCGTCGTGCGGAAGCCACGGCGGCGGTGCTCTGCCTCCAGAACCTCGGAAGTAAGCGTACAGCCCTCCCGCGTGGCGCTGCAATGCACCACGATGTAGTTGATTTTTCGCATAAGATTAGTTAGTGATTAATGATTGAAGATTAGTAATTTATGATTTGACGATTTACGATGTACGATTACTTTTCGTATCATAAATGCCTGCATAGGCGCGGTTATTTAGCAGTACGAATTTCAATCGTACATCGTAAATCGTCAAATCGTAAATGGCCTTATCCCAACGGATTTTCACCTTGGTCACCGTCGTTACCGCCCGAGCCGCCGTCGTTGCCGCCCGAACCTGCCGTGTCCTGAAGGTCGAAGCGCACGCACTTCACCCCGGTCACCAGCGAACGGGTAGACACCGTATGGTCCAGATTACGCTTGGAAGTGGGCAGAAAACGCACTCGTAGCGTGGACTGGGTAGCCGATACCTTCAGAGGGTCTTCCACACCGTTCATGGTGGACTTCATCGTAAGGCGGAAAGTACCCAGACCGTCCAGCGTCACGCTCTCGGAAGACTGCAGGTGGCGAGTCATCACGGTCACCAGGTTGTCGATGACATTCTTCGAGTCACCCGTAGAGAGGGAAGACAATTCCGCAATCTCCTTGGCCACCTGCTCGGTGTCCACATTCCCCGTCAGCACCACGCGGGGATAGAAAAGCTTCTTGCCCTCTTTGTTGGCAAGAACCGACTGAAATGATTTGTAAATTACTGGCATAGTAGTTTTGTTTTAAAAATTAATAGTTTGTCTTGAAATTCAAGGATTCGTTTTTTTCAAATGAAACAACATTGTTTTATTTTCGTGTATTAAGCTTAACCACATTGCAAAGATAACGCTATCCGGAAAAGTGTGCAAATTAAAAAAACCGTTTTTCTTCATGAATTTATTCACATATCGAAAATACTATTTACAGCACAGGCTCAACAGGTATCGTCCCGGTTGCCGTATCTTGCCATGACTCTCGCGCAAGGCATAGAAGCCCTTCCACAAAGGGTGGCCGATAGCACCGAAATTACTTTTGAGGATAATGGCATACTGCTCTTGCGGAGGAATATGGAACTGCTTCAGATTGAAAAGCAACCCGTCCAGGTTGCGGTCCGTGCCATCCTGCGGCGGTTGCAGTTGCTCTATTTTCCGAAGATATTCCCCCTCCGCGGATGGCACATCCGCGCCCTCAGTGCCCCCGGTTCCGGGGGAACTATGGAGGAGGGGATTTTCTTTGCTGTGTTGTGATGTGCTATGCTCTGCTGTGCTATATGTACCCGATGTCGCATTTTCGGGCTTAAATGCTGCACTTTCGGCAGCGGACGGCACGCTTCCATTGGCAGACGGCACTCTCCCGGCGGCAGTCGGCGCGGCCTCGTCATCGCTCTGAGAATCATCCACCAGACAATAACGTGTGTCTATGGCGGAAGATTTCCGGCGCTTGGTACTGAACAGATACTGCCGCTGTATCTCAGCAGAAGTCAAGATGGCGTATTTGCCGAAAAGGGCGGCATTGAAAATGCCGTACTCCACAGCCAGGGCAAGAATGCGCTTCACGTCGGCAGCCGTCTTTTCATAGAGGCAGGCGGAAAGGTCTTCGTAGAAAAGCTCGTCGGCACACACGTAATAGCCTTCGTCGGCATAAATGCAGGAGAGGGCGCCCAGCAGAATGGCAAAGGAGCCGTCACCCTCACGTTTCATGATGCGGCGCACCAGACGGTCGTGCATGAAGTCTGTGTTCAAGGGGAAATAGTCAAGTCCCCGTTTTTTGATTCTGGACATGGTTTGATGATTAGGGGTTAGTGATTAGGGGGAGAGAGCGGCTTGTATCATTCTATATCACCTGCTTCGCATAGGCGTTTCCGCTTGCGGAGCACGCTTTCGCGCACTACCTTCAAAGCATTCAGAATAAGATACATACGAAGGGTACAGTCCGAAATTTCAGTGATGACCGGATAACGGAGGGGATTGCTTGCTGGAAGTGAGCGACGGTAGCGGGCGTTGCTCATCGCCCTACGGCATTCCTTGCAATAATTGTCGGGGGCAAGCGTACGCTTGTCTACATAAAAAGAATCAACGGGCAGTTCTCTGTGGCAACATCCACAGAAACGAACATTTTTTTCAATAATCTGTTCCATAACCATTTTTTGTTAAGAATTAGTACAATAATATTTTTTCGGCACGCCCCTGCCAAAGATGCTTGTAGGGGCTGTTTGCTGGAAGTATATATCCAGCGTATTCTATCTATACATCCAGCGCGTTGCATCTATACTTCCAACGCACCTCATCTATACATCCGGCAAGGCGGATGCCCATTTTTTCAAATTCGTAAGTATTTTTGCTAAATTCGGATGCTTCCGGATAAAAGACCAGATGTGTATTTTCCATAAATCCCTCCCTTTTATTTGCATTTATAAAACATGATATGTATTTTTGTCCCAACAAAGATAATGCTGTTTTCATTTATAAAACAAACAAATCGGGAATTAAATTCTTAAATAAGACGTAAGACAGTATAAATGAGGAGATAATAGTTTCTGAATAATTTACACGTAAAAACTGAAGAATATGGCGAATGACAAAGACCCGGTATTTTGTGCGGCAGACATCATAAAACGTGCCAAACTGGCGAAAGAATTCAAGACAGACAGCGAACTTGCCGCCTTTCTGGGTATATCACGCTCCACACTGAGCAACTGGAACGCCCGCAACAGCATCGACTTCCCCCTGCTGCTGGGCAGCCTGGACGACGTGGACTACAACTGGCTGCTGACGGGAAAGGGCTCGCCTGCACATCATTCAAAATTCTGTGACAATGACTTGGTACAAGGTGAAGTGGAAATACTTCACACACCGAAAACAGCCGACCCTATGGACGACCGTAGCGTGACCCTCTATGACATCTCTGCCGCCGCCAACCTGAAGACACTGCTGGCTGACCGCCCGCAGTACGCCTTGGGGCGGATTGTAATTCCCAATATCCCTGTGTGCGACGGTGCCGTCTACGTCTCGGGCGACTCGATGTATCCCATCCTCAAGTCCGGTGACATCGTAGGCTTTAAGTCCATCCGCGACTTCACCGACGTCATCTACGGTGAAATGTATCTCGTCTCCTTCGAACGGGGCGGCGACGAATACCTGGCAGTGAAATACGTCAACCACTCGGAACGGCCGGACTGCATCCGTCTGGTGAGCTACAACAACCACCACGACCCCATGGACCTGCCGCTGGCGGCAGTCAATGCAATGGCCATCGTGAAGTTCTCGATAAGGAAGAATATGATGATGTAGAGGGCGGCATTATCACCGGAAATTTCGTAAGAAAGCTCCTGGCAAGGATCATTTAACAAGCAAACAGAGAAATTATACAAAAAAAGCTTGTAATTTATTCTTTTATCTTATTTTTGCGATGCCATAGGCATAATAATAAGTATCCGGAAAAAAACATGCTTATTCCATCCAATAGAACAAAGAGGGAGTGCATTCTTTCAAGGTTATGTTTTCTAGTGCTTTCAGTATGGGTGTCCCTACCTTCCGCAGCACAGAACAATCCCTACAAGATAGACGATGCACTCTACCCCATCTACCAGCGGGCTTCCAAGCAGGCACGCCAGCAAGAGGGGTTGCTGGTGGCCGACACTTTGTATCAACAAGCCCTGAAGCTCGGTGACAAAAAAGCACAATGCCTGGCATACATCATCCCCCTGCAGTTCTATATATCCCAAAAAGATGATAGCAAAATAGAAAAGGCATCCACTGACCTGAAAGAGATTTCACGTGCCAATAACTATCTGCAATATTATTATCACGCTTGGAGCAGCGAAATCATCTACTTCCTGAACCAACAACGCTCATTGCTCGCCTTGCAGAAAGCGGAAAAAATGAAAAAGCAAGCTTTTGCCGACAGATACCCTTACGGTATCTTCAGCTGTATCCGAACCATGGGCCATATCTACAAATCACGCGGAAACTTCGACCTCTCCGCCCAATACTATCAGGAAGCCTTGGACTATATGCTGAAGAATATGCCCGACCAAGATCCCAGCCAACTATACTCAAGCCTTGCCGAATATTACCGTAACACCCAAAAAGATTACGCCACCGCACTGGACTATTGCGAAAAAGCCTTGAAGAGCGCCAAAACAGAACGGAACATAGCCCAAGCCATGATAGAGAAATGCCTGGTACTATTCCGGCAGGGACGTATAGATGAATTCAACGACTGCTATAAAGAAGCCGTACAAATGGCGGACCGTTGCAAGCTCTCTGCCAGCGTTTCCCTACTGATAGCCCACATCAGCAAGAACATACTGGACAAACAGTATGAGCAGGCCCATGCCCACGCTGACCAATTGTCCGAGGAAGGCTTGCAACAACATGCCTACATTTACGAATGCGCCAAAGACTATCCCAATGCCATCAAATATCTGAAAAAATACCACCAGCAGTTGGATTCGACGAACAATCTCCTGCAACTGTCGGACATCGCCGAACTGAACACCCAGATAGGCGCCGAACGTCTGAAAATGGAAAACATACAGGCCACCTCGCGCTACCGCATCACTCTTTTCAGCATTGTCACCGGCTTTTTGCTGTTATCCCTGCTTTTCCTGATGCTCTACCTCCACCGCAAACGTAAAGTCAACCTCGAACTATGCCACAAGAACGAGGAACTTTCCGAAGCACGCGACCAAGCCGAAGCAGCCAACAAGGCAAAGAGCATCTTCCTGCAGAACATGAGTCACGAAATACGGACACCGCTCAACTCTATCGTGGGCTTCTCACAACTCATCACTTCCCCCGACGCGAACCTTTCCCAAGAGGAAAGGCAGGATTTCTGCCATCTCATACAGCACAATTCCGACCTCCTCCTTACACTGGTGGGGGACATCCTCAGCGCAGCCGAGTTGGAAAGCAACAGATACACCATGAAGATAGCGCCGCACAGTTGCAACAAGCTCTGCCGGGAAGCCATAACCACCGTTGAACACCGCAAGCCCGAAGGCGTGAAGCTCTACTACACCTCCGAAGTGGACGACTGCTACGAACTGAGCACCGACGGGCAACGTGTGTGCCAGATACTCATCAACTTCCTTACCAATGCAGAGAAACACACCACACAAGGCGAAATCCGCCTGCACTGCTCTCTCACAGAGAATCCCGGATACGTCACCTTCTCCGTCACCGATACCGGTACCGGCATTCCCCCGGAATACTCGGAAACCATCTTCGAACGTTTTGAAAAGGCCGACAACTTCGGGCAAGGCACCGGCCTGGGACTCAATATCTGCCGCCTCATCGCCGAACGGCTGAAAGGGAAAGTGCTGCTGGACAAGGAGTACAAGGAGGGGGCAAGGTTCGTGTTTGTACTGCCGGTGAAAAAATCCATTTGAAGAGCAAGACCAAAACAACAAAGGCTGCCTCTTCTGCATCCTCCGAAACATCGGTATCTGCAGAAGGGCAGCCTTCTATATAAATAGCCGTAAAGCTATGCTGATTATAAACCGAATGCGGCTTTCACCTTGTCCACATAGTCCAGCTTCTCCCAGGTGAATAGCTCTACCTCTATATCTTTGTTGCCTTCGTAGCGGCTCTTGAAGTGCTTGACGATGGTCTGCGGCTCGCGGCCCATATGTCCGTAGGCGGCAGTCTCCTGATAGATGGGGTTGCGCAGTTTCAGACGGTCTTCTATCGCCTTGGGGCGGAGGTCGAACAGCTCGTCAATCTTACGGGCAATCTCACCGTCGCTCATATTGACGTGGCTGCGGCCATAAGTATCTACGAAGATATTGATGGGGCGTGCCACACCGATAGCGTAACTTACCTGTACCAGCATTTCGTCGGCAACGCCGGCAGCTACCAGATTCTTGGCAATGTGGCGGGCTGCATAAGCTGCGCTGCGGTCTACCTTAGAGGGGTCCTTTCCGGAGAAAGCGCCGCCGCCGTGGGCACCCTTGCCGCCGTAGGTATCTACGATAATCTTGCGTCCCGTCAGCCCGGTGTCACCGTGAGGACCACCGATTACGAACTTGCCCGTGGGGTTGACGTGATATGTGATACGGTCGTTGAACAGTGCCAGCACTTTTTCATGATGGATGGAGGCAATGACACGCGGCATCAGAATCTCGATTACATCCCGGCGGATTTGGGCGAGCATTTCCTCGTCGGCCTTCAGCTGGGCGGCATCACTGTCGTCGGCAGGCTGTACGAAGTCGTCGTGCTGGGTGGAGACTACGATGGTGTCGATGCGTACGGGTGTGCCGTTGTCATCATATTCGATGGTCACCTGGCTCTTGGCGTCGGGACGGAGGTAGGTCATCACCTTGCCTTCGCGACGGACATCTGCCAGCACTTGCAGGATGCGGTGTGCAAGGTCCAGTGAAAGCGGCATGTAATTCTCCGTTTCGTTGGTGGCGTAGCCGAACATCATTCCCTGGTCTCCGGCACCTTGTTCCATGGGGTCCTGTCGCTCCACGCCGCGGTTAATGTCGGGGCTCTGCTCGTGGATGGCGCTCAGCACGCCGCACGAATTGCTCTCGAACATATACTCGCCTTTGGTATAGCCGATTTTCTTGATTACTTCGCGTGCGATGAGAGGCATGTCAACGTACGCTTTGGTTTTCACTTCTCCAGCCAGCACTACCTGACCGGTAGTAACCAGAGTTTCGCAAGCTACTTTCGAACTGGGGTCGTAGGCCAACAGTTTGTCAAGCACAGCGTCCGATATTTGATCGGCCACTTTGTCGGGGTGTCCTTCAGACACCGATTCGGATGTGAATAAATATCCCATTTCAGTTGAGAATTGATAGTTGATAATTGATAATTCAACGAATGGCGGAAGGAGGTGTGTGGAGTAGATGCATCCGGCACACAAACGTGCCGTCAGAAAAGGATGTGTTTTAGCATTTTTTTCTGTGGTTGCAAGCTACTCAAATCTCTCCACATATCGTTTTTCGGGGGCAAAGATAGTGCAAACCGAACGCAGAACAAAATGAACTTGTTCATTTTTTATGCTGAGGTGCAGCCTATCTTCGCTTTCCGGAGGCAAAGATAAAAAAGAAATCTTGTATCTGCGCTACAGATAGCAGAGATTAACACTGATTTTGCAACAATTCCCCGATTGTCTTTCCCAATACCGGATGCACCACGCCTGAAGCAATCTCCGCCAACGGCTCCATCACGAAACGGCGTTCCTGCATCAGCGGATGAGGAAGTTTCAGTTCGGGAGTATCCAGCAAAACGGGAGTACCGTCATCGGCAAAACAGAGCAACAGGTCGATGTCTATCACACGGTCGCTATACACTGCATTGACAGACTTATGCGTACGCCCCATCTCCCGCTCGATTTCCTGCGTCGTTTGCAACACCTCCAAAGGTGCCAAAGCAGTGTCTACGCAGAGTGCGGCATTCAGAAAAGTATTATCGGAAGAAAAGCCCCACGGGGCAGTAGCATAAAAAGCAGATAGGGAAATCACTTCCCCTATCTGCTTTCTTATCTTTTGGACGGCCATGCGGAGGTTCTGCTCCTTATCGCCGAGATTGGTACCAAGACTGAAATAAACAACCATAATTACCGGTCTGTAATCAGCATCGCATCTCCATACGTACCAAAGCGGTACTCTTCCTTCAATGCCACATTGTATGCCTCCATCACCTGCTCGTAACCGCCGAAAGCGGCAACAATCATCAGCAGGGTACTGAGCGGCATGTGGAAGTTGGATATCATGGCATTGGCCACGGTAAAGTCGTACGGCGGGAAGATGAACTTGTTGGTCCAACCCTCGTATTCCTTCAAATGTCCGTCGGTGCTGACGGTGCTCTCGATGGCACGCATCACGGTGGTACCTACGGCACAGACTTGGCGGTTCAGGTCTTTAGCATGGTTCACAATCCGTACGGCTTCCTCGTTCACAATCATCTGCTCGGAGTCTGTCTTGTGCTTGGTGAGGTCTTCCACATCAATGTCGCGGAAGTTACCCAAGCCGGCATGCAGGGTGATGTAGGCAAAGTCAATACCCTTGATTTCCATACGCTTCATCAGCTCGCGGCTGAAGTGCAGACTGGCGGTAGGCGCCGTAACAGCTCCTTCGTTGCGTGCAAAAATAGACTGGAAACGTTCGGCATCGTCCGGCTCTACGGGACGGTTGATGATACTGTGGGGCAGCGGCGTTTCGCCCAGCGCATAGAGCGCCTTCTTGAACTCATCGTGCGGACCGTCGTAAAGGAAACGAAGCGTACGCCCACGCGAAGTGGTGTTGTCGATAACCTCAGCCACCATAGAGTCGTCGTCACCGAAGTAGAGCTTATTGCCGATACGTATTTTACGGGCAGGATCCACCAGTACATCCCACAACCGGAGCTCTTCGTTCAACTCACGCAACAAGAACACTTCAATACGCGCACCGGTCTTTTCCTTGTTACCGTACAAGCGGGCAGGGAAAACCTTGGTGTCGTTGAAGATAAACACATCTTTGTCATCAAAATAGTCCAGAACATCCTTGAACATCTTGTGCTCAATCTCACCCGTCTTACGGTGCAACACCAGCAGACGTGACTCGTCTCTGTACTTCGTGGGGTGCAAAGCTATCTTCTCTTCGGGAAGCTTGAATTTGAATTGCGACAGTTTCATAATTAGTTATGAGTTATAAGTTATTTATTATTTATATCAGTCTGTTTTAGTCATAAGAGGGTATGAGTTATCCGGCAGTATACTACACTTCATAGCAAATAACTCATAACTTATAACTAAATATCTATCTCCTGCGCCTCTATCCACTCTTTAAAATCGAGGGGATTGAGGCAGTCTGCCAGCCGGACGTCGCCTACGCGGGTACGCTCCAGGGCGGTGAGGTGAGCGCCGCTCTGCAGGGCTTCGCCGATGTCACGTGCCAGGGCGCGGATATAGGTTCCTTTGCTGCATACTACGCGTACCTTTATCCACGGTTCGGCAATATCCAGCCCGTCGTCCAGCAGCTCTATCTCGTCGATGACGAGCAACTTGGGTTTCAGCTCTACCTCCTCTCCCTTGCGGGCAAGGTCGTAGGCACGTTTCCCGTTCACCATACATGCCGAGAAGGCGGGAGGCACTTGCTGTATCTCGCCGATGAACTTCTTCAGCGTCTCCTCCACCAGTCCGCGGGTGATGTGCTCCGTGGGATAGGTGGCATCTATCTCATGTTCCAGGTCGTAAGAGGGAGTGGTGGCACCCAACCGGATGGTGGCAACGTACTCCTTCGTGTGATACTGGAATTCCTCAATCCGTTTCGTGGCCTTGCCCGTACAGACTATCATCACCCCCGTAGCAAGCGGGTCGAGGGTACCGGCATGGCCTACTTTCAACTTCTTCTCCTTTATCCGCCGGCAGATGTGGTAACGCGCATGTCCCACAACCTTGAACGATGTCCATCCCAGCGGTTTATTGAAATAGAGGACTTCTCCTTCTTTAAAATTCATTGGCCTCTCCCCTAACCCCTCCCCGGTAGGGAGGGGGATAAAATGGTACAACTTAATATTTTTCTCTTATTGATTTCCGGAGTAATCAGTCTTTCCCCCACACAAGGAGGGGACTTTAGCTTAATATGAGCGTTATGACACCGGCTATCGCGCAATAGATGGCAAAATAAATCAGCTTGCCCTTCTTCACAATATTTATCATCCACTTGCAGGCCAGGCAGCCCGAAACAAAAGCAGCCAGGAAACCTACCACCAGCGAAAGCGCCGGAATATCCCCCGCAACCGCCTCACCTTTCATCATCTTCATCCCATCCAGCAGTGCCTCACCCAAGATGGGAGGCATCACCATCAGGAAAGAGAACTGTGCCAGCTTCGCCTTGTTGTCGCCCAGCAACAGACCGGTTGCAATGGTACTGCCCGAACGGGAAAGCCCCGGAAGCACCGCGCATGCTTGTGCAAGACCGATGATAAAGGCATCCTTCATGCTGATGTTCTCCTTCTGCTTCGGCTTATAATAATAGGAGAAAGACAGCAGCAGAGCTGTCAGCAGCAGGCAGCAGCCCACAACGACCAGTCCCGAACCGAAAATGGCCTCTACTTCGTCCTTGAAAAATACCCCCACAATGCCGATAGGTATCATGGATACCAGTATATTGATGACGTAACGTGTCTCCTCGTTCATCTGCCACTTGAACAGTCCCTTGAAAATCCAGTCAATCTCTTTCCAGAGTATCACCAGCGTACTGAACACCGTAGCCACATGTACCACTATCGTAAAAGCAAGATTCTCCTCTCCCTCAATACCGAACAATGCCGAACCTATGGCGAGGTGTCCGCTACTGCTCACCGGCAGATATTCGGTCAGTCCTTGAATAAGCCCAAGGATAAGCGCTTCAAACCATTCCAATTTGTTTAAGTTTTTAAGTTCTTGAGTTGCCGGAGGGGCTGTCCGGAAGCTCTGTTACTACTTTCTTTCTGATTATTTTTCAGACGCAGATAACGCAGATGACACGGATTTCTAATATTCCAATCTGCGTCATCTGTGTAATCCGCGTCTGAAAGTTTACTCCTCTGCACGACAGCTTTTAGGCTTGCGCAGCACGGCATATATCATGAACACAAACCCCAGCAGGCAAACTACCGGAGCCACCTTGATGCGTCTCACACTAAAAATGTCCGGCTCAAAGGTCGTCGGGGTAGACACGGGGCCGGTCATCAGAAGAAAACCAATGATAACCACCGCCATTCCGATGCCAAGCAGGATAAAATTGGTCTTATCAAAAGCGAATTTCTCTTTACTCATCTATACATTTACTATTTTACTATTTACAATTTACTATTTGGAGGCTGCGATAACAGTACTTTCTCTCTATGCACTTCAAGGCGTTAAATATAATACAGTGTGCTTGCCTTCATCCTCAGATATTTGTTGATGGAAAGCAAAGCGCACAGCCACGTAATAAGTACACCGAACACCAGCACGGCACCCGACACCAGCACCATCACCTCGGGCGTAATCACCTTGACCAACTCCGGTTCGTAGGACACCAGCCAATAGGCGGCTCCCCACAGAATGCTGTCGGCTATGAAAGCGGCCAGCACACCTATCCAGAAATTGCGCCGCAGAAACGGACGACGGATGAATGCCCAGCTTGCTCCCACCAGCTTCATGGTGTGGATAAGGAAACGCTTGGAATATATAGCCAGACGGATGGTGTTGTTTATCAGCGCAAAGGAGATAAACGTCAGTATCACAGCCAGCCCCAGCAGCATCAAGCTGATATTCCTTATATTATCGTTCACGGCATCTATCAAGTCTTTCTGGTAGAGCACTTCCTGGATATTGGTATTCTTTTTAATCAGTTTCTCTATTTTGGCGATGCTGTCCGAATTGGCATAGTCGGAATGCAGCTTGATTTCGATGGAGGCAGTGAAAGGATTGTAGCCGAGGAACTCTTGCGGGTCCGTACCCATCGCCTCAGTCTGCTCGCGGAGTGCCTGCTTCTTGGAAATGTATTCCGTCTGCTTCACAAAAGCCTCCTTGTCCAGCCTCTTCTGAAGCTTCAGGATGTCGCTCTCCTTCATGTCGTCACTGACAAGCACGGAGAAACTGATGTTCTCCTTGACGTACACGGAAAGATTATGAGCCGCGAGCACAAAGAATACAACCAGCCCCAACAGCAGTAACACCAGCGTCGTACTGATGCTGGACGTAATGAACTGCATGTCAAAATAGGATACCGAGTTATTCTTTGCTTTCATTATACCAATTATAAGTTACGAGTTACAAGCTACAAGTTATGTAAATCAGTCGCTATTAATCATTAATCCCTAATCCCTTTTCTCACCCTTTCTTCCTGAACACGTAAATCATGGAACTGCTGCGTTCCTTCTTCACCAACGCGCTGAACCAGGCCAGTGTACCGGTCACCATTCCCCGCAGGAAAGTACACGAGTGCCTCATGTGCTTTTCTGTCAGCATGGAGACGTAGAAGGCATCGAACGGCATGGGATGCCGCTCTGCCATGATGAAGCCATGCTTGGAACCGAATTGCTGGATGGTGCCCGGTGTGAAGTGCCACAAATGGCGGGGCACATCGTAGGCAGCCCAGTAAGCCCCGTATTTCTTTGCGTCGAAGGAAGAGCAGTTGGGCACAGCTACAATCAGCACCCCCTTTTCAGTCAGCAGGGAGTGCAGGGTTTCCCACGTTTCGTTAAGGGGTTCCAGATGTTCCATGACATGCCATAGGGTGATGACGTCGAAACTGCCCGGTGCAAAATCTTTCAATGCCGTATGGGGTTTCACATCCAGATTGAAGTGTTCTTTGGCAAAGGCACGCGCCTGCGCACTCTTTTCCACAGCTTCCACCTGCCAGCCGCGACGCTGCATGGCATCGGCAAAGTAACCGGTCCCCGTACCCAAATCCAGCAGACGGCCCTCCTTGCGGTGTGCTTCACGGACCACAAGACGTGCCTTGCGTCCCAGCATATAGTTGCGCACCCAGTGGTACACGGAGTTCATCGCCCCCTTGCGGGTATCGGTATGTGAAATGTAATCAGGAGTTTCGTAGTAACGACCGATTTCAGCCTCCACGGGAAAGTCTTGCGTGAAAAGGAAACCGCAATCCCGGCAGCGGCACAAGTGGAACATTTCGCCCGAGGCATAATGGTCTACACATGTCAGGGCACGCTCCAAATGCGTTCCACCACATAACGGACAAGCTTTTATAGTGAGTTTATTCATCGAACGTTCTGCCAATAAGGAAGTGCAGCCCGAATGAAACAGACCACACCATACCTAAATTTGGTGCAAAATAACAAATAAAAAGTGATTTATAGGGTTTCCATTAAGGAGATTTAAGAAAACAAACACTTGCTCCGGCCAGCCGGCGGAACGAATGACCAACTGTTCGATATTAAGCGGACAACTGTCCGATAATGAACAGTTTTCGAAAGCATCTATTCATTGATTATCAACAACTTAAATCTTTGGCATGGGAATTGACTATAATTAGGCGAAGGCGTTTGAGAAAAAGATTAGTTGGAATGCAACTTTTTAATCGGGAACAACGTCTAAAAGAAACAGAGTAAGTAACAACAATTAAAAATAAAGATTATGAAAACTACAAATTTATTCAAGGCAGTCGCATTCGTAGCAATGACTATCGTAAGCGTTATGAATACAGAAGTGAAAGCTCAGGAAAACAACTTCATCACCAATGAAGAAGTGAAAAACGAATTAGTAGTTGCCAAGACCATCTTTAAGCAAGACGGTGCACAACTTTACCGGCACATCCGTTATGAATACTCTTATGACGACCAGAAACGCCTGACCTGCAAGGAAGCCTCCAAGTGGGACGGTGCAAAAGACGAATGGACACCTTACTTTAAGATGACATACCAATATGGCAATGATGAAATCACCATGTCCTACGCACGTTGGAACGAGTCTCACAAGGCTTATGACAAAGACATGAAGAAAAGTGTGTATGAATTGAACGATGAAAACATGCCGGTAGCTTACAAACTCTACAATCAGGACGCGCCAAAGTCCGAATTGACCCTGGTAAGCTACAACAGGACTGACTACGTAGCGAATATTCTGGCCATGGCAGAATAAAATTTAAAGTTTATAATATGGAAAGCACGAGCCTCACGGCCCGTGCTTTTATTCTATATACCGGTGTCATCATACTGATGTCATCGAGACTTTTCTATCCCGTCAGCCGGCTACCTCTTCTCCTTTCAGCGTAGCCGAACTGGATTCGGTAACCTTCACCATCACAAAATCGCCCACACGGTGCGTGCCACGGTCAAACACCACCACACGGTTCTGCTCCGTACGGCCGAACAACTGGTCGCGGCTGCGTTTGGAAACACCTTCCACCAGCACCTCGTACGTCTTGCCCACGCAACGGGCATTCGCCTCGGCAGAGAGACGGTTTTGCAAGGCGATGATTTCATTCAGACGGCGAATCTTCACCTCCTCGGGCACATCGTCCGGCAGGTACTTGGAAGCATGCGTACCGGGGCGTTCGCTGTACTTGAACATGAAGGCGGAATCGTATCCGCACTCCTCCATCAGCGAGAGGGAAAGCTGGTGGTCCTCCTCCGTCTCACTATGGAAACCGGAGAATATATCCGTAGATAAGCCACAATCGGGGATAATGCGGCGGATGGCTGCCACGCGGTCCATATACCACTCGCGGTCGTACTTGCGGTTCATCAGCTTCAGGATGCGGCTGCTCCCACTCTGTACCGGCAGGTGGATGTGCTTACATACGTTGGGCATGTCGGCAATGACCTGGAGAGTTTCGTCGCTCATGTCTTTAGGGTGCGAGGTAGTGAAACGGATACGTACGCCCGGCGCTGCCTCTGCCACGGTGCGCAGCAGCATTGGGAAAGTAATCGTCTCTCCGTCCGGCTTCTCGAAGCGGTAGGAATTGACGTTCTGTCCCAGCAGGGTGACTTCCTTATAACCCTTTGCCACGAGGTCGGCCACTTCATTGAGGATGCTTTCCACATCACGGCTACGCTCACGGCCACGGGTGTAGGGAACGATGCAGTAGGTACAGAAATTGTTGCAACCACGCATAATGGACACGAAGCCGGAGATGTGGTTTCCGCAGATGCGCGAGGGAATGACATCCCGATAGGTCTCTGTAGTGGAAAGCTCCACGTTGATGGCTTTCTCACCGGCCTCTACCGAGGCAATCAGTTCGGGCAGAGTAAGATAGGCATCCGGCCCCACCACCAGGTCCACATGATGGTTGGTGATTAAGTCGTCCTTCACACGCTCTGCCATACAGCCCAGCACACCCACTATCAGGCCGCGTTTCTTCTTCTTGAGCGAGTGGAAGAACTCCAGACGGTTCAGAATCTTCTGCTCCGCATTGTCGCGGATGGAGCAGGTGTTCATAAACACTGCATCGGCTTCCTCCAGGGTGTCGGCCACCGAATATCCCGCCATCTGCATGACGGATGCAATCACTTCACTGTCGGCCACATTCATCTGGCAGCCGTAAGTCTCGATAAACAACTTCTTGTTGTCATCAGCAGTTGCAGATTTAAAGTCTGCTCCCGTTACTTTTTCCATAATCAGTTCGTTTAAAATCAGTTTATATCATAAGTTGGTATCTGTCATCCGGAGCGCAAAGATACTTCTTCCCTCCCAATAAACGGATGAAATGAAAGAAAAATGCCATTACAAGTTGTCAATCTGCGCCTTATCAGCTAATTTATGTTAAGAGAGCAAACATTTTCCGAGTGTTAATTTGGCATAGAGCAAATTAATTCACAAATTTGTGGAATGAAAGAAACATTAGATTTTTTCATAGTTAAGGTTTAGGTTAAAAAAATTAAGGGGAGCTGTGAAGCTGCCCTTTTTTATTACCAATTCCTTGGCTGTAATCAGATTAAATAATTAACTTTGCCCAAAAGCAAAGATAAGAGATAATTGCACTATCTTTGGGTGGAAAATCAAAAAGAATATGGAAGATGTCTTCAAGTTTCTGTTAGTTGCGGCTGTCATAGTAATCGGACTCGTCAAGCAGTTTAAGAAAGAAGCAAATAAAAATGCTGACAAGAGTCCCGACATACCTATGCCCGACGTTGACAACCCACTGCCCGAATACTGGGGCGGAGATACTTACGGAGGCTTTATTCCCGAAGGCCCCAAGCCGGCAGAAAAGCCCAAGCCGGTATCCAAACCGTCTGCCAAATCCAAGCACACTTCCATAAAGGCTTCCCCTCCCTCCCCGGCATCCCGTCCGCAGGAATCCGATGAAGTAACGTCCGAATACGGCATCCACTCGGCAGAAGAAGCGAGGAAAGCCATCATCTGGTCAGAAATACTTCAACGGAAATATTAAAGACAGTCGATAATTGCAGAACCAATTACGAGCCCCTTCAGAATCTTTACACGAAAAAATAACTATTTATATTATGGCACTCAATTACATTTCGGCAGCAGAAGCTGCGAGCCTGATTAAACATGGCTACAACATCGGCTTGAGCGGATTTACTCCCGCAGGAACAGCCAAAGCCGTTACGGCTGAATTAGCAAAAATCGCGGAAGCAGAACATGCAAAAGGAAACCCGTTCCAGATAGGTATCTTCACCGGTGCTTCTACCGGAGACTCTTGCGACGGTGTGCTCTCGCGCGTCAAGGCCATCCGCTACCGCGCGCCCTACACCACCAACTCCGACTTCCGCAAAGCCGTGAACAATGGCGAAATAGCCTACAACGACATCCATCTCTCACAGATGGCGCAGGAAGTACGCTATGGTTTCATGGGAAAAGTAAACGTTGCCATCATCGAGGCATGCGAGGTTACTCCCGACGGTAAAATCTACCTGACGGCAGCCGGCGGTATCGCTCCGACTGTCTGCCGCCTGGCCGACCAGATTATCGTGGAACTGAATGCCGCCCACAGCAAGAACGCCATGGGCCTGCACGACGTCTACGAACCCCTCGACCCGCCCTGCCGCCGCGAAATCCCCATCTACAAGCCGAGCGACCGCATCGGCCTGCCCTACATACAGGTAGACCCTAAGAAGATTGTGGGCGTAGTGGAGACCAACTGGCCGGACGAGGCACGTTCGTTTGCCGCCGCCGACCCGCTGACCGACAAAATCGGACAGAACGTGGCCGACTTCCTTGCCGCCGACATGAAACGCGGAATCATTCCGCCTACCTTCCTGCCGCTGCAATCCGGTGTGGGCAACATTGCCAATGCCGTATTGGGTGCTTTGGGACGTGACAAGACCATCCCCGCTTTTGAAATGTACACAGAAGTCATCCAGAACTCTGTTATCGGACTTATCCGCGAAGGCCGCGTGAAATTCGGCAGCGCCTGCTCACTGACCGTAACGAACGACTGTCTGGAAGGCATCTACCAGGATATGGACTTCTTCCGCGACAAGCTGGTGCTCCGTCCGTCGGAAATCTCCAACAGCCCGGAAGTGGTGCGCCGACTCGGTGTTATCTCCATCAACACCGCCATCGAAGCCGACATCTACGGCAACGTGAACTCCACGCACATCGGCGGAACCAAGATGATGAACGGCATCGGCGGAAGCGGTGACTTCACCCGCAATGCCTATATCTCCATCTTCACTTGTCCGTCCGTTGCCAAGGAAGGTAAAATCTCGGCTATCGTGCCGATGGTTTCGCACATGGACCACACGGAGCATGACGTCAACATCATCATCACCGAACAAGGTGTGGCCGACCTCCGCGGCAAGAGTCCGAAAGAACGTGCACAAGCCATCATCGAAAACTGTGTCCATCCGGACTACAAGAACATACTGTGGGATTACCTGAAGCTGACCGACGGCAAATCACAAACTCCCCACGCTCTGCGCGCCGCACTGGCTATGCACGCTGAGCTGGCCAAAAGTGGAGACATGAAGAATGTAGACTGGGCACAGTATAAATAAACCGCTCCCTCAAAGGCGGAGAGAAACCGCCCGAAAGATATGCCGCGTTGCATGTATATTTCCGGTTTGCTGGATCTATATATGCAACGCGTTGCATATATAGATGGAACACGCTGCATCTATAGATCCAACAACAAGCTATTTCAGTACCTACTACATCCCTGCATCAATTCCTGGCAAAACCTCCTTCTTACCGGTAAACTCACTATCTTTTGCTTCAGTTTCCTTTTCAGTTTCTTCAATCGATCTCTCACCGAGCCAACACTTATCGTTCGCATTGAGTGAAAAACTGCAATAATTTGTCTAGAGAAATACTTGCCTCCATTTGATCCCTCCTATTCATTGAAAACGGGCTGCCTGGAATCACTTCCCGGACAGCCCTTCCTTCACATTTAAAATGAAGATGCAGAGAGAGTAGTATGATGACACTCTATTCCTGACCTCCCCCTAACGCCTTGTAGAGGTTAATCAGGCTTTGTATTTCAGAAAATCGATTTGCCGTCTGTGCCAGTTGTGCGTTGAGCAATGTCTGCCGGACGGTAAGCACCTCCAGATAGGTGGTGTTGCCATGCTCCATCAGCAGGGAAGTGCTGCGGGCAGCTGTCTGCAAGGAAGCTACCTGCTTGTCCAGCAGTTCGCTTTTGGATAGGCTTGTCTGCCAGGCAGTCAAGGCATCGTTCACCTCGCTGCCTGCATTCAGCAATGTCTGCTGGAAGGCAAGGGAAGCCTCCTCCTGCTGGGCACGGGCTATGCGGTACTGTGCAATGACCTGCCCGCGGGCAAAGAGCGGCTGCGTCAGCGAACCCACTGCCGAAGCCAGGAACTTGCCGGGATTCACAATCATTGAACCGGCAGAATTGGTCCAGCCCGCACTCCCGCCCAGCGTGATGGAGGGATAGAAGGCAGAGCGCGCCGCGTTGGTGCCATAGAACGCCGCTTCCAGTGTCCGCTCAGCCGAGCGGACATCAGGACGGCAGGAAAGCATCTGAACAGGAATCCCTATAGAAAAGCCCACAGGGAACTGCTGCTCTGCCAGCACACCGCGCTCGTAATGACGGGGCGTCTCTGCCAGCAACAGCGCAAGGCTGTTCTCCACCTGGTTTATCTGTTCTTCCAAATCAAGCACGGAAGTCTGCACCTGATAGTACGTGGCCTCCATCTGCGACACGGCGGACTCGTTCGCCATGCCCGCATTCATCAGGGCACGGGTGGAAGCAACGGTTTCCCGCCACGTCTCTTCGGTCTGCCTGGAGATGGCAAGCTGCTGGTCCAGCATCAGCAGGGTATAGTAAGTATTGGCTATCCCGGCAATGAGCTGGGTACGCACGGCCTGGCGATAGTCCTGACTCTGCGCATAGAGCGCCTTCGACTGTTTCTTGGCATTGCGCATGCGGCCGAAAACATCCAGCTCCCAACTGGCAGTAACGGGCAGCGAATAGGTCTGTGTGGCCTTGTGGCTGTCAAAGCTGCTCACCGTGCCCTGCGGCGCAAGGGCAAAGGAGGGCAGGAAGGCAAGCTTTGCGGACAGCAGGGTAGCTTCGGCTTCCTCCACGCGGAGCTGTGCCGACTGGTAGTCGGTATTGTTCTGCAACCCTTGTCCGATGAGTGCCTGCAGATGTGGGTCGGTGAAAAGCTCGTGCCAGTCCATGCCGCCCAGGCCAAGGTCCAGGCTGTCTTCGGTGGCAGCCGGAGAACCGGCGAGGCTCTCCGTAAAAGTGGCTATTTCTTCCCCGTAGAGGCCGTCGGGGACCTCGGTAGCGGGTTTGTATTTGGTGTACACGCCGCAACTGCTGAACAGCAAACCGGCGGCGGACAATAGGATGATATGTTTCTTCATTGTTCCAATCTGTTTTTATTTTATTTTCCTCAATCTTTCGCCCGTTCTGCCTCACTCTTCTGCTTTTCAAGCAATACCTGCATATCGGCTTCTTCCTCCATTGGCGGACGAACCTTCTCCTGTAAGTACTCGAAGATGATGTAGAACACCGGAACGACGAAAAGCAGCGCTAGCGTTCCGATGAGCATGCCGCCTACTACGCCCGTACCCAGCGAAGAGTTACCGTTGGCGCCCGCACCACTCGAGAACATCAGCGGAAGCATACCGAATATCATCGTCAGCACCGTCATCAGGATAGGACGCAAACGGACCTGGGCGGCCGAATAAGCTGATTCCACAATGCCCATTCCCTTGCGGCGCCGCTCGATGGCATACTCCGTAATCAGGATGGCCGTCTTGGCGAGCAAGCCAATCAGCATAATCACACCCGTCTGCAAATAGATGTTGTTCTCCAATCCCAGAACCTTGGCAAAGAGGAATGAACCCATCAGCCCGAACGGTACGGAGAAGATGACCGCAAACGGTATCAGGAAACTCTCATAAAGACATGCCAGGATGAGATAGATAAGGAAGATACAGATGGCATAAATAAAGACAGTCTGCGCACCACCAGTATTGGCTTCCTCACGTGCCATACCTCCGTACTCGTAACCGTAGCCCAGCGGCAATGTCTGTTCTGCCACTTCCGCAATCACTTTCTGCACTTCACCGGACGAATATCCTTCCGCCGGATTCACATTAGCGGCGATAGCGCTGTACAGATTGAAACGGTTTGCCGTCTCCGGACCGAGCACCTTGTTCAACGTCACGAACTGGCTGACCGGAGCCATCTCCGTACCGTTTCGCACAAACATATTACCCAGTGCCTGTTCGTCCAGACGATATTCGGGCGATGCCTGCATCATGACGCGGTACACCTTGCCAAACTGATTGTAGTTGGAAATATAGGCACCGCCGCAATAGCTGCCCAATGCGTCAAGCACCGCACCCGGCGAGATACCCGCACGCTTGCACTTGGCAGCATCCACATCTACCGATACCTGCGGGAAATTCATGGCATAAGAGGTATACGCCATAGCCACTTCGGGACGCTGGTTCAACGCACCCAGAAACTGTATCACTGCCTCGTAGAACGTAGCCATGTCACCACCCGTTCTGTCCTGCAGGTTCAGCTCCAGGGAGTTACCCATACCATAGCCCGGAATCATACCCGGCTGGAAGCTGAATATCTGCGCCTCTTTCACGCCGTAGAACTGGGCATTGAGACGGGCCACCACAGCGTCGGACGTGTGTTTGCTCCCCTTCCGCTCGCCCCAGTCCTTCAGACGGATGATGATGGTACCGTAGGAAGTGCCCTGACCGGACATCAGTCCGTATCCTGCCACCTTGGAATAGTGTTCTATCTCGGGAGTGTTTTTCAGGATGTCCTCCAGCTTGTTCATCACCTTCGTGGTTTCTTCCAGCGTGCTTCCCGGAGACGTGCTGACGTTCACCATGATGACACCCTGGTCCTCCTGCGGCACAAGCCCCGTCTTGGTGGTACTCATCAGGTAAACCAGCAATACGACGGTAGCCGCCAATGAAGTCCACACCATCCAGCGGTGGTGGATGAAGAACATCACACCTTTCTTATATTTGCCCAGCACGGCGTTAAACGAGGCATTGTATGCCGCACGCACCCGTCCGTTGATGCTCTTCGCACTCTTCGTACCGTCCGACGGACGCATCATGATGGCACACAAGGCGGGACAAAGCGTCAATGCCGAAATCATGGAGATGCCCACCGCCGTTGCCATCGTGACACCGAACTGCGTATAGAACACGCCCGAAGTACCGCCCATAAACGTCACGGGGATAAATACCGCCATGAACACGCAGGTACAAGAGATGATGGCCATCGTCACATCGCCCATCGCATCCTTCGTGGCAAGGTAAGGGGACTTGTATCCGGCATCAAACTTGGACTGCACTGCCTCCACCACCACGATGGCATCGTCCACCACCGTACCGATGGCAAGCACCAACGCAAACAGCGTCAGGATATTGAGACTGAACCCCGCAGCCACCAGGCAGGCAAACGTGCCGACCAGCGACACGATAATGGAAATGGAGGGTATAAGCGTACTCTTGAAGTCCTGCAGGAAGAAATACACCACCAGAATTACCAGTATAATGGCAATGACCAGTGTCTCCACCACATTGTGTATGGAAGCGAAGAGGAAGTCGTTGGAACTCATCATCGTCACAAATTCCGTCCCTTCGGGCAGGCTCTTCCTCATCTCGTCTATCTGTGCGGTAATCTGCTTGTTGACGGCGGTTGCGTTGGAGCCTGCCGTCTGGAACATCATGAAAAGTACCGCCGGCTTGCTGTCCATCTCACTGCGGAAACTATAGGTCAGCGTACCCAGCTCCACATCCGCCACGTCCTTCAGACGGAGCACGGAACCGTCGCTCTGCGAGCGTACCACCGTGTTCTGGAATTCCTCCACACTCTTCAGGCGTCCGCGATACTTCATCGTAAACTGGAACACGTTCTTTGAATTCTCGCCCAGCGAACCGGTAGGCGCTTCGATGTTCTGCTCGCCCAATACGGCGGTCACATCCGAAGGGACCAGTCCATACTGCGCCATCCGTTCCGGTTTCAGCCAGATGCGCATACTGTAGGTATCACCCAGCTCCATTACGTCACCCACACCTTCGATACGTTTGATTTGCGGAATCACGTTGATGTCGAGGTAATTGGCAAGGAACGTCTGGTCGTAGCGCCCGTCGGTGCTCACCAAAGCGCCGATTTGCAGGAAGCTGGTCTGCCGCTTCTGGGTAGTCACACCGATTTTCGTCACTTCGGCGGGCAGCAGTCCCTGCGCCTTGGATACGCGGTTCTGTACGTTCACCGCAGCCATGTCGGGGTCCGTGCCCTGCTTGAAATAGACTTGTATGGTGGCAGAACCGGCATTGGTGGCGGTAGAACTGATGTACATCATGTTCTCCACACCGTTGATGCTCTCCTCCAACGGCATGATGACACTGTTCAATACGGCTTCGGCATCGGCACCGGTGTAGTTGGCGCTGACGTACACCGTGGGAGGTGCAATATCAGGATACTGTTCCACCGGCAGCGTAAAGAGCGAGATAAGCCCTATCACCAGAATCAGTACGGAGATGGAGATAGCCATCACCGGCCGTTTTATAAATATATTTCCTTTCATCTTAATGGGTCATTGATAGTTGATAAAATAGCAATCATCATTTCACTTGCGTTCCTTCGCGCAGCAGTCCGGCACCTGTGGAAACAATCTCGTCACCCACTTTCAGTCCGTCCAGCACCACGTATTCGCGTCCGTCATTTATTCCTGCCACGGTAATCAGGGTAGAGACGGCCTTGCCATCCACTACCTTGTATACCAATGTCTTGTCCTGCAACTGTACGGTGGCTTCTTGCGGAATCACAATGCAGTTCTTATACGTGGCAGGCACCACCACCGTGCCCGATGCCCCGCTATGGAGCAGGCGCGATTCGTTGGGGAAGACCACGCGTGCCACTACCGTACCCGTCTGGCGGTCGATGACACCACTGATGGACTCGATGGTACCTTTCTTGTCGTAGACGGAATTGTCGTTCAGACGCAGCTCTGCCGCCGGCATGTTCTTCAGCGCCTCGTCCATGCTGCCGTACTGGCGTGTCAGGGCGAGCAACTGGTTCTCGGTCATGGAAAAGTAAACGTACATGTCGCTGTTGTCACTGACCGTTGTCAGCGGTTGCGGCAAGCTGGGGCTGACCAATGCCCCTGCACGGTAGGGCAATGCCCCCACCACCCCGTCGCTGGGACTCTTCACTTCCGTATAGGAGAGGTTGTTGCGTGCGCTTATCTCCTGGGCCTCGGCCTGCGAGAGTTGCGCCTTGGCGGTAAGGTAGCTGTTTTCGGCAGTCTTCAGGCTGAATTCCGAAACCACTTTCTGCGCATACAATTCCTTGTTGCTGTTATAAGTCAGTTCGGCAGTAGCCAGTGCGGCACGTGCCGCTTCCACATTGGCAACGGCCGTTTTGAGTGCAGCCTTGTAGGGAACCTGGTCGATGATGAAAAGCAGTTGTCCCCGGCGCACCTTCTGCCCCTCGGTCACACACAACTTCTCGATGGTACCCGACACTTGCGGATAAATATCTATGTCCTGCCGTCCGCGTATCGTTGCTGAGTACGAAGTGGAAAGCTCTTTGTCCGTCGCCTCCACTTTCATGGTAGCATAAGAAGGTTTCATTCCGGAAGCATCCGATGCCTGCTTGCAAGATGCCAAACACATTGTACAACCGACAATCCCTATCAGCCGTATCCATTTCCTGTTCAATGTAATCATACTTTTTCTCATTGTCTTTTTGTTAAAACTGGTGGCAAAAGTAGGAGAAAGGAACAACGCCATAATGACCAATTACACTCCAAAGATGTTCCTTTTTCGACATTCATCTTTTTTAAGGCTAATGAATTGTCTATAAATGACATATAGAACAAGAAAGCCGCATAATGGAACATCCCATATTTCCCATTATTCACCAACTTTGCAAAACGAAAAAGGAAGAATATGGAGAAAGGGAACATAAAAATCGTAGAAATCGCGGACTTTAAAAACAGCGAACATGTCCTTGACTATGTAGACAATGACTTTGTCATAATCAACAGTCTGGAGGGAAGCCCCTACAATGAAGATACAATAAGATTGGGATGCTTCCTTATCGCTATCTGTCTAGAAGGCTGCATCCAGTTGGACGTCAACTACAAAACCTACCAACTGGAAGCAGGCGACTTACTGCTCGGCCTTCCCAATACCATTATCAGCCACGCGATGGTAAGCCCGAAGCACAAGATAAGGCTTGCCGCATTCTCCACACAGTTCCTACAACGCGTGGTCAAGATGGAGAAGGATACATGGAATACCGTTATGCATATCCACAACAATCCCATAAAGTCTGTCGGGGAGGAAGGGGACAAGGAAATCTTCAAATTCTACCGAGAACTGCTTATGGCAAAGATAAACGACGAGCCTCATCACTATCACAGGGAAGTGATGCAATACTTGTTTTCTGCCATTTTCTGTGAGATGTTGGGACACCTCAACAAAGAAGTGAACCCTTCAGAAATGACAGTCGATACAAAAGAAAGCATCAAACAGTCCGACTATATCCTGCGTAAGTTTATAGAGATGTTGTCCAAAGACAACGGCATACACCGTTCTGTAGGATATTATGCCGATGCACTCTGCTATAGCCCCAAACACTTTTCGAAGGTCATCAAGCAGGCATGCGGACGTACACCGCTGGACTTGATAAACGAGAATGCCATTGAACACATCAAGTACCGGCTGAAGCATTCGGACAAGTCCATCAAGGAGATTGCAGAAGAATTTAATTTCCCCAACCAGTCTTTCTTCGGGAAGTATGTGAAGTCTTATCTGGGTATGTCTCCGGCACGCTACCGCAATACGAAAGAGGAATGATTTCCCCTACTCTTGGGGCTCACTCCGTAAAGGTCTGCATTAGGAAGCTAAACCTTAACTTTACGACGCTAAAGGTCAACTTTACGATGGCTAAACCTCAACGTATCACTTCATCACACACCGCATCCTGGAAAGCGCGTGCTTCCCTGCCCGACAGTGCATTCTGGTTCATGATGGCAAAGGCTATCTCGTGTCCGTTGCGGGCTTTAAGGTAGCCGGCCAGACAGTTGATGGCGGTAAAGGAACCCGTCTTGGCATGTACATTTCTGTGGGAAAGGGTGCCTTTCTTCATGCGGAACTCCAGTGTACCGTCCACGCCGCCAATGGGCAAAGCCTTATAAAGTTTCTGGAAAACATCCGTACGCGAGTAGGCATATCGCAGGAAAGAAACCAAGAGTTCCGGTGAAATGTAGTTGTAATTGGAAAGGCCGCAACCATCTGCCAGATTATACCTATCGGGGTTATATCCCATCTCTTTTATCAGCATGCGGATGGCAGAAAGCCCGTCCTCGGCAGAGACACGCTTCTTTCCGCTGCTCTGCACACCCAACCGGCAGAGCATGGCTTCGGCATTGAGATTATCGCTCTCCTTCATTATCTGTTTCACCACATCCTGCACGGAAGTTTCATAGGAAGCCATCCGTACGGAGAGGCTGTCTTGCCGGAACTCACCGAAGAGGTAAGAGACTTCCGCTTCTGCCGCCGGAATGCACCGGATGCCCCGTGCCTGCAACCGTTCCATAAAGGTATGCATGAAGAAGTCCTGCGAAGAAAATATATTGACCGTACCTGCACGGCGGGCATCGACGTTGCCCGTCACGGTGATGTTGTTCCCGTTCACCAGCCAGTCGCGCGACACACGGAAACGTCCGGCAGAAGGGGTACGGCTTTGGGTCTTGTTCGTCAGTGTATAATAGGAAGAGGCGGGAGTGCATTCAAGGCGTGCGCTGTCGCCCCGTTCGCCGGGTGTGGCGGTAACCTTCACCACTCCTTTATTCAGCATCAGCGGTGAGAGGTAGGGCTGGAAGGAATAGGGAGTATCATCCCACAACCAGCCGCTGCCCCAGTACAAGGAGTCTTTCATGGAGACATCTCCATACACCTTGCCTTTGATGACAGAGAAGGGGAAACGGGCCACGGCAGCCACCAGGGAATCCAATGCCTCTTCATCAAACTCCGGGTCGTAACCGCCTATCACATACATATTCCCCTGCAAGGTATCGCGCTCAATGGTTCCCTGATACCACACTTCCGTACGGAACGGCTCGTCGGCTTCGGGACGGGAAAGGGCGGTAATGGTGGTCAGCAGCTTCATAGTGGAAGCGGGACGGGAAAGCTTGTCCGCCTGATAGCCGTACAAGGGCTTGCCGGCAGTCAGGTCATAGACCGAAATGGCCACATTAGAGCCTGCGGGAAGTTTGTGTTCTATCAACGCATCAATCCGCGCAGAGAGCGGCTTCACCGGAGTTACCGTCTCTTGGGACCACAATGGGAGCAGGCAGACGGATAAAATTAACAGCAACAATATCCTTTTCATAAATATATTTATCTTTAAAGGCAAAAGTACGACAATCTTACAAATGAACAACAACGAGGTAGTCTTTTCATAAATTATATCCAGCCATCCATCTTAATATTCCTTTAAAAATACTACTTTTGCATAGATTGCATAGGCAAAATCTCCCAGTTACTATCACTCTAAAATTGATGTACCATGAAACTACAACTTACAATTGCCAGCTTTACAATATGCCTCCTTTTCTCCCCCATGCTTCGGGCACAAGAATCTCCGCGCATTGTCAGTTATGACTTAACCGTACAGATTGATGTACCGAACCGACAAGTCGAAGTTGGCGGTTCGTTTGAAGTCAATTTCCATGACAGTGACTCAATCTCGTTAGTACTATGGCGCCATGCCCGTATCGACACACTACGCCACAGCAGCCGGGAGATAACCTACCGTTTCGATACGCTTGCCCCAGCACCTGCCCAATTCATTCCCGACGGACGGACCTTGACCCTCTACCGGCCGGCAGGAGCCGATGACCGCTGCCGCATAAATACCCGTTACACACTCTACATGCAGGAAGTGCAGGGCCCTGCAAAATCATTCAATGACCATTGGATTGAACTTGGTTACTATACGGAATGGTATCCTGTCTGCAACGGTAACCGGGCAGATTATTCGCACTTACGAATCGGCATCACTGACGGTTATACGGTGAGCGGCTCAGGTATTATTTCCCATACAGAAGAAGGGATATGGGAAATGGAGCAACCTTGGGAGAATTTCGACAATGTTATCCTGGCTTCACCCATGCTGAAAAGCCGCCGCATCAATGATAACGGAACTACCATTGAACTTATCTATACAGACTTCCCGGATGCCGGTGCAGACTCGGCACTTCAATGTTGCCACAATGCCTTGAAATTCTTCCGACGCCTTTATAAAATTGCGGGAGATGAGGATATTTACATGAAATTCCTGCTTTCAGCTTCCGGCACCTCAGGAGGGTACAGCCGTAAAAATTTCATTATGCTCAGTTCCCGAACATTCAATGAATATGTACTCAAGAACACCGCCCACGAAATCGGCCACTTCTGGTGGAACAAGGCTCCGGTGGAATCTTGGCACGACTGGCTGAACGAATCTTTTGCCGAATTCAGTGCTTTGCAATACATACGCCACGCCCGCGGCGAAAAAGCCTATGCCGCTTACATCGACGCCTACCGTAAGGAAACACGCCATATCCGTCCTATCTGGGGTATTGACCGCAACGACCGCGAAGCGCATCTTGCCCTCTATAGGAAAGGGTCAGTACTACTCGCCGACCTGCTTGTCCGAGTGGGTGAAGAACCTTTCTTCAACTTTCTGGCAGGTGTCATCCAAGCCCATATAACAGACACATCGGCTTTCCTGGATTTTGCGGAAAGCCGATTGGGACGTAAAAACCGGGACTGGATTGAAAAGCGGTTAAAAGAATAAACACCTGATTATTCTTCAACTGTTCCTTTCGCCACCGGCTTCTCAAAATGAGTGCCGCACTTCCTGCATACATACTCCCAATGCTCAGTGCCCGGAGGTGCGGCCGACAATGCCGCAATAACAGCAGCCACCACAGCACGCACCCGATGGCTCTTCTTCAGCACAAACTTAATCTCATCCGAACCGCAATGGGGGCAGTACCTCAACTGTTCCGGAATCATCTGGTTCCGTTCAAGCAGACGGAGGGCATTGTCATATTCGTCCTCATAGACAAATATATCCACTCCCGTGACATCACGGACATATCCGCGCATCACGGAAGACATGTTTTCATTATGCAAAACAGACGCAATGCCCTCATTCTTCAAGGCACCCTGAATAACATGTGCCTGAAAGGCATCGTCGCAGGTGATTAGCTTTACGGTTTTCATCTTTTATGTTTATATGAAACAATAGTCATGGGTTCTACAATGCCTCCTTGAATATCTCTCCCACCGTGGGGTGCGGAAAGACAATCTTCTTCCATCCATCGGCAGTAAGTTTCAGCTCGATGGCCATGCCTGCCAGCGTGATGATTTCCGAAGCGGGATTACCCAAAACATGTGCCCCCAATACGGTATCGTCGCCACCCAACAGTAACTTGCAGACACCGTTCACACCTTCGTTCTCGGCGACGAAACGACCGCTGTACGCCATCGGCAGCTTCACTGCACGGTAGGCTACGCCTTTCTTCTGAAGGGATTCTTCCGTCTCGCCCACACCGGCTATTTCGGGATTGGTATATACCACGCCGGGGATGGCACGGTAGCTCATGGCATCCTTCTTGCCAATGATGGAATGTATGGCTACTTCCGCCTCGCGGACGGCTGTATGCGCCAGCAAGGAATATCCCGTCAAGTCACCGCAAGCATATACTCCGGGAACGGAGGTCTGCATCTGTCCGTTGACAAAGACATTTCCGCGTTCCGTTCTTTCCAAGCCCAGATTCTCCAATCCGAAGCCTTTCATTACCGGACGGCGCCCGACACTCATCAGAAGCCTTTCGGCAACGACAGAACCGGGACCGTCGGCAGTTTCATAATTCACCTGGATAAGGGAAGAAGCTTCGGCAGCATCCTGTGCAACAGATACCACTTTTGCACTCAGCATGAACTTGATTCCCCGCTTGGCGTACTCTGCACGGAGCATACCCGCCAGCTCTCGGTCCATACCGCCTCCCAGTATCTCGTCAAGCATCTCGACGACGGTTACCTGCACTCCCAGGCTGTTGAAGAAAGAAGCGAACTCCATACCGATGACACCGCCGCCGATGATGGCAAGCGAAGCGGGCAGTTCCTTGTTATCCAGTGCATCACGATGAGTCCAATAGGACACTTTGTCTATGCCGGGAATGGCAGGGACAAAGGTTTCGGAACCGGTGCAGAGCAGCAGGTTCTCGCATTCGTAGGTTTCTCCGCCACACTCCACATGATTCTTGTCCGTCACTGTGGCCTCTCCGCTGACAATCGTCACACCATGGGCAGTCAGCTTTCCTTTGACTCCCAATACCAGCTTGCGCACTACCTTCTGCTTGCGAGCAATAATCTTGGGCAAATCGAACGATACTTCGGGCACACTGACCGCATACTTTGCAGCATGGCGGGCTCCGTCATAGGTCTTGGCCGAATACAACAAGGTCTTGGTAGGGATACACCCTTCATTCAGGCACACTCCACCGAGACTCTGCTTCTCAAATAGTACGACACTCAATCCTGCTTTTCCGGCAGCTTCGGCAGCAGTATATCCCGCAGGACCTCCACCGATAATGGCAACTTGGTATTTCATGGAATTAATGGTTAGTGGTTAATGATTAGCGATAATTTGTGCGCAAGTTAATAAAACCCGTATTATCCGGCAAAAAAGAGTACTTCTTTCTTTCGGAGAATACAGCGTAAAGAGGAAATAATTATCTTTGTCGTGCAGCATTTACAAAGAATGCCACGTCCAATGGACATAATCAAATAATAACCAACATGAAAACGACTGACTTATTCCAATCCATCCTTTTGTTCGCTCTTTTCCTTTGCGGCCTGACGGCTTGCAATGATAGCGATGAAATCCGCCTCTCGCCCTTTCAGGAAACTACCGTGAAGGGCGAAGCCTCTACCCTGCAGATAGACCTAACACGCGGCGACTGGCGCATAACCTCCATCACCACCCCATGGGGAGACCTCATGATGGATGGCAACAAGCTCCCACAACTGGAAGGTACGGGAAGCCTGCATTATAAATGGTGGGACTTGGAACGGGACACCGACAGCCATCTCATCCTGCACTTTAAAGACAACTTTGACTTAGGTGAATCCCGTAGCCTCATCATCAACCTTGAGATGAAAACGGGACTCTACAAGGAACAAATCATCATACACCAAGAACCGTGCACTAACTTCTATCAGATAGAGTCCATCGAATACAGCGTGGAAGAAGGTGACGGAGTGAAAGAAGCCGGAACAGGACCTGATAAGAGTACCTATAAAAATGAAAATCTGGGAAACACAACCGACAAGCATGACTACTATCCATTCATCAATAAATGGACAGAATACGCATTCATACCCGATGGGCACTCTGATGAAACCTTCAAAAGCATAGACCCGGAGAAACGTAGCATCTATCTGCCCAACCACATAGAAGACGGAAAAATAATCATGGGACAACAACTGTTATTCTTCATCAACCAAGGCAAGTATTACAAAGAAGACGAACTGAGATATAAACATTTTGAAGTAGACATAGTAGGTATGAAATGGAACATATACACTTCAACCATCTACTACAAACGGCTTCAAGTGACATTCACCGCCACTCTTTCACGTCCCGGTAGCGATACAAAGAAGGTACTCAAGGGTAAATTCATGCAGAGATACCCTTATGACTGCTCGGAAATACATCACGAAGTAAAGGATTCTTTAGAAGATTAGAGTCCGGTGTCTGTCAGACAAGACTCCACCTCCTCCCTGCTCAATGCCGGAGCTTGCCCATCGGCAAGCTTACGGCATACCAGCCGACCGGCCGCCAGCGCTTCCACCTTTGTTGCAAATGGCAGGCGACCGCTCAAAGCAGGTATAAAAGGTTGATATATCAGGGTATCGGCTCCATGCAGCACCACGTAGCCGTAACCGCCTTCCACCTCCATCACCCGGCATTTCAACTCATTGCCACCGCCGGCAGTATGACCCGAACAGCAAGAAAGGCATACCGCCATCACAGCCGGTACACCTATCTTTATCATAATAAACATCAGCTTCATAAGTTCCGTTCAGTTATGGGGCGAATCAGACTTCCTCTTCCTCATCGGGTAGAAGTTCGTACACATCATCAAAGTAGCTGGTACCACTTGTTCCTGTCAGCACAAAACCACGTTCGCCGGTAGAGAAACCAACGGCAGCCCTGCGCGAAGAAGCACCGGAAGGATAATTATGTACATCTGTAATGGGGGTAAAGTCGTCATCGGAATCGCCGTACCATAAGTCCTTGTCAGGGTCGTACAGCCAGTAGTCGCTGCTCAAGGAAGTGCTGTTACGTATTCCCGTAGCCACAAATCCCCTTCCACCGATGACGAAGGATACGGCTTCGGACCGTGTGATGGCGTAGTCATCGTCATAGTCATTGTCGGAGTCCGTATCGGCAATGTCACGCAACTGGGTCCAGTTGCTTCCGTCGAACTTCCAGAAATCCACCAGATCGGTACTGTTGTTTCGCCCGCAACAGATGTAGGCCACCTCATCGATGACGAATGCCGTACCGAAGTAGCGCTTCTCGCCTCCATACCCGCTCACCGCTTCCCATTGCGAACCTTCGGCGCCATTGGGGTTGAAACGGTAGAAGTCCATCTTGTAGGCACTCTCGCTGCCGGTAGCGTCGCTGTTGCAGCCCGTACCGACATAGCCATATCCGCCTATACTGAAAGCCAGGGCACCATCGCGTACTCCACCTTTGAAGTCGTCTTTCCGTGTCCAGGTATCCGTGGCAGGGTCATACTCCCAGGTATCTGCTACACAGTAGGACGAGGAGCCGTCCTTTACGGAACCGGTCGTAATGTATCCCTTGCCATTCACGGCAAAGCCCACGGCAGCCTTGCGCCCGGCAACGGGCATGTCGGCACACTGCGTCCAGCTGTTCCGGCTCATGTCATACTCCCAAAGGTCGTTCAGGTAATCCTTGTTCGCTCCGTAGAAGCCGCCACACAAATATCCATAATTGCCGATGGTGAAGCCGGAGGCATAAGCGCGGTACACACCGTTATAGCTGGCTTTCTTCATCCACTGCCCCTGAGTGTATTCATCCTCGTCCGTACAACTGCCGGCAATGCACACGATGGCCAGCAACATTATTCCTACCAATAGTCTGTTCATTGTTTATTGTTTTTTTAATGATTAAGCTTTATACTTCCCACTTTCCAAAACAAGAAGCTGCGGGAGGTCCTTTTTGTCTGTCCGCAAAAGTAAACCACCGCAACCACACCGACAAAAATAACCGACGAACAGTCCGAAATTCCCGTTAAACGCCTTTACCGATAAAAACCGTCCGAACGCCGATTTTTGTAGGAAGATATAAAAGTTTTGCCTTTCCTTTGCCGCCAACTAAAAGAACAGAAATGAAGAAGTCATTGTACAGCTTATTCGCAGTCCTCGCTATCTTCTGCGCCTGCCAGGACGAGAACTCGCAGCTTGGAAAGAGCCTCGTGGAAAGCTCCTTCTATAATGTATACGCAGACACCTGCTCGGTAGACATCAGCACCATCCTGCTAGACTCCATAGAGACCCGGGGCGACAGCATCTGCCAGCTAGGACATTACCGGAGCAGCGCCTGGGGAGAAGTATCCGCCACCTACTATGCCGAATACTCCACGTCCGACTTCACCCCCAACACAGACTATACCTATACCCTCGACTCCCTCGTACTGCGAATGATACCTTCGGGCCATTTCTGGGGAGATACCCTGACGCAACAGCGCATCTCCATCTACCGGCTGAAAAAACCTATCGTGCTGGACAACGACGAGGACCTTTACAACAGCACCGTACTCCCGACGGAAGATGCCCCGCTCTTCAGCTTTACCTTCACCCCCTGCCCGGGGCGGAAGAAGGAAGTAAGCGTCCGCCTGCCCGACTCATGGGGACAACAACTGCTGAATGACCTCGTGGCCCAGGACGACTACTTCGATACCCAAGACAAGTTCAAGAAGAAATTCCCCGGACTGGTCTTTGTTCCCGAAAACGACGGGCAGTGTATCACCGGATTCATGGTGAACGACTCTGCCATGAGCATCAACCTCCACTATCAGGAAGTCTCCAACCAACGTACCGGACAAGTGCTGACTTTCAGCGTAAACACCGACTATGCCTATACCGGTATCCGGCACGACCCCACCGGCACCCACCTTGCTTCCCTGAAAAGCGGAATAGAGAACCTCGTCCACTCCAACGACATGGGTTGCCTGGCCTATATGCAGGGATTGACGGGTTACTACAACCAACTGGAATTCCCCTACCTCAACAGCCTCGGAAGTGCCGGACAGATAGTCTCCATAGAGAGCGCCACACTCTACCTCTATCCTCTGGCCCGGAGCTACAACGAAGTGAGCCAGCTTCCCAATGACATCCGCCTTTATATCACGGACGAGAACAATGTGCTGGAGGACTACGTATACGGCAGTGACGGCGTAACCGTACAGACCGGCGACCTGACCATCGACGAGATGTACGGGAAAGAGACCTACTACTCCTTCGACCTCACCGAATTCATCCGCAACAACTACGGCACTTCGGGCATCAAGCGGCAGAAACTGCTGATGAGTCTGACAGACGAAGAAAGCACCACCACCTTCAACCAGGTCATCTTCACCAACGACCCCGAACAAGAGAGACAATGCAGATTAGACGTAAGATTCAAAATATACAACGAGCAATGAAACGCCATTACCGGATTCCCCTTCTGCTGTGCAGTCTGTGTACGGCAAGCCTCACTGCCGTGGCACAAAACACCACCAACCTGCCCACCTCCATGTACGGAGTGGGCGAACTGAGTGCCGGTGACGGCGGACGTTATGCCGGCATGGGCAACACGGGCATCGCCCTGAACCGTACCGGATTTCTGAACACGCTGAACCCCGCAGCCATCACCCGCATGGACACCGCCTGCTTCACGTTCGATGTGGGTGTATCTGCCTCATATGCCCGCTACTCCTTTCTGAGCGAACACAGCTCCAACTTCACCGGCAACCCCAACCGCATCAGCATGGGCTTCCGTGTCCTGCCGCGCTGGTATGCCCTTGTAGGTGCAGCACCATACAGCAGTGTGGGCTATGTCATCCAGACCGAAGAAGGGATAGAAGGAATGCCCGGCAGTTATACCTACTCGCTCTTTGAGGGTACGGGCGGACTATACCGGTGCTACGTCACCAATGCCTTTGCACTGAGCAGGCAACTGTCGGTCGGCATCAACCTGGGGATGATAGTGGGCACAGTGACACAGAGCGAAACGCAGGAAAGCGCCGTCGTAAAGTACGAATCTTCTAAACGGGCCTTTTATGCGGACTTCGGCATACATTACGAATGGGGTGCGACCGGACAACGGAAGTGGGCGGCAGGGCTGGTATTTGCTCCCTCCCTTCCCATCAGCCACGACAATACACTGACTTACAGCAACTCATCTACCAGCGAGAACCTCGACAAAGGATACCACAGCCGTACACAATATCTGCCCATGCACCTCGGCACCGGCCTCAGCATGGCCACCGAACGCTGGGTGCTGACCGCCGACTACAACTACCTGGACTGGAGCCGCAACTCCTCCTCCTACACTTCCATGAAATACGAGAACCAGCACAAAGTGAACCTGGGAGGCAGCTACATTACCCGTCCACGCCTGGCACGTTCCACCGAGCTGATGGGCGGAATAGGTTTCGGCAACTCCTATATCAACCTGAAAGGCGGGAAGATGCAGTATCTGGAAGCCAGTGTAGGGGCGAGTTTCCCCATCCGGTACTCCTATCTTTCGCTGGGCGCCACCTGGCGGAAACAGCTGAACACGCGCAGCAATCTGATGCAGGAAAGCCGGTTCAGCCTGAATCTGAACTTGACGTTCGGGGAAAGGATTTCGAGAGCAAAACTAAAGTAATACAAGGTTCCGGTTCACCACAGATTACACGGATTTTACACCGAATGATTATCATTTGTTGGATCTATATATGCAACGCGTTGCATATATAGATGCAGCACGCTGGAACTATAGATCCAACAAACAAAGTATATAGTATCTGAAAACAGGGTATTACAACACTGCCAGCCTGGACACATACCCTTTCACCCTTTCGCGGTAAGCATCGCCAATGGGGACATCCTTCTGCTCGATGAGCAATGTGCTGCGCCCGATGGCGCTGATGCAGTCCATGCGGACAATAAAAGAACGGTGTACGCGGATAAATTCATCGGCCGGAAGTTTTTCTTCCATATACTTCATGCTACACAAGCTCAAGATAGGCTTAGGGGCATCTTTACAGAAAATCTTCACATAATCGCCCATACCTTCTATATAGTTTATCCGTTCCAGGTCGAGCCGCATGATGCGGTTGTCACACCGCATGTAAATCACCTTCGGAACCTCTTCCGGACCTTGCCTTTGCTTGGGGGCGGACGTACCTGCATCCTGCAAAGAGAACCAGCGTGCCGCTTTGCTGACAGACTGGAAAAACGTGGAGAAATTGAGCCCGTCCATCAGATAGTCCAACGCATCCAGACGGAAACATTCGGCAGCATAGCGGTCGGTGTCTGTAATGAAAATGACACGAGTGGACGAGGACAAGAGCCTGCAAAAATCCATTCCGTTGATTTCACCTTCTTCCACCGGATAGATGCCGACAAAATAAACTTCCACTTTTGTCTCATAATAATCCTTCAGCGCTTCAAGAGGATTGCCGTACTTTCCGTGCAAAGAGAGAAAAGGAACTTTGCCGATATACTCTTCCAATCTTCCGGTAATCTCCGGGTCCGCATGCAAAATGGCACAATTCAAGTTCATATCCGTTTCTTTTTTACATAATGGACGCTGCCATATCCGAAAAACTGCAAACAGAAGAGCTAAAATTAAGCTTTATTTATGATTCAAAGATTACCTGCATCTACGGAAAGACAGATAAAGGGAAAGTTCATACAAACAACTCCGGAAAGCTACACAGGAGACATTACCATGGAAGCGATAACGACAGATTAAAACGGAATTGCATACGTGGGCACACCATATTGCTCATCCTCTCCGTTCCTCCAGTAACCGGATAAACTCCTCCTCCTTGACGGGAAGAAGCACTACACACTTACCCTCGCCATATTTCACGAGCACATAGCGCATCACCGCAAACCGCCCTACCTGCATGGAAGAAGCACGCTCCACAGAAGTGATGTCTTTCATCAGAATTTCCTTACTCCGGGAGAAACGGCCGAAGGACAGCACCAACTTCCCGTCGGGCGTTACGGTATAGGTGGTATGAATCAGCTTCTCGATAATAACCACCAGCCAAAGCATGAAAATAGCAGCCAGGAACGGAGACTTGTACCAAAGCATATAGACGGCGAGAATACCTATCAGGATGAGAAACAGATACTGCCCCATAGCAATGCGCGCATGAAAGATTCGATTCATTTTATCTGATTTTTGCCGCTAAGGTACGTATTTTTATGATAACAACTTCTTCATTAGCATCTCCATTTCTCGAACTTCCGTCACATTCAGCTTGCGGCAGACCGAAGCACATAACAATTCTACCCGTTCCGGCGAAAAATAAATCAGTTCTGCAATCTCCTTTACAGACTGTCCAAGAGCTACCAGCATACATATCAGTTCTTCATCCTTATCCACCTCCGGAATAGACTGATAAAGTTTCTCTAAAAAAGAAGGATAATGAAAAATAAAGATTTCACGGAATACAGCCTCACGAGTTCCGGACAACAAAGCCTCCGAAGCATTGGGAGAATCTTCCGAAATCATTTCGCGCAAAGCTCTGGCAATCTCCTGCATATTAAAAGGTGTCACTGTTTTCTTTGTTTTCATTGTATCTTATTTCACCATTATACATATTTACAATCGTTTTGATACAAATTTGCAAAATATGCACAACCTAACCATAAGAATACGATATACAATCTGATATACAATTTCATATTATATTTATTATCAAATAATTAACAAGAAACAAAAAAACAAGTCCATTGTTGTAAATTTTAAATTAAGAAATTATATCTTTGCCTTACAAAACAAACAGTCCACAAAATATGAATGCCAAAAAACTTTCATTTTTACTTCTGATTCTCGTAGCTGTAGCCTGCACCAACCGCTCCACCTCTTCGGAACAAGACGAAATGAGGCATTGGAACAATGTCCTTCAACAAATCAATGCCTTACTACTCGAAAACAAAGCGCGACAAACGTTGGATCTTGCCAAACAGACCTTGCCCGAAATCCTGGAATCGGCAGAAAAAAACGGAACTACAGATACCCTGATTTACTATGCCCGCAAGATATTTAATGCCTGCGGGAACAATTACATAAACACCAAACAATACAAAGACGGCATCGACTATATGGACAGCATTGGGAACCATCCCCTCATCCGCGAACATTGCCCGCACGAACTGCTGAGCTTCAAGGCCGGACTGAACCAACTGTATGGCAATAACCCGGAAGCTGTCCGACTGGCAGAAGACTACCTCCAGTTACCGGTCTGTACCAGTGCCAATGACTTTATCCGGCAGGCAGAAATCATAAGCGGTGTCTACATGTACTCCGGAAACAATCTACCCAAAGCCATCCAAATCTTGGAAAAAGCAATAGATGTCTACCGGAAAGGCGGAAACTTCCCGAACATGCTGCGGATAATGTCACGGTTGGGCATCTATTACCACCTCAGTGGCGAATACGAGAAAGCTATAGCCACTAACCAAGAAGCCATAGCCACTTACAACGACAGCATAGCACCTGGAAATGTAGTGATTGCCTACGGAGAACAAGCTAATCTCTACGCCGAACTGGGTATGTACGACCAGGCCCTGGAAATGAACAAAAAAGCCCAATACTACTCCATGCTGAAAGACAGCTTCGGACTGGGAGACTTGTACCGCTACCGTGCCCAGATCTTTCGTAACATGAATCAAAAGGACTCTGTATTCCACTACCTCAGGCTGGGAGAAAAGTTGTCAATGATACAAAACAGCTTTAAGGGCGTATTCGTAAACAAAGTAGAAACGGTAAACAGTTATCTGGACTATCCCGACTCTTTGGAAAAAGCACTGCAACTTGCCCTTAGCATCTGTCCCGATACCGTGCGGATGCCCCAATGGGCCAAATACCAACTCAACCTCCACCTGGGACGGGCCTTACTGCAAACCGGGAAGGAACAAAACGGCATACGCCTGATAGACCGGGCTGCACAAGACCTCATCAACATGAAGTTCATGGAAGGCCGCGATGCCAACGAGATATTAATGGATTACTATCTGGCCAAAGGCATGAACGACGATTTTGCTCGTTGCTACATCCGTAACCGACAGTTTGCCGATTCTCTGGACAATAACGAAAAGAAACGTGCTGTGGCAGCAGCCAACATCCGGTTTGATGCCAACCAAAAAGAGAAAGAAAACAAACTGCTCTCGGCACAAGTGCAATGGCAGCAACAGCAGTTGTTCTACAACATCTGCATCTCCATTACATTACTGTTGCTACTTATCACCACTACAGCCTATTTCATCATCCGAAGGAAGGCCAACCACCAGCTTATAGAAAACAACAAACGGGAAATACAGACCCTCATTACCCGGCAGCAAGACCTGAACCGCCGCAACGAACAACTGACGGAAGAAATAGAACGGGCCATGGCTACCAATAACCTCAACTCCATTCGCCAGCTCACCGTGCAAAGCCTGCTCAGCAGGGAAGATGAGAACACATTCCGCCGGTCGTTTGCCACCATACATCCTTCTTATCTGCCCAAGCTCCGCGAAAGTTATCCTCAACTGACCCGCAACGAAGAATTGCTGGCCATGCTCATCTGCATGAACCAAAGTACCGACGAAATAGCCCTTATCATGGGAATCAACCGGAATAGTGTAAACGTAGTCCGTTCGCGCATGCGCAAGAACATGGAATTGCCCAAAGAAAAATCCCTGGATGAAGTATTGAAACAATACCTTACATAACAAATAAAAATAAGCCCGCTTATTTTGCTCTACGTTTGGTTTACACTATCTTTGCGGCGTTTAATACACAAAACCTATGGTAAGAAAGTTCGATTTTCTCGTTATCGGCTCCGGACTTGCCGGTATGAGTTTTGCGCTGAAAGTAGCGCATAAAGGAACAGTAGCCCTCATTTGTAAGGCAGGTTTGGAAGAGGCAAACACTTATTTTGCACAAGGAGGTATCGCCTCTGTCACCAATCTGGCCGTAGACAATTTTGAAAAGCATATCGAAGATACCATGATTGCGGGTGACTGGATAAGCGACCGTGAAGCCGTAGAGAAGGTGGTGCGCAATGCCCCCGAACAAATCAAGGAGCTTATCAAATGGGGAGTGAACTTCGACAAAAAGGAGGACGGAGAGTTTGACCTGCACAAAGAAGGCGGCCACTCCGAATTCCGCATCCTCCACCATAAGGACAATACGGGTGCAGAGATACAGACCAGCCTCATTGAAGCTGTGAAGCAACACCCCAACATCACCGTACTGACCGACCATTACGCTGTGGAAATCATTACCCAGCATCACCAGGGAATCATCGTTACCCGCCACACCCCCGGCATCAAGTGCTACGGTGCCTATGTGCTGAACGAAGCGACGGGCGAGGTGGATACCTTCCTTTCCAAAGTCACCATCATGGCAACGGGCGGTTGCGAAGCCGTTTACCGCCATACCACCAACCCGCTGGTGGCCACGGGAGACGGCATTGCCATGGTCTACCGTGCCAAGGGAGCAGTGAAAGACATGGAATTCATCCAGTTCCATCCCACAGCCCTTTTCCATCCGGGAGACCGCCCCTCGTTCCTCATCACCGAAGCCATGCGCGGTTATGGCGGCGTGCTGCGTACCAAAGACGGAAAAGAATTCATGCAGAAGTACGACCCGCGACTCTCGCTGGCCCCGCGTGACATCGTGGCGCGTGCCATCGACAACGAAATGAAACAGCGCGGTGAGGACCATGTGTATCTGGACGTCACCCACAAAGACCCCGAAGAAACCAAGAAGCACTTCCCTAACATATACAAGAAATGCCTCAGCATCGGTATAGACATTACAAAGGAATACATACCGGTAGCCCCCGCCGCCCATTATCTCTGCGGTGGCATCAAGGTGGATTTGGACGGACAGAGCAGCATCCGCCGCCTGTACGCCATCGGCGAATGTTCGTGCACCGGACTGCATGGCGGCAACCGTCTGGCAAGCAACTCACTGATTGAAGCCGTGGTTTATGCCGACGCGGCAGCCAAACACGCGCTGAGCGTACTGGAACGTTATGACTTCAACGAAGACATTCCCGAATGGAACGACGAAGGTACCATTTCCACCGAAGAACGTGTCCTCATCACACAAAGCATGAAGGAAGTGAACCAGATTATGGAGGCATACGTAGGCATTGTCCGCAGCAATACCCGGTTGACACGTGCCTGGAACCGACTGGACATACTTTACGAGGAGACAGAAGCACTCTTCAAGCGGAGCAAGGCTACCCGAGAGCTGTGCGAACTGCGCAACATGATAAACGTAGGATACCTGATAACAAAGCAAGCCATGGAACGCAAGGAAAGCCGCGGACTGCACTACACGATAGACTATCCGCACGCCAAGAAATAAACATAAATCCTCTCCATCATGAGGAAACAATATTTCTCTTTCATTTTTTTGTATATTTTCTCAAGCTGTCTCTACAGTCAGACGATGGACGACAATATCATCATCAACTGCTGTGAAGACAGCTATGTTTTTAAAGAAGGCCCGGGAAACAACCCCATCGTACAAAACACCCGAAAGACCGAATATGAAGCTTCACGAATGGGAGCTACCGTACAACCTCATATGTTCTATGGCGAATTCATCTCCCTGGACGAAGCCAGGGCCAAGGGAGTACTTGCCCCCAAAGCCATCCACCGCCATGCCACACCGGAAAATGTATTCTTCGATGATACCCGCATCTGCTACTTCAACCTCTCCCTAAGCCGGCAGGGGAAAAAGGCGGCCGTACAGTTCAGCCGTACCTTCCATGACCTGCGCTACTTTACACGTATCTACTTTCCGGAGGAATACTTCATCCGCGAGAAACGTATCACCGTCACCATTCCTGCCGCATTGTCCCGTTTCCGGCTGGTGGAGAAGAACTTCGGTCCCGGTATCCGGTGTGAAAAGAGCGTGAACAAGGAAGGGGATTCCCTTTTTGTCTACACCTTAAAAGGAGTACCTGCCACCCGAAAGGAAGAAGCTGCTCCCGCAGACAACTGCCTCTATCCCCATCTGCTGGTAACCGGTTCCTTTGCGGATGTGCAGGATATGTACCGCTGGCTGAACGGACTGGCCGAGGTGGACTGCACTCTCCCCCAAGCCGAAATGCTAACGGATGAAATTACTGCCGGATGCACCGATGAACTGGAGAAGATACACCGTACCTATGCCTACGTACAGCAGAACATACGCTACATCGCCTTTGAAAACGGGTTGGCAGGACATCGGCCCGACCGGCCTGCCGAAGTGCTGCGCAAACGTTACGGCGACTGCAAGGGAATGGCACTCCTGCTGCGCACATTGCTGAAAGCCCAAGGATTCGATGCCCGAATGGCCTATATCGGTACGGACGACATCGCCAGTTCTCCCGACGAAGTACCGACACTGGCTGCCATCAACCATGCCTTCTGCCTTCTTTTCCATCAAGGGAAAAGATATTGCCTGGATGCCACCTACCGATACCTACCGCCCGAAGACATCCCCCAAGGTATACAAGGCCGAAAAGCACTGGTAGAAAACGGAGACAGCTGCCTGATACTGACTCTTCCCCAGCAGGATGCCTCCGCCTCTACGGACAGTCTCAATTATCACTATCGCTTGATGACGGACAGCAATCCCCCTACCCTGAAAGGCACCGCCACCCGCGTAAGTACGGGCGAATACAAGGAATACCTGCTCAGTCTCTACCATGACACCCCCAAGGAGAAGCAGACAGACCTGCTAAACAATCAGATAAACAATACCGCTGCCGTACAATCGGCCGATGGAGAGTACTGCCTCGAAGCAGACCCGCACGAAGATTTCTTCCACCAGCCCATTGACACCACCCGCCGCAAGCAGGATTACCTACTGCCGTGGAGATGCCGTATTGTACGCGAGGTAACGATTGATATTCCACAAGGATATGCCGTGTCTTATTTGCCTGCAGACTTTCACATTGAAACGAATCAGGGCATCCTCAGTTGCTCCTACCGCGCCGGAGCAGGATATATCCACTTCCGAAAAGTGATGGAGATACGCAGAAAACGTATTCCACTTGCTCTTATCCCTGCTTGGAATGATGCCCTGCGACAATGGAAAAAAGCCTGCAACGAACAGATAGTAATCCGGCAAAGCACCCTTTAAACAAATAATTGAACATAAAACGCCATCACCATGAAAACAACACGTTCTTTCCTACTGCTGCTGATGTTACTTGCCACTTCGGGACTAAATGCCCAAAAGGAAGAAGACAAATATGCTGCGCTCGTAAGCGAAGTGCGCAATGAAGTATGGTCGCTGAACCTGCCCGACTTTAAAAATATGACTGTACCCGAGAAATACAGAAACGAACCCGCCGTTATCCTTGCCGCACACAGCCGTCTGGAGGTAACCCGGAAAACCAAGTTGGACTGGTGGGGAATGGGATTGACCAAACAACAGATAACCTGCCGCAGCATCTACCGCCAAATGGTATACATCAACAGCCAAAGTGCACTGGAAGAGATGTCACAGTTCAGCTTCCTTTCCCAGGAAAAAGAACGCTACACCCGCAATGAACAACAGCGTATACTGGGTGTGCGCATCATCAAACCGGACGGAACAATTCAGGAAACAGCCCCGCAGGAGTACATGGAAACCGATGAAGGCGGCCACCCACGTAGCCACAACATCCAAGAGAAATGGAACAAGCTGGCCGTACCCGGACTGGAAATCGGAGACATCATCGACTTGTTCTTCGTACGATACACCATACTGAACAACCAGAACCCCGAACCTTTCGGTTTTTACTTTATGGACAGCTATCCTCTGCTTGCCTATTCCGTCCATTGCGAGATAGACCCCAAGCTGAGCACTTTCTACCGTTGCCTGAACGGAGCAAGGAACTTCGACCATAGCACCGATACCGAAGGAAACCATATCCTCGACTTGCATACCGGAGACTCCGGACGTGTCATTCCCGACTTCTGGTACAACAGTGCCCGGCAAACGCCCATGATTCTGATGTACATCTACAACAGCAAGACACCCTATGCCTGGATGCCACCCAGCGCCCGCAAGCCGGGACTATATGCCAACCCCAATCCAAAACTGATGACAGATGACACACGTGCCTCCATGAAGGCTCCCGGCACCAACTGGTCCGGTCTGCGCAGCGGACGGAAAGGCGAAATATCCAAAGCCCTCAAAGCCCGTCAAGCCGAAGGATGGAGCGATAAGAAACTGATGGACTACCTCTACCAATACTGCTATTACCGGTATATGGAAAACGGTGCAGACTATACTCCCGCCAGTTTCATCCTGCTGATGCACGAACTTCTGGAAAAAGCAGGTATTCCCCACCGGACAGGAATCACGACCAAAGATACCCGGGAGCCTCTGGACCAGCTCATCAACTACAGCAATACCACTTGGTTTATCTATCTGGAATCCAACGGAAAATGCTATACTCCACCGGCCTGCTATGCTGTTCCCGGTGAAGTGCCTGCCAGCCTGCAAGGCGAAGAAGCCATACTGGAAGACAACACATGCCTTACCCTTCCCTCCACCACCCCCCAAGACAACCGGGATATGGCTACCATAAACGCTTCTATAAGCGGCACCACTCTCCACATCAGCCGCCGGGAAGAGATGAGCGGTGCACTGAAAGAACACTTCCAACCCTACCTCATTATGGACGAGGACCTTTACAACTCCGTTCGTCGCCAACTGGGTATTACAGCCACCATCTACGACGAAACCAAAGAAAAATTCCATGCCGACCTGCGCGAAAGTTACCGCCGTGAACGGGAGCAGGAGAAAGAGCGTTACCACAATGAAATCATCGGTTATCATGGCTCGGAAGAAGGACTGGAAACACTCCTCGGCTACCAGCTTTTCAGCATCGGAAACCGGGCAGACAGTGCGGCACTTGCCTATCAAGTGGACTATGTACTGGACGGATACGTAAAGAAAGCGGGTACAAACTTTGTTCTCTCCGTAGGTCGGTTGATAGGGTCACAGCTAGAGCTGAAAGGCGAACAACGCCTGCGCAAGGAGGACATTTATTGGGAGATGCCCCGTTGTTACCAATGGGACATCACAGTCAATCTGCCGGAAGGTTATCGAATTTCTCCCGAAGGCCTGGAAAGACTGAACGCAAAAGTAGAAAACGACTGCGGCGCTTTCATTGTCCAAGCCACCACTGAAGACGGAACATTAAGAATAAAAGCCGAAAAACGCATCAACCACAAGACGGAACCGGTAGCCAACTGGGAGAAACTGCTTGAAATAACCGATGCTGCCAACAGTTATGAAGCACTTTCAATAGTGTTCCAAGCAACCATTAATCCCCCTACATCTCCAACAACCGGCTATTAATCCTTCTCTGCCCGCTGCAGCATCGCCATACACAGCTTGCTGTCGTACTGTACAGCCACTGCAAAACGACTGCATACTTTTTGCAGCGTCACTGCATACCGGTTTGCAGCAGCACTGCAACAGTTTTGCAGTCGCACTGCAATTTGTTTGCAGTGACGCTGCAGCAAATGTGCAGCAATTACAAGCTATATGACTGTCACAGCAAACAAAAAGCCCCGCAGAGCTTGCTTTCGCTCTGCGGGACTTTGTTCTCTCTATGAGGAAATTATCATCAATAGTTTGACTTCTTTACTTCGAAGTAAGCCTGCGGATGCAAGCAAGCCGGGCATACCTGAGGAGCTTCCTTACCGGTGTAGATGAAACCACAGTTGCGGCACTGCCATACCACTTCGCCTTCCTTGGCAAATACGCTGGCAGTCTCTATATTCTGGATAAAAGCGCGATAACGTTCTTCGTGTCCCTTTTCGGCAATGGCGATGTTACGGTACATAAGAGCGATTTCGGGGAAACCTTCTTCGTCTGCAATATCAGCAAACTTAGGATAATCCAATGACCATTCTTCGTGTTCGCCGGCAGCAGCTTCCTGAAGATTTTCCAGGGTAGTGCCGATAACACCTGCAGGATAAGAAGCGGTGATTTCCACCATACCGCCTTCCAGCCACTTGAACATACGTTTAGCGTGTTCCTTTTCCTGGTCAGCCGTTTCTGTGAAAATAGCGGCGATTTGTTCGTAACCTTCTTTCTTGGCTACACTTGCAAAATAAGTGTAACGCATTCTTGCTTGTGATTCACCAGCGAATGAAGTCAGCAGATTCTTCTCAGTCTGAGTTCCTTTAACACTTTTAGCCATAGTCTCTTTTTTTATTAGTTAATATAATTACGTATAAATGTCGTTCGTACTGTTTATAAACAACACAAAATTACGAATTTAGTTTGGAATAATCACACCTCTGCCCCATCGGATTTATTTATCGTCTTATAGAAAGAATCTATCTTCACCGATAACCCGAAGAGGTATTTCAGACATAATTAATAGCACATATCTGATAAGGAAAACAAAATACATCACAGTTGTGTTCACTAATATCCATTATTTTATCTACTTTTGCAGGCAATTTGCAATATATACATTACATTCTGTATAAAAAAACGTATAAAAAAGTAGATTATAATGAAAGCGTTCGGATTCAGACCAAAGCTATACACGGCTTTAAAAAATTACTCTAAAGAACTGTTCATGGCAGACCTGATGGCAGGTATCATTGTAGGTATCGTTGCCCTCCCGCTTGCCATTGCATTCGGTATCGCCTCCGGCGTATCACCGGAGAAAGGTATCATTACGGCTATCATAGCCGGTTTCATCATCTCCCTGATGGGTGGGAGCAAGGTACAGATTGGAGGACCGACCGGTGCGTTCATCGTCATTATCTATGGCATCATCCAGCAATACGGTGAATCGGGGCTTATTGTCGCCACACTGATGGCAGGCGTACTGCTCATCCTGCTGGGAGTGTTCAAGCTGGGAGCTGTCATTAAGTTTATCCCCTATCCCATCATCGTAGGTTTTACAAGCGGTATTGCCGTCACCATCTTCACTACGCAGATTGCCGACATTTTCGGGCTGACGTTCGGAGGAGAGAAAGTTCCGGGAGACTTTGTAGGAAAATGGATGATTTATTTCCGACATTTCGATACCGTAAACTGGTGGAACACGATTGTAAGTATTGTCAGCATCTTCATCATTGCCATTACACCGCGGTTCTCGAAGAAGATTCCGGGGTCACTTATTGCCATCATCGTGGTGACAGTGGCAGTCTGGCTGATGAAAGTATATGGAGGCATTGATTGTATCGATACCATCGGCGACCGTTTCAGCATCCGTGCCGAACTGCCGGATGCCGTGATGCCTGCCCTGGATTGGGAAGCGATAAAGAACTTGTTCCCCGTAGCCATTACAATCGCTGTACTGGGTGCCATCGAATCTTTGCTGTCTGCCACCGTGGCCGATGGTGTGATAGGCGACAAACACGATTCCAACACGGAACTGATAGCACAAGGTGTTGCCAACATGGCTACCCCGCTGTTTGGCGGTATCCCTGCCACCGGAGCCATCGCGCGTACCATGGCAAACATCAACAACAGAGGAAAAACTCCCGTAGCAGGCATGGTGCATGCAGTGGTATTGCTGCTTATCCTACTGTTCCTCATGCCGCTGGCACAGTATATCCCAATGGCTTGCCTGGCGGGTGTACTGGTCATAGTATCCTATAACATGAGTGGTTGGCGTACGTTCAAGGCATTATTGAAGAATCCTAAATCGGATGTCACGGTACTGCTGATTACTTTCTTCCTGACCGTCATCTTCGACCTGACTATTGCCATTGAAGTAGGTCTGGTGATTGCCTGCGTGCTGTTTATGCGCCGCGTCATGGAGACTACCGAAATATCCGTCATCAAAGATGAAATAGACCCGAATGCAGAATCGGACATTGCAAGCAATGACGAGCACCTGATAATCCCCGAGGATGTGGAAGTATACGAAATAAACGGTCCTTACTTCTTCGGCATCGCCACCAAATTCGAAGAAATCATGGCGCGGCTGGGCGACCGCCCCAAAGTGCGCATCATCCGCATGCGTAAAGTTCCGTTCATCGATTCTACCGGTATCCATAACTTGACAAGCCTTTGTGAGATGTCCCAAAAGGAAAAAATAACCATTGTGCTCTCCGGTGTCAATGAAAAGGTACATAAGGTACTGGAAAAATCGGGCTTCTATGAGCTGTTGGGCGAAGAAAATATCTGTCCGAACATAAATGTGGCACTGGAAAGGGCCAAAATGATTATCCAACACTAATCCCGGCATGGCACGAAAAAAAAAGAAACAATCGCAGGGCGTCTATTATCTTATATTGTTTATATGTGCAGTCTGCCTTGCCTATGAACCCGTTGCAAAGATACTTTCGGATGCCAGGCAAAAGAATTCTACGCCTGCCAAGATAGAACTCACAGCAGGCACACGCCTTGAAATACCAGCAAAGCTGAAGAACGTCTCCGAACAGATTCTCCAGCGGAAAGGCTACACAGTATCCTACAACAAGGATTTAAAGATACCCAACTGGGTAGCCTGGGAACTCACTCCCGAAAAACTGGTGGAGCGTGAAAGCCGTACAGACAAGTTCTTGCCCGACCCCGACCTGCCTGAGCACGAGGCAGTAACCACCGATGATTACAAGGGAGCCGGCATGGACCGCGGACATATGTGTCCCGCCGGTGACAACCGCTGGCACTGGAAAGCCATGCAAGAGAGCTTTTACATGACAAACATTTGCCCGCAGAACCACAATCTGAACCGTGGCGACTGGAAAGAACTGGAAGAGTCATGCCGCCGTTGGGCACAAGAAGAAGGCAAGATATACATTGTATGCGGTCCTATTCTCTATGACCAACGTCACCGCACTATCGGCAAGAAGCACAAGATTACAGTGCCCGAAGCATTCTTCAAGGTCGTTCTGTGTGCAGACAGCAATCCCCCCAAAGCCATCGGCTTCATTTATAAGAATGCATCGGGCAATCATCCGTTGGACAGCTACGTCAATACAGTGGACGAAGTGGAACGAATTACAGGTATAGACTTTTTCCCTACCCTTCCGGATGAAATAGAAGAGAAGGTGGAAGCCGAATATGACTTGAAACTGTGGTAAAGGAGTTATTCCTTTACCCAGGCATCTACAATCTCGGCTACATAAACCCGGTGCAATCCGCCGTGGTCACCGCCATACCAACGTTCGTAGACGGAATGGTCGAGGAAGAGTTCTTCTTTCATATCGGTAATGAAAAGCTTGCGGCACTCCAATCCCAGGCGGTCCTGCTCAAAGAGAATGTTTCCCCGTTCGGTAACAATAGGATTCAGCCCAGTTTCCTTTACCTTATCCACTTCCCTACCCGATTTACTGCCACAAAGATTGTAAATGCTCCGATTTTCCTTTCCTAAAAAAGAAAGGGTGAAATATTCGTTCTCCTCCATAAACTCATACGTATAGCGCTCGGAACGTATAAAGACAAACACCACCGGCTTGTTCCAAAGCCAGCCAATACCTCCCCAACTGGCAGTCATGGTGTTGAAATGTTCTTTACTGCCTGCCGTAACCAGCATCCACTCTTTGCCTATCACTTCGAAGAAGTTCTCACTTAAATCTTTAATTGCTATTGATTTCATAAGTATATTATTAATAAGAAACACTTACCGGTATACCCGTTTCACGTATCCGTTCCGCAATGCGATCCAGTTCCTCATGAGTGGCCTTCTGCAAATCATGGTCGGGCGTTTCGCGGTCGATGGTATAAATCATCACTTGGCGGGGAGCAATCTCCTTGACAGCTTCCAGCCAGGGAAGAACAAATTTATCGGATGTATTATCCATATCTTGTCCTTTATAACTTCCTTTGAGAAACATGGTCTGGATAATGCAGTTCCCTTTGAACGCTTTCATCCCTTCTATAATCTCCCGGATGGAGTAATGTCCGGTAGGACGGTCAAGTACACGGATATACTCTTCATCCACCGTATCCAGTTTAAGGATGTTGTTGTCAATCTTGTTCAAAGCCTCGAATACGGCAGGACGATGAATAAAGGTAGAATTGCTCAGTACGCTCACCTTTGCATTCGGAAAATACTTGTCGCGCAAGGCAAGTGTATCTTCTATGATTTCGGGGAAACGGGGATGTGCCGTCGGTTCTCCATTACCGGCAAAAGTCAGAACATCCGGTGTAGGTCCGTTTTGCTGCATGTCCCGCAGGCGGGCTTCAAGGGCCGAACGGACTTTTTCGCGTGTGGGCAGCGGCTGTTTGGGACGATGGTCGGCATTGAAACCACATTCACAGTAAATGCAGTCGAAAGTGCATACTTTGCCGTCTGCCGGCAATAAATTTATTCCCAAAGATACTCCCAGACGGCGAGAATGAACGGGACCGAATATGGGAGATGGATAAATGACAGTCATACTATTTATGATTTGACGATTTACGGTTTGATTAATGCTTAAACAATCTTACCGCTCCAAAGTTAAGTGAAAACTATGGTATCTGGCAATGTTCGGCTTGCAAAAGTTTACCCATAAAAGAAAATATTCCCTTTATAAAGCATACATTTCATGTTAAAAAAGTAAATCATACATTACATTTTATCTATTTTAGTTGTTTATATGTAAAGTATACATTACATTTACAGATAACATCTAAATGCATAGTATTATGAGAAAGAACTATTTATTTCCAACCACTTTCAGAAAGATAGGTTGGTGTTTATTTGTCCCATTCGCCATCACGTCCTTCATCTGCCTTTTCGACGGCAGCAATGAAGATTGGTTGAAGGTAAACGCGTTGTCAGTAATTCCCTGGGGTATTATCAAGAACTCTTTATTCGACGAGTTGAGTATGATAGGGCTTACGGTTTCACTCTTGTTCATAGCTTTCTCAAAAGAAAAGGACGAAGATGAATGCATTGCCAATATTCGTTCAAACTCTCTTATCTGGGCTACCATAACAGCGTATTCCCTACTGATAGTATGCACTATGCTGATTTATGACATGCAATATCTTAATTTTGTATTTATAGACTTGTTCATGATATTGTTTCTGTTCATCATAAAGTACAACATTGAACTTTATAAATTTAGGAGGAGCAACAATGACTAATACATTAAGGGTAGAAAGAGCCATCAAGCATATGACCCAACAGCAATTGGCTGAAGCCATAGGAGTGAGCCGGCAAACCATCAATGCCATAGAATCGGGAAAGTATGTCCCTTCCACCTTGCTGTCATTGAAAATATCAGAAATATTCGGAAAGACTGTAAATGAAATTTTCATGTTGGAAGAAAGTGACAGATAAAGAGAAGACTCTAAAAAACTGTTTTAATTTTATTTCAGTTTTCTTCTGAGGCAATCTGAAAAATAAAATTAAAACAGTTTCTAAAACTTGATACGCAGTTGCATCTGCAAGTCCGCTTTCCTATTTCCCGGTATCTCATCATTGCCCGAACCAATCGTCTCCCTATCCTGATAAACCGTCTGTCCGAATTTGGCAAGAAACATGAAGTTCTTACTCAAATCATATCGCAGATGAGCGGAGTAACGGAACCCTTTGCCATAGAAGGAAGGGGTATAGAAAGTATATAACAATCCACGCTCGGAGGCGTAAACACGCGAATCGTAATCGTCCGTATGAAACCAGGTTCCCTGCACGGAAACTGACAGAGGGAAGGGGAAAGTGTACGAGCAAAATTGAGTACACTGATAACCTTGCCGTCTATCAAAGCGATACCCTTCCCCATCCTGCTGACGGAAGTGGTTATAATCTATTGTAGTACGAAAGATATATCTTCCCGGCATATAGGTCAGCCGATAACGGAGTTTATGGTGATAGATAGGTTCGATAACTGCACCGCTTGTACCCGTCACGTCTCTTTCTTTCTGTTTGTACCGATAATTAAAATACATCGAAAGGCTCTTTCGAGGAGTATAAGTAACCTGAAACATGGCATCCACTCCCTTTGAGGGCTTACTTATACGGTATTTCCACCAAGGAAAAGAAAACACATCCAGTGAAGTGAAAAACTTCCACCGGGCGAAAGGTGTGGCCTCTGCTGCCAGATACCATCCGTTCTCATTCTGCGGCATACTGCTTTCGCCAAAGGAACGCCCAAACAAAGTCCAATAATCATATGAATAATACCGGTGAACAAGTAGCAGATGATAATCGGAAGAAAGATTATACTTCAGCCGGTTCAGCAACGCATAGCCTTTACTGCCGGTTGCCGCTTCCCCCACCCAGACAAAACGGCCCAGACGATACCTATAATCCATGCCCACATTATAGAAATCACTTCCATGAAGATTGTACTTTGCATACTTGTTCAACCGAGGCTTGTAAGGATGGTTGAAAAAATAGTAAATCCCCGTCACTCCCACCTTCAGAGAGTTCTTTTCATAGGTCATGTTTCCACCTATCACCTGCAAGGCAAAGGCATTCATTTTATCTGCCTCCTTCTGCGTGCGATGCAATCCCGTCTTGTAAATGGAAGTTATCTCGCCATCCTCCACCACACCGTCCATGGAGCGATGCGAATAGAAAGCCGAAATATCCAAGTAAGGCAATACTCCCACCGTTGCCGCCACTCCCCGGAAATAATTGTACTCATCGGTAGAACTATGCTTACGGATGCCTCCGGTACGATATTCTGTTGTAGACATAGAGAATGTTTTTCCTAAACGAAAATCCGTACTAAGTACCAGTCCCTGCCCGAAGCTCAGACGGTAATTGCCCAATGCCAAAGCCTTCAGCCGCCCCAGATTCTTTATCAGAAAATAGAAAGAATAGTAATCATAGCCTTTTCTGTTGTGCAGGGCAAAGAAGGGTTCTCCGGCATCCTTCTCTCCCGTCACGCCTATTTGGAGATAATCTCCATAATGAAAATTATAGCGCAAAGAATGGTAAAGGGAAGGTCCCAGGTAATTCTTCTCATATCCTTTACGGATATAGAACGGTACATCCAAACGTGCCAATGTTTCGTGTTTCCCGTATTTCAGTATAGATTTTAAAGCAGGATACCCCCTACCCGCTTTCACTGCCCGCACACAGACAAAGGGCAGCAGTAGGTCGATGGTACGTTTATCCATCTCCTCCACCAGTTGCAATTCATAAATGGTCTGCATCTGTCCGTGTATATAGACATAAGCCAGAAGATTCTCTATCTGTATATCCGTAAGAAAAGGAAACTGCTCCAATTGCCGTTTAGTGGCGGCATTGAGGTTGACAGGCTCTTGCAGACGTCGGGACAACTCCTCCAATTCATCTTCCCAACCGTATTCTTCCTCATTCCCGATGGAAAGTTGTTCCAAATTTTCTTCCAAAAGAAGTAAAGGCTGTTCTTTCTGAAGGCCGGATATATTTTGAGCTTCAAGCATAGGAGTCATTGACAGCATACTTACAAAAACTCCTATCTTGAGTAATTCCATTAATAGTAGGTCACTTTCATGTTTTGGGAAGCGAAGTTACCTTAAATAAGTTAATTGAGCAAGGAAAAATCAACATGATGCAACAACATTACACAGAATGGTGTACTTTTGCAACATGAACGCAAGGCTTAACATAGTAATACTCATCATGTTTCTTTCTCTCGGAAGCCTGAAATGCTTTGCACAGCAGCAACCACAGTCTGCTGCGCAAAAGAGTGTCTATCTTACTCCCATGTGCGTTTACGAAGGAGATACCATCCCTTATGTCAAGCTCCCCACTGTCTACATCTTCAAGCCGCTTAAATTCAAGAACAAGCGCGACATGAACAAGTACTACAAACTCATTCGTGACGTAAAGAAGGTACTTCCCATCTCCAAGGAGATTAACCGTGCCATCATTGAAACCTACGAATACATGATGACCCTGCCCACCGAGAAAGCCCGCCAGAAACACATGAAAGCAGTAGAGAAAAGCTTGAAGGAGCAATACACTCCCCGCATGAAGAAACTTACCTTTGCCCAAGGCAAACTGTTAATAAAACTGGTAGACCGACAGACCAACTCCACCGGATATGAACTGGTAAAAGCTTTTATGGGCCCTTTCAAAGCCGGTTTCTACCAGACTTTTGCCGCACTCTTCGGCGCCAGTCTAAAAAAACAATACGACCCTATGGGAGACGATGCATTGACCGAACGGGTGATATTGATGGTAGAAAGCGGACAATTATAAACTGATGTTTATTCCCGCCTTGCGTGCCTGCGAATGTTGAAATTGGCGTTTCACATTATATGTCTTTCCGTCTTTGACGAACTTAGAACCGGTCTGCTTGAACCAGAAGTCCACTTTATTTTCCACACAAATTCTGCGAAGGTCCATCACCCATTCAAAATCACAAGGGCGGGCTTCGTAACCGGATTCTCCCCCTGCAACTATCTGTTCAATCCATTCGCCAACAGCATAAGTACTTAAATCTATCCTTTCCAGCAGCGGTTCACAGATTATTATCTTATGCTTTATGGGAGCTCTCCTATAGATGGGCAAGCGATAATCGGCGCAAGCCTGGTTTTCAACCGTACAACAAATGGTTACATTATCATATCCGTCTCCCCAATCATCGGGCAGACAGTCAGAAAAACGGTCTATACGCTTGGTAATCATCATAAAATGCAGGTCACTGCGACAACGAATCATCTCCCATGCTTCGGCCCGCCATTTGTCAGCATCTTCCACAAAGAAATCGGAAGTAAAGCAGGTGTAGACAAATGTTCCAGGTGGTATCTTGAATTCTCCGTTACGCTTTTTACGCAAAGGCAGGTCAAAGTTTTTTGTCCGCACCACCACCGAACTGTCCACCTCTCGCCGGGCATCACCACGATAAACATAACAATGCTTGCAACCTGCACTCAATTTATGGCAACCATGCCATAAGTTCCACATCATCGACTTCGCAACAATACCGTTCATTCAAACAAAAAACTTATCGTTAACACCATGTTGAAAACTATGTTAGCAACATAAATAATCAGTTATTAAACAATTGATATTAAGCTATATATTCAGTTAATAACAGAATGAACAATTGTTTATTACTACCTATTCGGGTTGTACCTCTCCTGCCATCGGAAGCTCTTTCCAACCTTCACCAAATGCATCATAAGCATCGGTAACCACTACAAAAGCCTTTGGGTCTACTTCCCTTATCTTCTGCTTGATACCTACCACTTCCTTGTAACTCACCACAAGAAACAGCATTTCCTTGTCTACATTGGTATAAAGACCACTACTTTTGATGCAAGTGGCTGTACGGTCCAAATCTTTAAGAATATAGTCGTGCAAAGCGGTAAGGCGCATATCACTGATGACAAACAGTATCTTGTCATTCTTCTCCCCATTTATCACATAGGCCAATACCCTTGAAGTGACAAAAATAGCTATCAGTGAATAGAAAGACAAATGCCACGAAGGTTGTGTAGCATCATCCGGATTTCCGATACCGAAACCGATAACCAATAGGCCGAATCCCACCACAATACCATCTACCAGCAGTATCGCCTTTGAAAAACGTATATGGCAATATTTCTGCAATATCATCGCCACAATATCCGTACCTCCTGTAGTAGCCCGGCTACGCACTACAATACCACAGCCTATACCGATAACCACCGCACCAATCACAGAAGTCAGCATCAAATGGTCGGACATATTCAGACTGCCACCCAGCAACTGTGTAGGGTCCAACTGATGGAGCGCTTCTTCAGAAGGATAGGAGAGGAGAGACAGCACATTCATGGCAAGCGGAGTGAATAGTGCCGCCACGATAGTACGTGCTCCCAATTTTGCTCCCAGTACCAGCACGGAAATGATAAGCAAAGGAATATCAAACATATAACCGAAAGTACCTACCTGAATAGAAGGGAACAGATTATGAAGCACAATACTGGCTCCATACACCCCGCCAGGAACAAGATTATAAGGATTGATAAAGTAAACAAAACCTGCTGCCAGAATAGTACAACCTACAAAAATGCCTATCCATGAAGATATTATCTTTTTCATATCGATATGATTTATATATATTCAGCAAATATACAAAGAACTTGCGTAAAAATGGCAGGATGAGGGTGAAATTTGATAAGTGGTTGGTACATATACCATTTTTGTGTTACCTCACCATATTGTTAAATTTGGCAGAAGGAGCCGTATATGGTGGGTATTAGAGAAAGAATTGCTACCTATCCGTTGCCTTTTTATTAAAGGGAAAGTTGGTAGAAAAAGCATCTTTAATCTCTTGCACATACCCTACAACAGCCACAAAGAACGCTTGTTTTTCCTATCATTGCACTGACAAAGGTAATCATTTTTTCTCGTTGGAAGAAAAATACGGGAATGAGATTAATTGTCAAGTACTTGTTGCCTTGTTCCGCTATGTTCTACATGCCGTTCATTAACTCTGTAAAATTTATTTTTGCAACCAAAGAAATGAGTTATGAATCAGGCAGATGTAAAGGTATCGTTCTACCTTAAAAAGAGCGAAGCAGATGCCAAAGGGAACTGCCCCGTAATGGCAAGGTTGAATGTCGGCAAGTACTCCGAGGCGGCATTCAGTGTGAAACTGTCGGTACCACATACGATGTGGCACTCCGGTCGTGCTACGGGTAAAAGTGTCGCAGCACGCGAAATCAATCGTCAGTTAGACGAGATTAGAGCCTCGGCTCTACATATCTATCAAGAACAATCGGCAATACGAGAAGGAGTAACTGCCGAAGATGTCAAGTGCCTGCTTTTGGGTATGGCTTCGGGGCAGCAGACCTTGATGAGTTATTTCCGCACCTTCATCAAGAACTTCGAGAAGCGTGTAGGTGTGAATCGCGTCGCAGGTTCTCTTCGTGCTTACAAGTACGCCTATATGCATGTAGAGAAATTCCTCAATGAGAAGTACAAACTGACCGATATTCCCTTTACGGCATTGGATCGTTCGTTTATCGAGAAATATGATCTTCACTTACGAACAGACTGCCATTTGGCTCTTGGTACGATAGTCCATCTTACAACCTCTTTTAGAACCATTATCAATGAAGCCATAGCAGACGGTATTCTTACTTTCAATCCATTCTGGGGTTACGAGCCTGAACGCCCACAGCGTGAACAGAAGTATCTCACGGCAGAGGAACTTGAACTGATGATGACAACACCATTGCATAATGCAAGACTTTACATTGTCAGAGATTTATTCTTGTTCTCCTGCTACACCGGAATATCTTATGGAGATATGTGTATGTTGACCAAAGAGGATTTGGTTACGGATGAGAACGGCACGCTATGGATACGAACTTCCCGTAAAAAGACCAAGGTCGAGTATGAGGTTCCACTCCTTGATGTTCCCTTACATATACTTAATAAGTATCGTGATGTAGAGCCTAACGGAAAATTGTTGCCAATGTATTGTAATTCTGATGTAAATCTTTCCCTGAAAAAGATTGCTGCAATATGCGGTATCGAGCGAAGAATAGTCTTTCATGCCGCCAGACATACATATGCTACGGAGATCACCCTCTCTCACGGTGTACCATTGGAAACAGTCAGCAAGATGCTGGGACATACACGGGTGGATACCACTCAGATTTATGCCAAAGTAACCGATGAAAAGATTGATGCCGACACTAAAAGGCTCGACAGCAAGATTAGTGAACGCTTTACAATCGCCATTTGACAACCATTAAAACGACTATATATGAAAACAGACAAGAATACAGAGAATCAGAACACGAAGCGTCGCAGTACCTTCGCCATATTGTTCTACATCAACCGCACGAAAGTACGCAAGGATGGTATGTGCCAACTATTGTGTAAAGTAAGCATTGATGCTGAATGGGAACAAATCGGTACGAAAGTATCAGTGAATCCTGCCATCTGGAATCCCGACAAGGGTCGTGCCGATGGTCGTAGCGAAAATGCCGTAACGGTAAACAGAGCCATTGACGAACTTACCAAGGAGATAACCGAACACTATAACCATATCAAGAAGAGTTTAGGCTTTGTTACCGCAGAACTTGTCAAGAACGCAGTCAAGGGTATCGGCCAAAAGCCCGTAACACTGCTTGCCCTCTTCCGTGAGCATAACGAGGAGTTCAAGAAGCGTGTTGGTGTGGATAGAATCAAGGAGACCTACGACTGTTACCAACGCTCATACAAGCACCTTGCAGTGTTTATTCAGGAGAAACGGGGTGTGGAAGATGTCACATTGCTAAGCCTTGACAAGGTGTTCTATGATGACTTCGAGATATTCCTACAAAGTGACTGCCATCTGAGTCCCAAGACCGTACACGAGCACCTGTACCGACTAAAGAAGATGACTATGCGAGCTGTCAGCCAAGGCACTTTGCGTAGAGATCCGTACTGCCGACTGCACCCTGAGCTACCCAAACGCAAGAGCCGACACATGAAGTTGGAGGATCTTAAAACCTTGATGTCAACGCCTGTAGATAAGCCTCAATTGCAACGGGTACGCGATTGGTTTATCTTCTCGACTTTTACAGGATTGGCATACGCTGATTTAAGACGGTTATCCGTGAACGATATAACACAGGCAGAAGATGGCAGCTGGTGGATACACATCAAGCGTAAGAAGACTGACACACTATCATCTATTCGTCTGTTGGATATACCACTTCGGATTATCGAAAAGTACAAGCATGAGCGGCAAAGTGATAAGGTATTCAATACCTGGGACCGAAACTATATGTCAATGCTAATGCAGGAGTTGAGTGAGGTGTATGGCTTTCATATTACCTACCACAAAGCTCGTCATAATTTCGGAACTCACATGACTTTATCACTGGGCGTACCTATTGAGACGGTAAGTAAGATGATGGGACATACCTCCATCACCACCACACAGATTTATGCCCATGTTACGGATAAGAAGGTTGATGAGGATATGAAACGCCTGCGTGAGGTTACAGCAGACAAGAAGATAGAACTCGCAGATGAGGGTTTGAAGTTTGAGAGATGTATCAAATGGAAGCGGACAACAGTATAAAAACAATAGCAACGGCCTCAATCGGGGTCGTTGCTATTGTTTAGGGTCATACCCATCGCTGTTCCTCTACGCAGCGTTTATGGGAATCATTGAGAATCTTTTCAATCTCTGACTCCTTGTAAAGTGCCTTGCCCTGAACAAGGTAGTAAGGTATTGCACCTGCCGAGCGATACTCCTGCAATGTGCGGCGACTCACTCTGAGTATCTTGGAGAGTTCCTCATCAGTCAGGAACCTCTCATTGTTCAATGTAGGTTGTACCAGAGACTCCGTCTTTTGAAGAATCTTGTTTACTCGTCTCAGACGCTCAAGTATCTCCGCGATATGCGGGTCGGTTTTGTCTATAAAAAAGCTGCTCATAATCTCTTCTTTTTAATGGGGTGATAAGTGCTGTCAATGAATCTCTGAATATCCTCGGGTTTGTAGAATATCTTGTGCTTTATGCGTGCAAACGGTATCAAGCCCTTCTCTCGGTACACTTGCAGTGTTCGCTTCGAGATGCGGAGTATCTGGCACACATCCTGGTTATCCATCCAGTTCTTGAGGCCAAGATCCTGATTAGGTCGGCATAGTCTGTTCACTCTATCCTCAAACTCGTTGAATTGACTGCATATCTCATCAAATGCCTTCTTATCTATACATACGATTTCCATATTCCATACTTGTTATGAGGTTAGACATTGGGATTATTTCTCATACTTGCCGGAAGTGGCAAGCCCTTCTGCTCGAAGAAGTCCTTGACCTCGGAAGCCTTGTAGTATGTGCGTCCGTCAATCATATAGTAGCGGATAAGTTTCTTCTGGCGGTAGCGTGCAAGGGTACGGTGAGTCACGCCAAGCAGTTTGCTCAGGTCGTAGTTATCCAGCAATGTATCGCCATCGAGACACTCCTTCATCTTGTTCTGTCGCTCCAGCATCTTCTCAATCTTATCGAAGCGTTCCATCAGTTGGATGAACATCTTGTGGGCGGTTTCACTATTTATTTGTAACATTGTATAATCTGTTTAAGTGTAAATAATCGGGTTACTACACCGTGTTGCGCAACAGGTTATACTTATTAAATGGCATCCTGCGTGCCAATGACATGAAAAGGCACAAAAAGACACCGATACATCATTGTGTATCAGTGAAATAAAAATTTCAAGCGTAAAATTTGGGGATTTTTAGAGTATTGCAAAATGCAACACTTTTTCGCAACCTGCTATTGCAAAATGCAAGAGTTGCGATAGATGATGCGTGTTATCCCGTTGGAGAATAAGGTGGTTTTATGAACGCTCCAACGACTTGGAGTAAGGTCATCGAACATAGGAGTTCCCTTACCTGCAATGATTGGCAGGATATAGATAACCATCTCATCAATGAGATTGTAACGGGATAGTCCTCGCAGAAGCTCTATGCTATCCTTGTCGGATATTTCAGCGATGTATGGATCGGATTTGTTGTTGTCGGAGTGTTTCTCGGCAAGCAGGTCGAGCAAAGGATAGTGTGGCATCAGGCGATAGACGCTACGCTCGTGCCAATATGGAAAGCCTTTGGTATCATTCATTACCCACTGCATTAAATTCTCATCAGCTTTCGGAAGAAAGCCGTCCATTGTCATCGCTGCTATGATCTGAATCTTTGCCATATCGTTACCTCCGTCCAAAAAAGAAGCGTGGTCATCACGCATCCGAACAGAGGCTCTGGCATGGGCCTAAGGAGAGTACGTAACACCACGCTATGCCATGGGCATAGCATAAGCATACGCAATACTCTCCTTAACTTCAACTGCCAGATTTCTGTTCGGGATTCTTGCGAACTTATGTCTATATAAACGGACAGAATCAACTAATGTTCTGCTCCAGTATTTCAATTTTACGGCTCAAAGATACAATTTTTTGCCGATACGCGGTTCATATTGCCCCCACAATCATCATTTTATGCCGTACTTTTTCATCTTACGGTATAGTGTAGATGAGTCAACATTGAGCATTTGAGCCGCTTTTGTCTTAACACCACCACACGACTGCAAGGCTCTTATGATGCTCTGTTTCTCCAGTTCCTCGTCCTTTAACGGAAGCAGTGGAGCCTCCGGAGTTTCTATCGGCTTTGCCTGTGCAATGTTCAAATCCGCATAGTCAATGAGCGTATCTTTGGCCATCAATACCGCCCGTCTAATCTTGTTCTGCAACTCCCTGATGTTACCTGACCAGGAGTGTGAGAGCAACAACCGTTCCGCTTCTGCGGTGAAGCCTTCCGTAGCCTTGCGAAGTTCTGACGAGAACTTCTCGCGGAAGAAGTCGGCAAGCGGAAGAATATCTTCGGGGCACTCACATAGTGACGGCTGGTATATCTCAAACTCACCCAGTCGATGATACAAGTCCTCACGGAAACGACCGTCAGCAATAGCCTTCTCCATATTCTCATTGGTTGCAGATACGATACGCACGTCTGCCACACGCTCCCTGCTTGAGCCGACAGGCATATATGTCCCCTCCTGCAATACACGAAGCAACGAGGATTGCATATCAAATGGCAAAGTGCCTATCTCATCAAGGAATAGCGTACCACCTTTGGCGGCATCGAAGTAACCACCCTTGTCTGTGTCTGCACCCGTAAATGCCCCTTTCGTATGTCCGAAGAACATCGAGGCGGCAAGTTCGCGAGGTATCGCTCCGCAGTTCACCGCCACAAAAGGCTTATCCTTGCGGTTGCTATGGAAGTGAATGGTTCGAGCAACGGACTCTTTACCTGTACCATTTGCCCCGAGAATCAATACTGAAATATCCGATGGAGCAACCAACTCCGCCATATTCATAGCTTCCTTTGCTTTCGGGCTTGTACGCTTGAAGAGCTCCTTCTCCTTACTGCGTATTGTTGATACGGGCTTTAGCAACTCCTTGACCATCTCCACCAACTGCTCGTGGAATACCGGCTTGGCAAGATAGTCCTTTGCACCCATCTTGATTGCCTTGACTGCATCCGTTACCGATGCGTACTCGGTCATTATCACAAATGGGATATCCATCTTCTCCTTGTTAATCCATTCAAGGAGGTGTATGCCGTCACCTTGTGGCAGTCGCACATCGGAGAGTATCAGGTCGAACGACTCCTTGCGTAGCAACTTATGAGCAAAGGGTTCATTAATAGCCGTTGCGACTGCATATCCTTCACGCTCCAGCCAGTCTCTAATAATCTGTGATAGGGTTATATTATCCTCTACTATCAATATTCTTTTCTTCATCGACTATTCTTTCTATCTCATTTCCGGCATCCTCAATCAGGTGCTCTATGTGGGTTATTATGTGATTCGTGTGGTTCAACACGGTTTGAGTATCACAGTCCGTATCCTTCAGGACATTGCGGTAAGCAAGCAGAATCTCATCCATCGATACCATCTCCCACATCGGGAACATACGATGTGCTATGCTTCGCATCGACTCCCTGTTCTCGGCTGTCATTGCAATCTTCAAATCGACAATATCCTTCTCGCAGGACTCTATCATCGTTCTCAGAATTTTCTTCTTGTCCGATACATTGGCAAGCATCACGGAGAAATCGGTTTCGCTGCCTGGTTCGCGTCCCTTGACAACTAAAGCAATGACCTTCAACAGTTCATTCATGGAGAACGGTTTGAAGATGCAACCATCAAAACCAGCATCGAGCAATGCCTCGCGCTCACCCTCACTACGGGCTGTCATAGCCACAACGGGTATCTCCTTGGAGTTACCGATGCGTGACCTGCGTAGCAGTTCAAGTAGTTTGAAGCCATCGGTATTCGGCATCTGAATATCGCTCAAAAGCAGGTCGTAGTTCTTCTTACGCAGTTCCTCGGTCAGTTTATCTACCTTGCTACATATTGTACACGATACTCCGTTACGCTCCAACATCTCCTTTACCAGTTCAAGTTGCAGCATATCATCATCGATGGCGATGACATTTTTCGGCAGATGCAGAGATGCGTCAAACGAAACGCTTCCCTCTTCTATAGGCTCATTGGTAACGGGTAGAGGCAAAGTAACTGTAAATGTCGTGCCTTTGTTCAATTCACTCTCCACATTGATTGTTCCGCCAAGCATCGTTACTATTCCGTGGGCGATTGGCAGACCAAGACCATAGCCATCCGAGTTCTCTGCATTTGCGGCACGCTCGAATGGCAAATAGATACGCTTCATCATATCTTCGGTCATACCCATACCCGTATCGCTAACTTTCATTGTGAATGTGCCGTCCATATAGGTTACATTGAATCCGATATGTCCTGCGGAAGTGAACTTGACGGCATTGGCAATAAGGTTGTTGATGATTTGCTCTATTCTATCGACATCGCCTTTGACCACTGTATCAGCACCTATGAACTCATGCTCAAAGAGCAGTCCTTTGTCATTGATAGGTTGCGTGGCACCGTCAACTACACGGCTTAACAAATCAGATATGCGGAATGGAACAGGATGCATCGTCTCTTTAGCTTGATTAAGCCTATATACATCTAAGAGGTTGTTTACAAGGTGCAGTATATGCTTGCTGCGACCTAATACCTTTTTCAGTTGCAGATTGCGTTTCTTCTTCTCCCGTGTATCCATGGCCAGATCTGTATAACCGATAATGTTGTTGAGTGGCCCTCGTATATCATGTGAGATGGTAAGGATAATCTTATTACGCATTTCAAGCAGCTCGGCATTCTTGCGGTTACTCTCTTCTAACTTGCGTCGGCCACGCTCTTTCTTGCCATAGTCACGCATAATGACAAAATACGAGGCTATGAGAGCAATGAAAATAAAAGCTGTAATACCTCCTAAATAAACCTTTGTTCTCTCGCGAGTCTTAATGATCTGTTGTTCTCTTGCTTGAAGATCTTCTGTTACACGCCCGTCCATTGCAGCAATAAGGCCCTTCAATTGCTGGTTGATTACATAATTGCGATGAGCAAGGCTGTCTGCCGTTTCAGAGAGTTGACGGCTCTGCTCGGACTGCTTCTTGATAACATCCCTATTGAGGCTATAGAGTTTTGTAGAAGTTGTAGATTGAGGCTGAGTCTTCTCCTTTTTCTTGAATAGTCCCAAGAAACCGCCTTTCTTCTTAGGTGGCTCCTGTGTACTCTCATAAGCGATGACGGGGACACGCTCGGCAAGTTCTTCGCCGAGTTCCACTTGTTGTTCAAACAACTGGGAGATGTTGAATAGTTGGATTTCTTTCTCTGCCATCAGATGCCGCAGACTATCTATTCGTTCTCCCGAATAGAAGTTCTTGAACTCGCAGAGAATGCTGTCGACCTTTAACCTCTTGACACGATATAGTGCGGTGTCTGCCTCCTCCCATTCGAGGATCGTCTCACCGAACATCGTGAGGTCGAGCATATGCACGTATGCTTCATGTACATTTTGTCGGAGTCGGTGAATCTCTTTCACTTCACGCTCCAACAATACCATTTGCCGCCATTCGTGCAGGTACGTATATACGATACCACCAATTAGGGCGACAATAATAGTATAGCCAATGGCTAACTTCCTTTGAATCTTCATTGCGTCCTATATTTAAGTCGGGTTAGTCCGAACTGTTTATCATATATGCCTAATGTGCAAAATTACTAATAAAGCAAAAAATTAAGGCTGCTCTATCATTTTTTAATAGCAATTCAAGGCTATTTTAATATAAAACGCTATAAATGATGACGATATTGCAGAAAAATGTGGTGATAACATAAAAAAAGCCATCATACTCGTTAAGAATATGACAGCTATCTGTTACGGCTATACCATTATCGGATTGACCTTCATCGTGTTCAGATTGAGATACAGTCCGTGATGTTCTATCATTCCGTGTCGGAACATCTTCCAGAGGATATTGCAGCCAAGCTGTGCCAATGTGGAGTTGATGAACAAGTCCTGTTTCTCCAATGCCTCGGCAAGTGAACAACTTGGACCTGAGTCCTCTTCTTTGATTCGGGCATACTTTACCAACTTTGTGATGACCTTCAACGATGGTACGGTCTGGTAAATTTGAGAAGTAGGTTGCTTTATCTTCTTTGGGATACTACCCAATACGACCTGTCCCGATGTTTGCGTGTTGCCGAAGTCAAGCCAATACAGAGGTGTCTGATAGTTTGTATAATTGTACTGCGGCAATGCTTTTAGTACATTCCAGAGGTCTATTCTCGACTTTATATTGTCTGTACAGGTGATAGTGATATTGGCAAGATGTTCCTGTCGTACATCTTTCATATTGGAGGGATAGAGTGCCGGCACAGCCTTCCAGTCATTCCCGAAGAAGTTGTTGATGCGTGTTATCAGACAATTCGCCTTATTCAGTCCCAAGTCGGAATATCCGAAGAGTTGTCGTCCTATGTTGGCTTCAGTTACAATATCGGGATCGTATAGCGTTACGAATAGTCCAGGATGACCGAGGGCACGAAGTGTTACATCCAATCGTGCAAGGTTTGTCAATACTTGCGAGCCTGTACCTCCACCACCTATAAGGTTTACCGTTACGGGGTGTTGTGGATTGAGCAGATAGCTGTCGGTATAATGTACTCTTTTCATCGTAGTATATCTTTAAGTTTCAAATTCTTTAGAGGCTTTAACTCTTCGAGGTTGAAGGGAGCATCCTTTGCTGCCTTTGTTACCAGTACAAGGTTGCTCTTTGTGGGATTTCCGTTACCTCCGAGGTGTGAGAACTCTGTAAGCCAGAACTTCTTCTCCCAGTACTCAAGTAATTTGTCGTAGGTAATCTCTGTCGGCTTGTCAATTTTTGCTGAGCCAAGACAGACGCTTGACCCCGTGACATTGAAGAACGGAGCAGCGTAGAGTTCCGTTTCGGGCTTCAGTTCCTTGTCTATGTATGCGTAGATATTCATACGCTCATCACGCACCTCATAGATGACACCGGGCAGGTTGTACTCGGCATTCTCAATATGTAGCGACTCCTTGAAGAACATCATACGCTTTTGTGGCGGGTTATACCAGATATATTTCTCGTAGCCCTTGCGGGTATCACTCCATAGCATATTTGTTGGGATGCGACCATGCGGTGTGCTGCTGTGCCTCTCGGAATATCCCTTGATGAGTTCGTTGATGAAGTCCACCGTTACGGGACGGCCTTCGCTCATGGCTCCCTCATTGTCTATGCTCCTTACTTCAAGGAAGTATGTATCTCCACCATCTGTGGAGTATGCTATCAATGCCGCACGGGGGCGCAGCATCGTATTTATCTGTTTGGTAAGTTTATTGGTATCCATAGTGATTATCGTATGTAGTGAATAAAATCATCTGCCCACTTGAAGAACCTTTCAGGATAGGTGTCTTCAAGTGTGAAAACCTTGTCGGTCGTTGGAGAAACAGCAAAGGTTGAAGCAGGAATAATATCGTATGACTCCTGACGGGAGGAATTATAGAAGTCGATAAGGTGTTCCGTCATTATATCATCGCTGTCATAGACAACCCTTATCTGCTGTTCGAGTGTCATCGGTAGATAATTTGGCTCCTCGTCATAGAACGGGTCATAACCATAGTACATAATAGCTTTATCCGTCTTTATGAACTCAAGTCCTCTTCTCAGCAGTTCGATAAGACCTTGTTCAAAGCCATTTTTACACTCATATTCTTCTATGGCTTTCGGCAAGTTCTTGTAGTAGGACTTACGCCACACCCTGTCGAGGAGTTTGTATGCTCGGCCATCCTTATATGATTTGACGAGTTTTTCCCGTGCTCTCCGTTCTTTGGCATCTTCATCCTCATAGTAGTCTCCAGTCAACATATCCATAGCCCAGTCCATATCATCCTCATCGTTGATAGTGGTTATACCGTTCTCCTTCATAAAATCATGATAGAATGTGATGACAATGCGTCTGAGTGTGGGATTCAGTTCCTCCACAAACTTTACAGGGAAGTAGTACAGTGTGTATTCACCCCAAGTATGTGTGTTCCACACATTGAAGTATAGACAGCCATTGTCATCTTCAAGGTTGAGATACATGCCGCTTTTATTTACGAGGTCGTTCATCTCATTGTAGAGATTGACGATACCTTCACCGATAGTTCTGCCTGGCGTATGCTCCGCCTTTACATTCATCAGTTCGGCATAGCGTAAATAAGAATCACGCAGGTATTCGTAATTCTCCTGCGTGATTAGGTTATAACTATTTCCGCAATAGCTCTCCCTCATAATAGTCTGTGGTGCTATGGGAAGAATAGGTGTCTTTAGAAAAGAATTACGGCACCCGTTGGCGCCGTAACTCTCTCTACTCTTGTCACACCGTATCGTACCTCCCGCTTGGTCGATGCGATTATCATCCTTGCGAGCTGTTCCGATTGATGTTCGTCCAATGGTCTGCATGACTTCTTCTTTTTAGTGTCCTTACTCATAGTTCTCATCCTTTAGTTCCGATGGTTGTCTTGAACTCGTACACTGCCTTGTCATCCTTGATGGTCGGGCCGTGTACGGTTGCCGTTGTCAGCTCCGGATAGATGTTCGAGTAGAAACTCATCACACTTTCGGGAGAATCATTGGGATTTGGATCAGGAAGTGTAATCATCTCTGTACCTTTCTTGAAGGTGAATGATCGCTGCATTTCATTTCTTAAGAGTGCCATAATCTTAAACTGTTTGGGCGTATGCCTGTGAATAATGATTTTCTAACATTGACTGAGGAAAGTCGGGGTATTCCTCATAATCCTCGGGACGGTATGCAGGGCCTTCGTGCATATATGCCTGTTGGAAGTCTTCAGGCATAGGAGGCTCCTCATTATGTGGGAACATCGGAATCTCGCCTTGTGGATAGTGAGGATGCTGTTGTCCTACATTCTGCGGAGGATAACCACCTTGTTGCACGGTGAACATAGGCTGTCCGCCATACTGAGGCTGTGCCGGTTGCTGAACAGGTCGTTGCATTGGCTGTTGCACAGGTCGCATTACCGTCTGCTGTGGCTGTGTTGGCATCTGCCGTGGTTGTTGAGATACGACCTGCGGTTGGATAGTCTGCTGCATCGGTTGCTGTGCAGGCTGTGAAGCTACATTCTGCTGTTGTACCACTTGTGGAGCCGGTGCCGGAGTCTCTTCCATCATATCGAAGAGAGAGCCTTGATTCATCGCTTTCTTCTGCTCTGCAATCATCTCATCGACTTTCTTCTGGTCGTCAGCCTTGGCATAGAGTCGTGCCTGCTGGAGAGCGGCAATGGCATCTTTGTGGTTCTTGGCTGCGATAAGTTCCTCAGCCTTCTTGAGATGCTTCTCGTACTTCTCACGCTTCTCCTTCTCCTCCTTGGTCTCCTTAGCCTTGGCATCCTTTGCCGCCTTGCTGTTGGCTGCGGCCTTGTCTGCCTGCTGCTCAAACTCCATCATATTGGAGATAAGTCCCGTAGCTTTGCGTATAGGCTGCATAATGTGTTGCAGGAACTCTGCATCCATCTCTTCTGGAGAGCCTGTTAGTGTCAGCGGAATGATGTGGTTCGCAGCCTCATCTTTCAGCCCATTGGCCTTTGGTAGTGTAGATACCGTGAGTTGTCCGTTCGCTTTGCGGATGACGAGTGTAAGGTCTACGCTCTCGGTCATCATCTGTGAAATTGATGTGAAAAACATAACTGTATAATTTAATGTTGATACTATAGATTTTCATTTTTGTTACTGGTTGAAATACTCAGCCAGGAGTCTCTCTCTGTCAGGATGACGGCATATCTCCAGAATAGGATTTACCAACTCTGAGATGTGCATAACACCTCGTGAGCCTCGTGGCGGTAACTTGATTTCAGGTTCTGCAACCTTTACTCTTTTTCTACGCACCATAGGCATCTGCATCGGAGCCATCGGTGCTCGTGTGATGATCGCTTGATTCATAGCTTTATCATTTTTTATATGGTTAATACTCGGACTTTGGCTGAGTCCGTTGAACTACGAGGGCGTTACGGCTAATGCTTCCGGTAAGGCAAGGTTTTCGGGGAAAATACCGCAACGCAGTGAGGATGATTTTTGCCGAAACCACTTGTGGCCCGACCTTGCTGTCCGAATAGAAGCATTGGCCAACTTTGCCCTGTAGTTCATCGGTACAGCCAATGGCTTGTATTTCTTCATTTATATTTCTTCTCATATCTTCACTGCCATTGAATCGTCCACCTACAAAAAGAGCCGTCTGAGAAGGACAGCCCACACATACCATATTACCACTTACAAGCAGATATGGTGTATATTGTCGATAAGACCTTTTCATAGCCGACAGATTTAGAATACCAAGAAACTGAGGATGGCAAAGAGAATCAATGCCGCCATTACGATGCAGGCAATCTTGTATATGAATCTGAAGAAGCTTGGGAAGCATACGATGGCAACAGCAGCCCATACGGGTGATACACCTCTTGTATAGAGATAGCTGAAGCCTAATGCGGCTACTACGGCCAACAGTGCCAAGCCTATCCACTTCATTCTCTTTCTTACGATCGGGTCATTTGTCTTCATATCCTTAATTATTTAGTGGGAACAGTCGTTCCCGATTTCGTGGGCTTGGAAGTGAAACGCCTCCACCTGCAAGGTTTTCGGTAAAAATACCGGAGCTGTGCGAGGATGATTTTTGCCGAAACCGCCTGCGGCACGACCTTGCGGGGTGGAACAAGGGCGGTTCACTACCTTTGCCTACGAATCGGGATGACTGCACATCATCGTCTTTTACCTCCTGATTTCTTCTCGGGGAACGCCAGCGTCACATTGTACTCGTCATCAAAGGCTACGGAAGCATCGAATGAGTTTCCTTTCTTGCCCTTGAAACCCTTAATCACCTTTGTCGCTCCCGATGAGAGCAACTGCTCCAGATGCTGCTCGCTAAGCTCCTTGTTCAGCACCTTGCGAAATACCAGGAGTCCGCAACCTGCATTGCTGCATTTGGCAACCTTCGGGCGTATCATTACTACCGCATTTGGGGCAAGGGAGGGTACGCTGTTTGGGTGCAGGGAACTTCAGTCCGAGTACCTCGCGTGTAACCTGCGAGGTAAAACTCTCGATGGAGTGCATAAAGGAGTGTGTCTCCAAAGTATGCTGCTCTATTTGCAGGAGCGTCTTCTCCCAACTGCCTGTCAGCTCCACATTGGCAACCTGCATATCCTTTACCGCCTCGTAGATGTATAGTCCCTTCTCGGTAGGTATGAGTGCCTTGCCTGAACGCTCGATATAGTCACGCTTGAAGAGTGTCGTGATGATGGCGGCTCGTGTGGCAGGTGTTCCGATGCCCAGCTCCTTCATTGCCTCCTTAGCCTTCTCATCGGTGATGTTCCTGCCACAAGTCTCCATAGCGGCAAGGAGTGTCGCTTCGGTGTAGAGAGGTTTCGGCATAGTCTTACGCTGTGCCGTGCCATAGCCCGTAACGGGTATCTGCTCACCCTCGGCAAAGCGTGCCGTACCCTTGTTGGCTTCAGTCTCGTCCTTCTCGGCATCCTCCTTGCGGGCGAAGACAGCACGCCAGCCCGGATTGACGATGGTGGTAGAGCGTGAACGGAACTTCATATCCTCGGCTGTCGCCTCCATTACCAATGACTCCTTCTCGCAGCGTGGCGAGAACGCTTCAAGCATACGCCCTGCAATCATCGTATAGACAATCTGCTCGTGGGCGTTCAACTCCTCAGGCTCTATGCCTGTGATGATGAGTGCGTGGTGATCCGTTACCTTGTCGTCATCTACACTACGCATATTCAGATGCTCGAAGTCGAAACGCTTGCCATACTCCTTGAACTCCGGCATGGTGGCAATCTTCCAAAGGGAATCATAGACCTGCTCCATCAGGTCGTGCGAGATATATCTGCTACCCGTTCTCGGATATGAGATATACTTCTTCTCATAGAGAGCCTGTGCCACAGAAAGAGTCTTCTCCGCACTCATATCGTGATGTGTGTTGCAGTCCTTCTGCAAAGTGGTAAGATCGTACAGTAGCGGTGCCTGCTGATAGGTACGCTTACGCTCCACCTTCGTGATGAGTGCCGTTGAGTCGGGCGAGAATCGTGCGTGTGCCGCCTCTGCCTGCTCCTTGCTCTTGAAGTCCTCGATATGTGCGAACTGACGGAACTCGCCCAGACGCTCAAGGGTGATGTGCAGTTGCCAATAAGGTGTGGAAACGAAGTCACGGTTCTCCTTGTAGCGGCTGCATATCATCGCCAGCGTAGGAGTCTGCACTCGTCCAAGTGAGTTGTTGGGCATACCCGAAGCCAAAGCCAATGCACGGCTGGCATTCATACCCACGAGCCAATCAGCCTTGGCACGGCAGTCGGCAGCGTGGTAGAGACTATCGTAAGCCTCGCCATCCTTGAGGTTGCTCATACCTGCACGGATAGCCTCGTCCGTGAGTGAGGAGATCCAAAGACGCTTGAAGGGCTTGGTATATCCGAGGTAGTGGTAGATGTATCGGAAGATAAGCTCACCCTCACGCCCTGCATCCGTAGCCACGATGATGCTGTCACACTTGCTGAATACCTCGTCAATAACCTTGAGCTGCTTGGCGGCACCGATGTCCGTTACCATACCTCTGTCGGTCTTGATCTGTCTTACCACAAGCTGGAACGGTTCGGGGAGCATAGGCAAATCCTCGTGCGAAGCCTTACCGTATCCGTATGCCGATGGCATGGCGAGGGAAACGAGGTGTCCCAATGCCCAGGTTACAAGATAACCGTTGCCTGCCATGTAGCCATCCTTCTTCTCTGTTGCACCGATAACGCGGGCGATGTCCTGACCTACGCTCGGCTTTTCTGCTATAATTGCTATCATAATTATTCGGGAATTAAAGAAGCCGTCTCCCGTCCCGATTACGGTGCGGGAAACGGCTGTCAGGTTAGTAATGGAATCGTGTTACTGCGTGGGATTGATACCGATGATTTCGAGCAGCGGAGAGTCGTTCTTGCGTACAAGCTGCAAAGTGGCATCCATCACCACATCTACACCGAGGAGTACGAGGCTCAGCGATACGACACCCGTCTTCTCGCCTCGGAGCAGTGTCTCAAGCTCTCCGGCCTGTTCGAGTTCATCCTTGAGGATACCGATACCTGATAGTTCGTCCCAATTTACATCTTCCACCTTGAAAGGTGCTTTATTCTTATCGTTCATCTTAATATTCATTTTAGAGTTATACATTGATTGACTTGTCCGAGTTATGGATTAGATGCTCTGTCCCTTCGACTGACGCTTCTCCTGTTTCTCGGCTACCACATTACGCTGTGAGGCGTTGCGGTTACGGTCGGGATTCTCGTTGTAGAAGTCCAGCTTGTTCTGGTTGGAGTTCAGCTTGACATACTGCGAAATGCTCTTGCCATCGAAACCCTTCATTCCCTCCACGAGTACCGACTTGCCGCTCTGAAGGTCGGCACGCTGCTGACCGGAGAGCTTGGCACCGAAGATTTCCTTCGGAATCTCGAACTTGGCACGCTCCTCAAAGCCATCGGGAGTGCGAGAGTACATCAGTCGTCCCGTCTCAAGGTCTGCCTTGATGAACGAAGAGAACTCCTCGCCACGGTTGTTCACCATATCATTGAGGAAGATGGCTCGTCCCTCACGCAGGTCTTTCTGCTCCTCGGCTGTCAGTTTCACGCCACCGATTTCCTTAGGGATGTAGATTTCTCTTGCACCTTCGGGCGAGTCGGGGTTGTAGCGTGTGTAGTTGGGTCGTCCTGTCGCCTCATCGAGTTTCACATATGATGAGAAGAGTTCGCCATCCTTACGCTGCATATCCTCCACGAAGATTGCCTTGCCTGCATTGAGGTATTCAATCTGCTGCTTGGTAAGCTCCACACCACCGAGGGCGGTGCGGTTGAAGATGCGGTCATTCTCGAAGATGAAGTCGATACCTCTACGCTCGGCACTCACCTGAATGTGGGCGTTGAACTCATTACCCGACTTGGCTGTCATACCCTCGATATAGACCTTCTTGCCCTCACGCAGGTCGTTCTTCTCTTGGTCGGTGAGCTGAACGCCCTTAATCTCGTTAGGGATATAGACATTCTCGGCACGCATGGCCACCACCTCGTTAGTCATCTTGTCAAGGCTGATGAACGATGGGATATACTCTCCGTTGCGACCTTTGAGTTCCACCACTCGGCCCATATTGCCTGTTTCGAGGAGGTTCTTCTTGTCCTCTTCCGAGAAGATATGTCCGAAGTAAGGACGCTCCAATTCAGGCTGCTTGCGGATACCGTGGATGGCGAGTACCACCTCACCGGTGTTGGACTGCTGCAACGACAGGCGTGCATCGGTACGCAGTACGGCAGAGCCGAAGTTCAGGTTGATAGGTACAAGCTGGTTGGTCTTGTAGCCTTTGAGCATCGAGTCAAGGAGTCCTCGCTCCTGAAGATACTCACGCGAGAGTCCGAAGTTCTTCAACTGGTCCCAGTTGATCATCGACTCGTTGTAACGATACTGATTGTTCTGCTGCTGGTCGTTAGCTTCAACGACGGGCTGCTGGGTTTGGTTTTTCTTTGCCATTTCTTCTGAATTTTGATTGTTAATACTTTGTTCTGTTTGATTTTTGGGGGTTATCTCATATTTTTTGAGAAACTCTTCCACTGCTTTTGTTTTCTTACCTTCGGCAAGGTCTTCGATGGCCTGCTTGACTTCGGGCTTGTCGAACTCCTCCTCCTTCATCGTGAAAAGACCGAAGTGTGTAGGGTCTTTCAACTGACTCCAGAAATTCTTAAGGAAGTTCTCGAAGAAGGTCGCATAGCGGTCAATCTTGAGAAAGGAGTTCTGATGCTCTTTGTCTGCCGGCACGGTGGAATACTTGCCGTTCTTGTTGATTTCGGATACCGCTTGAATGAGCAGTTCCATTTTGTCTAAAACCAGCACGATGTCGCTCATCTGCGGGTTCTCGGTGACTTGAGTTTTTGAGGGGTCATCCCTTACATTTTTCTTTGCCATAACTGTGAGTTTTTAGCGTTAATAACTAATGTTGTCACCGCAAATATATATAGCAAAATTTGATAAAACATTGACATTTAAGTAGTTAGACTATACAAGTCATAAGGTGTCATCACTTGTCATAGCAGGTAGGAAAGCAAAGACACGAAAAAGGGCAAAACAAGGGTGAAAAGAGGGAAAACGCTCCACACCGAAACGAGGTCGGAAGGAGCGAAAAACGAAGGCAAAAAAAGGTGCGAGAAAAAAGCGGTGGTATGACCGAAAAAACGATAACTTTTGTAATATGCAGAGTTGAGAGCTGAGCTGCTTTTGTCCCCACTTAAAAATTGGGGCACTATAAAGATGGCGGTGGTTGATAGACCTTATAATGAAATATAGATATGGCAGTCAGGTTAAGAATAGAGATGCGGCATATCTTACCGCAATGGATTTTTGACCTGTTGTACTATGCGTCGTAGGTCGCTTCGCTTGCTAAGTCCCAACCTCTGTCTCAACTCGGACGGCGATACCGGAGCGTTTTTTCGGGTGAAAAATTATCGTAGAGAATTTTTTGCCCGAAAACCCTCGGCTTGAACGTGGAGGTATTGTCCCTCCGAGTTAACTTCTTGAAGGGACTTTGCAAGTGAAGCGGGATTTTCACGCTACATATACTTTTTGTAGCCCATTCTGTCTTTCATTCGTAAAAAACGGAGTACCTTTGCAGTGTATAAAGCATACTATAATGAGTTCAATAATAATCATCTGCATATTTGTCCTACTTGTGGCATTTAAGATTTGGATGTCTTCGCCCAAGAATATAGGCAAGTTCGGAGAAAAGCGTGTGGCTCGAAAGCTGGATTGGCTCTCGAAGGAGTACATCACGCTTAATGATATATTATTGCCTACAAGTTATGGGACAACGCAGATAGATCACATAGTAGTTTCGCCATACGGAATCTTTGTAATCGAAACGAAGAATTATAAAGGTTGGATATTCGGACATGAGAACTCGGAAGAGTGGAAACAGAGTCTGCTTGGCAAAAAGAGATTTTGGGGTTGGTCAAGTGAACAGCATAAATTGAGAAATCCTATTCGTCAGAATGCCGCCCATGCGAGAGCCGTTAAAGCGATATTGAAAGAGATCGGTGATTACCCAATTATTCCTATAGTGGTTTTTGCAGACAGTGCGGAACTGAACATAACCACACCTAACCATATCGTGATTAACTGGTGTAATTTGCGTTCTGCCATCAAATCATATAGGACACCTTGTATATCGCCTGAAGATATCCAAAGGATTGTGAGCAGAATTTCTTCTGCCAATATTACCACTGAAGGAAGTAGAGAAAGCCATATCCGTAATGTGCAGACAGCTCAGCAAAATAGGGATATGGCAATAGCCAATGGTAAATGTCCGAAATGTGGTGGTAGTCTTGTGGAACGGAGAGGAAGATACGGCAGTTTTTGGGGATGCTCAAATTACCCACGATGTCGGTTTACGCATAATTTATAGAGATTGGGAATGGTTATGAGAAAAGAGGAGAATAGCATAATTTTAGAACCTGGCGATTTATTGTATAGATATGATCTCGGGGAAAAACTAGATGCAGAATGGTTAACAGATTATTCAAGTCCTGAATATTCTTTTTCTGAATATGGACCAAAGAATAAGATAGGTTTATTCTTTTTCTATAATGACATATCGGCAGCAAAAAACACATTGGCCCAAGCTGTTTATAATCAGAAAAAGATTGGTACAATATATAATTATGGAACTATAACATCTTGTCAAGTTATAGATGATATTAGACTTTTAGATTTAGAAACAGGATTGTATAGTTGTTCAGATAAGATTAGATTCCTACATCAGATAGGGTTATATGTTATAACAGAACGTTTCTATAATTATCAATTCAAGAGGCCATATTCTGAATTAAAAGACACATTTGAAGATTTATTATCTACAAATAAAAGTTTATCATTAGCAGCGGAAAATGCAATTAATGAGTTTTTTCATAATTTTCCACCGCTATTGGGACAGTCTTTGACTGATTTTGATAATGGAGAAACATTTAAGGAAATCTTAGAAAATAATGGATTTGAAGGTTATATGTTTATGGAAGATTTTATAAGTGATACATACTGCCTATTATCTTCTGATAAAATAACAGCTCCAGAACATGAGATAATTGATATTAATTCAAATAAAGAAATGCAAAAGTTAATTGGAAGTATTGAAGTGAATGAGAAATTGAAAAGACAATGAGATTCTCATCTACGACTATAATACAAGAAAAGCCAACTTAAACCTGTGTTTGACAGACCTAAGTTGGCTTTATCAATTTAAGGATTTGAATTTATCTATGTGTGTATAGTCCACCCGTGAATAGGATTCAGCAATACAGCAAACGATTGGTCGGGCTGTCCGTGATAGAGCAAGCCTCCGACAATGCCGGTTCTGCCATCGGGATATACCTCTCGGAAACCGAATGAATGCGGGGCCGAGTCATAGTAGAGTTCAATCTCACAGGGGCGGTTAGGATTCTGTTCCCATTGTTTTAGACGGTCAATGCACTTTTGCAGAGTGTCATTCTTGATTTCCTTTGCGTATGCGACAGCCTTGTCATAACGCTCTTGACATAAAATCTTCATACTTGATATTTTTTAAGGTTTATAATAAATCTTCATATACTCCAAAGCCGTAGCAGTCGGCAATGTAAAAGTCCTCACAGCCGATTTCTGCAAGTGACTTCATATCTTCCAGCGTGTCGCAATAGAAGAAAATGTCATCATCCTTTTCGGTATCGACATCCATTCCGATGGCAATACGAACTTCAATGGTATCGTAGTTATCCTTATAGCGGATAAGGCAATCGGCATAGTGAGGCTCGATGCCTCGCTCTGTAAAGAACTTCAGACATTGGCGACTGATTTCTTTTCTGACTGCATCGGGTTTCTTCCAATCTGTGTCATCAATAATCTCCAATCCCATACCTTCTACGACCAAACAAGTGCCACCATTGATGTTTGTCATTAGTGTACGCTTGCCCATATACTTCTTGCGTTCTTCTTTCCAGTTGGGAATATCCCATCTTTCGGTAGTCCATTCTCCACGATAAACCTTTGGTTTGCGGAGATACTCTGATAATGTCATTCTAATCATCGGCTATCATTATTTAAGTTATACATATTACAGGCGAAGCACTGTATTCTATTTCTTTACCGCCTTGACTGTTCCGGGCAGGATTGTGCAAGGTTGGCGGGAAAAATACCGCAAGCCCCGTGGGGCGAGGATGATTTTTCCACGACACCCACAGGGCTTGACCTTGCTCAATCCGAAAGGACGGGACAACCTTTGCGGTAAGAAATAGGATACAGATTCTAATCGTTATCCTCTTCGTCCTTCTCGTCTGGCAACAATCGTTTACGCAATTCAGGATCAGCCTTTATACGCTCCATTTCATCTTGAACTATCTGCTCCACCTCATCTTTGATGCGGGCATAGTTGCGTTCTATCTGCTCCTGCATAATGTCGTTGCCGTCCTCGTCCTTGAACTCGTTTACAATAGGAATCTTCTTGTATGCCTTCATCTCGGCATTGACCTTTGCACTATCCACTATGATGCGTGAGTGGAAAATCTTCTGGTCTATCTCCTCACCGAAGTTATCTGCCACGCTACCCACAAATGTGCCTTGCGAGAGGTTTGAGATTTTCGAGGCAGGGATAAGGAAGTCCAACTGCGTGTTGATGGAGGTAGATGTGTCCTGACGGTTGATAGATACCGACTGGCGCTGCTGGAGTATCTTGCCGAAACGCTCAGAGAGGTTTTTGGCCGTTTCACCTACCACCTGTCCGCTGAAGATATTTCCCACCGTATTTTGAATAACCTTCGCCTCCTTGTCGCCATAGTCACGAGCCAACTGCGAGTAATCCTGAAAACCGAGACATACCGCAACCTTGTTGCTTCGGGCAGTGGCAATGAGGTTGTCGATACCACGGAAATAGATTGTCGGCAACTCATCAATGATGATAGAACTCTTCAACTGACCCTTCTTGTTCACCAACTTAACAATACGGCTATTATATAGTCCGAGTGCCGCAGAGTAGATATTCTGACGGTCGGGATTGTTGCCTACGCAGAGTATCTTTGGCTCATTTGGGTTGTTAAGGTCGAGGGTAAAATCATCGCCCGTCATCACCCAATAGAGCTGCGGAGAAATCATTCTCGATAGCGGAATTTTGGCACTTGCTATCTGGCCTTGGAGTTGATCTTGCGCTCCACCTTTCCAGGCATCCATAAATGGAGAAAGGTAGTTCTCCAGCGAAGGATACGAGGTCAGAATTGTAAAAATATCAGCATACGGTTTGTTCAGAAACTCAATCGTATGTGGGAAGGTACAATACTTTCCGTCCTTGTAGATTCTCAGATACCAGATAATCGCAGCCAAAAGAATAATCGGAGACTCAACGAAGAAATCACCCTGCTTCTGAATCCAAGTTTTATTCAAGTTGAGCATAATTGTATATGCAGACTCATACGCATCGCTGATATCTACCATAAACTTTGGGTTGATGGGATTACAGCGGTGTGAGCGACGCGGGTCATCAAAGTTGATGACATAGAAACTCGGCTTTACCTTGTACTTGTCGATATTTTTCAACAGCTCGTTGTAGGCAATTACCGATAGGTCATCAAACTTGTAGTCGTAGATGTATGTGGCAAATCCTTTGGCTATGGTCTGCTTGATGTAGTTGTTCACTACGGCATACGACTTACCACTACCCGGTGTTCCCAATACAATTGTTGCTCGGAACGGATTTACGACATTTATCCAACCGTCCCATTCCTTGCCTTGATAGGTGAACTTCGTAGGCAGATTTACCGAATACTCGTTCTCCATCAGTCGTGTCTCCTGCATAAAGTTCTCGTTGGCCACATTGAAGACATCTTCCATAAGGTTGTGCTTGAACATACGGCTCATCCGCATACCCGACATCAGCAGGAGGATATATCCGGCTGTTATCGTAACGGTGTAGATTACCATATTCACGATTGGCGAGAACGGCAGGTCGAGCAACCACCAATTCATAAAGAAGAGTACAAGACCACCAAGGAAAGTCGCATAAATCTTCTGCCAGGTCATCTTCTGATTCTTGACTCCCTTTGTACCGAGGCACGAGAGAGCCAAGAATATTATGGCGAACACCTTTGTCACAAGCAGGTTGCTGAACAGCCCTGCCGTATTCTGAAAGTTGAGCAGTATCTTGTCTACCACTCCGATGTTGATACCCATATCCACGATAGCCTGATAGCAGAACCAGTAGATATGTACTACAATAAATATAATGGATATGGCACGCATGAACTCCATGACCTTAGCCAATCCTCTCAAATCATCTTCCTGTTGCATAATAAATTCGTTTTAATGGTTAGTGAAATTGGTTTACGATATGCCTCGTGAACGGCGTTTTTTCTTCTTCCTTTTCTTCTGGTACTGCTTGGCAAGCATCTCCTCCTGCGGGTCATTGCCGGCTGCATCAAACGAGAATATTCCGAAGGCTTGCTCCAGTCCCGATTCAAGGTCTGCCGATGAGAGGCTTTGGCTCTCGGTGAAACCTTGCGGCATATCAGTCCAAGGAATGTCGCCTTGCGAGTTGAATAGCTTCTCGAAGTTGTTTGCCGAGAACTCCTTACCCAGACGGGAACCGTTATATACCTCACGATTGTGGTGGTCGATGAATGTGACACCGTAAATGCGACCTACATCGTTCTCGCGGAACACCACATCAATGCCCTTGCTGCCAAGCAGACGCACGAACTCCTCGCGGTTGCCACGACAGCCGTGCATTGCCAGAGCCACATCATTGCGAATTTTGGGTTGCCACCTCTTCGCTCGGAACTCCTGAGCATTGTAGGCGATACGCTTCTCCACACCCTCGAAGCCGAAACGCTTGCCGATAAGCGAGGACTTGATTGGCGTACAGATAGGCTTGCCATTATCATCGGTCATCGTGTAGATGATACCTGAATAGGGTTTGCCATCGAACTCTCCCTTGACCTGCTTTGCCTCAATGTTGAAGCACGAGAGCATGGCACTATACTCGCCGAAGGATTGGAAACGGTACGAGGTAAAGACACTCTTGAGAATGTTCGATACCTGCTGCTTTACATCGCCATGGGTGTAGTCCGCTTTCTTCAGATAAGGCTCCAACAACTCCATGCGTTTGTCGGCAATCTGTTTTAGTCCGAACATCTGCTCCAATTCTCGGCAAGCCTTCATCGAGCGGTTCCACTCGTAGGCATCATCTATCTTCTCACCGTTCTCATTCACGCAGGTAGATACTATATGTATATGTCTGCGGTCTATGTCCTCGTGGAGATAGACAATGTAGGGCTGGTTGCCGTAGCCCATCTTCTGCATATAGGCTCTTGCCAAATCCGCAAACTGACTATCGGTAAGATTGTCGTCCAGTGTCGGGTTGAGCGATATATGCAGGATAGGCTTCTCTGTGTTGCGGTTGGCAGCGAGATAACTCTCAAAGGCGAACATCGTCTGAGAGACAATCCTGTCAGGGTCGTAGAGAGAGTCGGTAATCATACGGTTGCCCGCTATGATGCGTGCCGTATCCTCGTTTACCTTCTGTTGGTTGTAGATGACTGCTCCGTAGAGCGAAGCGCCTCTGTTGATTTTAGCCACCATATCAACCTCCGCTTTTACGGTTCAAGTGCCTCTCCTCAAACTCGCGTGTGAGGGCGATAATCTGTTTGCTCAGCACTACCAACTCCAGTGTGGCTTTCTCCAATTTGGCGACAAGGGCAAATGCCCGCTTATCCCCGAAGTTGGCTTTCACAGCTCGCACCGTCTGGTTGTAGTTGTTGCCGATGGCTTGGAACTGATGGTAGAAGTTTGTCAGGCGTATGTAATAATCCATAGCCGCCTTGTCGAGTTTTACCACCTTGATTTCTCGCTCAAAGATTAGAGCCTTTAGAAATTTCGACCTCTCCTTGAATCCCGATTTCTGGAATTGGATGTCGAAATGTCCGTTCTCCTCCGATGTCAATCGGACCACATAGCGATGTATAGCCGGATCTAATTTGGGCTTTCGGCCAACACCTTTTCTTTGGTTTTTCCTGTTGTTCGTCTGCATACTTTTACATTTTATTGGTTACTAACTTCCGCTATGGATTCACGACTTTGGAGTGAATCCCTCCCCGAGCCGCAGGCGAGTGGCAAGTTTGTTTTGAGTGCCCGAAAACATTTCGGGTGCCTCAAAACACAACTTGCTATGTTCGCTTGAACATGAATTTTCCTTCGTAAAATTGGCTGTCGCCGTTCCCCTCAGAGAGAAGCATCCGAAAACTCCGTTCGTCGTGCGTCCATAGACCTTTCGGGTGCAAAGTTAGACAGGTGTATTCTATTGGTAAATAGAGAGTTATATGCTATGTGATGACATGTGATGACATGTGTAGCCAGAGGCTTGACGACATAGTGATTATTCCAATTTTTCGCTATTTCTTTGCGGTGTGAATGAGTGCTGAAGTGCCCTCGATAGTGCCATAATGAGCGACAGAAAGAGTGCTTGAACGATGGAGTGAGAGCCTGCTTGAAAGAGCGAGTGCACGACTGCAAGATTGAGCGAATGATGGAGTGAAAGATGGACGGCACGACAGCAATCATGCACGACTGAGCGAATGACAGATTGAGAGACCGAGTGAGTGCAAGAGTGCGAGATGGATAGATTGACCGCCAGCACGAGTGAAGCCCTTCAAGCGTTCTGCCACTCAGTCAAGAGTGAAGACATTTTTTGTATAACTAAAAATTTTTTGAGACATGAAGAAAAATCCAGTGTTCGTTGCTATGTGCAACCAGAAAGGCGGAGTCGGCAAATCGGCTATGACGATATTGCTCGCCGGGTATTACCACTACCTTAAAGGACTTAATGTGGCTGTGGTAGATTGCGATTATCCGCAGTACAGTTTAATCCGTTTGAAAGAACGAGATATGCGTACCGTGGAGAACAGCGAGTACTTTAAGCAGCAGATGATCAACCAATGGAACCGTATCCAAAAGAAAGCCTATCCCATAGTGGGAGCTGAGGCAGAGAAAGCCCGTGATGCTGCGGACAAGTTAGCCAAGGAGGGCGACTACGATTTGATTATTGTAGATCTTCCGGGTACGGTGAACTCTCGCGGAGTATTCAACACCATTGTAAATATGGATTATGTCATTACTCCGATTGCTCCTGACCGTATCGTTATGCAGAGCAGTCTTGCTTTCTCAACCACGGTCATAGACTACAGCAAGGAGCGAAAAGATGTTCCCGTCAAGGATTTCCTCTTTTTCTGGAACAAGAAGGATGGTCGTGCTTCGACCGAGGTCTTTGACACCTACAATCTTATTATGAAGAAGATGGGATTGACAGTCCTGGATACCGTTGTTCCTCATACCAACCGTTACGACAAGGAGCTGTCGCTACTGACGAAGAACTATTTCAGATGTACCCTGATGCCACCACCGGCAAAGGCACTCAAAGGCAGCGGATTGGCAGAGTTGGCAGAAGAACTTATTGTGAAACTTAATCTGAAGTAGCTATGGCAAAGAAGAAAATCGAAGTCGATGAGGATATGCTCAAGGAGATTATGGCAGGAGATATCCCCATCTTCGGGAGAGAAAAGCAGAAAGAGAATGCACCACCTCCCGCAGAAACCAAGACTGCTGAAGTCGTGGAAACTCCACCAGAGGAGAAACCGCCTGTCGCAGTGCAGGAGAAGGCAACCGTTAAACCTAAAAAGCGTAAAGAGGATTCCTTCGATTACCGCAAGATGTTCCTGACCGAAGGAACCGTGCAACATAGGCAGCAGACCTATCTAAGTCAGGAAACACATAATGCGGTACGGAGATTTCTCTCGGTTGTGGCCCCGAACATCAATATATCAAGGTATATAGACAACATCGTCAGTGCTCATCTGGAGCAGTACCGTGATGAGATGGACAACCTTTTAACAAACGAAATTAATAACCTTTTAAACAACAAGTAATTATGACACACTTAATCGAAATTTTACTCATTGTATCTATCATTACATCAGTAATTATGCTTATGCTCCTTATAATATTGAAAGTAGGAGTTACAGTTACTAGCAGACCTCTGACAAAAGAGGAAATCGAGAAACTCGAAAATCGCAAGTGGCCTTGGAAACGCAAACCGAAGGTTGAAGATTCTTCTGAATATACTATGCCGACGGAATCGGCAGAAGTATTCGTTAAACCTAAGGAGGTTGTTGAATCATATGCAGAGAAAGAGCAAACAGCCATAAAGTCCTTATTAGATACTATATCAAAGGATGCAGGCATTGACTCCAAATGCAGTTTCTATAGGAAGCGATTCTTGAAATGTAAGCGAATTCCTAATCGCTCTCGTGTATACATTGATAAGGAGGATTTGGATTTAATTAGGAGTCTGTTGCCTATAATTGACCCCAAGGCTACTATATCGGGATTTGTCAGCAACATTGTTGCAGACCACTTAGACAGATACAAGCCTGAGATTATCAAGATGTATAATGACGAAAGAGCAAAAATCATGTAGTTATGGAGGCAAAGATATATTTCGCTGTTAAGGTCTTGTGTGCCTTATTCATATTCTATCATCTTTGGGTATTCTTGTTCTGCCGCAAAATTTACGGTTTGTGGGATAAACTGCATAACTGGGCACGCATAGCTCGTGTCAGATTATGGAAGTACCGAAAGAAACGAATGGCTGATAAAGCCAAGCGTGAAAGGCGTAAGAAAATATACGGTAAGGATTTGCCTACGGATAAGCCTAAACCAATACAAGCAGAAACATCTCAGAAGGTAGAAGAGAGTCCTCCCGTTGATGATGATCCGAATGAGGTAATGGGTAAATCCAACATTATCTACTATGAGGATATTAATGCTGCTCGCACAATACCCACACATTCGTTGGAGTTGAAACAGGTAGAACTTCCTGTGGATAAGGATGTCAACCCCGATGATGTAGAGGATAACTTTGAGCCTCAAAAGGGTTTGACCGAAGAGGACATGCAAGAGTTGATGGAGCCTGAATGTATTTTGCCTGACCCTGATTTTGACACCTCTATGACCTATGAGGAGATGAACAATATGGTAGATGTGTTGAACTCGGATACACACTCTGATGAAAATGGTCTTCGTGCAGCTCAAACGATATTTCATAAGTTACCAGGAACTGAATTACTGCGACTCATTGAAAATGAACTTGCCGACCAGCAAAAGATTGATAGATTGCTTTTCGATTATTTGGATGAGTTCGGCAGACCTCTGCCAGAGTCCAAAAGACGAGAACGAAAAATCAAGGATTTTAATATCAAAAAGTATGTCTAAACCCTAACACTCCATAATACGCGAATTGGTTTATTGTTACTTTTTTGTTTCTATTTTCTTTGGACTGGTACTCCGATGTGAATCGGGGTGCCAGCGTTTATATGGGTATTCGGCGACTCCAATTAAACAAGTAAGGCAAGTATCGTAATGCCTCGTGCATTATGATTCTTGCCTTACTATGTTGTTTTAATTATAATTACTCCGCAGTTACTCTTGGAGGCACTTTTCGGAATCGCTCCTGCAACGTTTCGAGGAACTTGAGCAAATCTGCAAACTCCAGGGCCTCTCCATAGATAAAGCTGGAACGCATATCGCTGTAGTCCACCTCATATTTCGGGACAAGTTCTTCACTTGGAACAATCGTGATGGATTCTGGCAGTTCCTTATCATAATCTACATATCCGACATGATAGAATTTCTTTCTATGCTCTACAATGTCATAATAAAGGTTAGAATCATTCAATGCCTTATCCATATAATCGGTATGTGATAACTTTTCCAAATCATAGAAATGGCGAGACATGCGATATGTTCTTGGCTCTTTCTTTTGGTATTCCTCACAAAGCAAAAATGCCTTCTCTAAGAATGTCCTTGCAGGACTCACGGTCTTGATGGTCTGAACAATATCAGAATCAACATTTTCATCCTTATAGACCTGTTCAACCAATGAAGATATGCGTTTCATTTCGTATGGTTCAGCCATAGAAAGGACACTGATTTCAATCTTCACAGTAGGTACAGCATATGGAGCATCGCTATTATAGAGTGATGGGTATTGAACAAAAATCACAGATGGATCTTTGTCGTGATCCACTTTCTTTAGTTCACCATTTTCTTCAACGACTTCATTCTCTGCAAGTACAATCACATCCAAACCTAATTTCGCCAGCTGTTCTTTTAAGTCATCTTTAAATTCACCAAAAAGATAATCTTGAGCTTTTTCTCTGAACTTGTGGATTTGGGTGTTGCTGGTGCAGCTGGCACACGACAAATTCATTTCATTTAAGAAGAAGTCACGACCAAGAGCCAAATCAATATCCTCACTGAAACGGTCTATAATATCCCAACCTTTACTCAAACTTGTACCGCCTTTGAAAAGTAGATACTCGGAAGCTTTTGTGTGGAACAAGGCGTACAATATGGCTGTTACCCACCAATCTTTCTCCGCTGCGGCTTCATCAATATTCTTTGCCTCCACAACGCCCTGTATCATGGCCTTGCGTTCATCTATCGAAAAGTCTATCCATTTACTCATTGTCAGTATTCGTTTTGAGGTTTCTTTTAATAATCTGTCTTACCCATACCGGTGCCAGTAATAGATCGTGTTCAATTGTTTCTGTTTCAGGTGTTGCAGATAATAGTTGAGCAACTCTTTTTTCCACGCTCTCTGTTATATTATCCTCTCCAATGCTACGAAGAGCCTGTACCAATTCGGGCATTAGTTTTCCTTTGTATGCAAAATTTCTTGGAACGCCATGTTTTAATGTTACAGTTCTATTGCCCAATTTCAGAGTTCTTGGAGTTCCTGATGTTATGAAACAAGCATTCATTGGGACTTGTGTGGAAAATCCCAATCTATTAGCAGCGGTTTCACCTGTTGGAAATACTATTGCCTTATCTCTCTTGGCAATCTCCGTCACCAGTTCAAAAGCAGAAGGATATACCACTCCAAATCGTGTTTTTTTTGCCTTAACATATACGCCTTTGGCTATTCGTGTAATCAAACCCTCTTTCTCAAATTGAGCAAGGAGTTTGGTTACATATTCCACATCAAATTGATGGAATGTAGACACAAAAAACACCTCGCCATATCTTGCGTAGGTTATCTTTGCCTTAACTTTATGTTCCACAGTCCTTTGCATACGATTTTTAGCCTATTTTAAGTCGGAATAAAAGCGTTTTTTTCCGACCACAAAGGTATGAAAATATTGCGAAGTGACAAAAGAATCCATTGTTTATTTCATTACACCTATACTTTTTGCTCTTTAAGCGGGCAAAAACTTGTGATTTTTGGAAGTTTTCGCCCGCTTAACCCGACAATATAAGGTTGAAATTTCATCCTTCAAACAAGCCTTCTTGTCCCTCTTTTTACCCCAAAATCCACCCTTCAAAAGACCCCAAATATGACATCTGACGACACGTTATGACGCGTATAGACCGATTTGAAAATCAATGGATTAGGTGCTATATATTCGCAGTCGAAATCACTTTTTGTATAACTAAAAAACATTTCGACGTATGAAGAAAAAAGTATTATTCGCAGCAGCATTTATGCTTGCAACAGTAGGTGCTTACGCACAGGGTAACGGTATCGCAGGTATCACCGAGGCTACCAACATGGTAACATCGTATTTTGATCCGGGTACCAAGTTGATTTACGCAGTGGGAGCCGTAGTCGGTCTCATCGGTGGCGTGAAGGTCTATTCGAAGTTCTCTTCGGGCGACCCTGACACCTCGAAGACCGCAGCCTCTTGGTTCGGTGCCTGTATCTTCCTGATTGTAGCCGCCACCATCTTACGTTCATTCTTCCTCTAATATGGCGGTCTATCAAATCAACAAAGGGATTGGTCGTAGCCCCGAGTTCAAGGGGCTACGCAGCCAGTACCTCTTCATCTTCGCTGGCGGTCTGCTCGCCATACTCATAGCCTTTATGGTGCTGTATATGGCAGGCGTAAACCAATGGATATGTATCGCACTGGGAATCATCTCCGCTTCGGTACTAGTCTGGGCGACCTTCCACCTGAATGCCAAGTATGGCGAGTGGGGCTTGATGAAGATACAGGCTGCAAAGAACCATCCCCGCTACATCATCAGCCGCAAGCGATTCTTGCGATTGATTATTCCTAACCTCAAAAACAGAAAGTCATGAGAAATGTAATGAAAGCAGCTACCCTCGAAAGCAAGTTCCCGATTCTGTCGGTTGAGCACGACTGCATCATCAGCAAGGATGCCGACATCACGGTCTGCTATCGTGTGGAGCTTCCCGAACTCTTCACCGTCACACAGGCGGAGTATGAGGCGATACACTCGGCGTGGGCCAAGGCGGTCAAGGTCTTGCCGAACTACAGTATCGTGCATAAGCAGGACTTCTTCATTGAGGAGAGCTACACCCCCGAGTTGCAGAAGGAAGACCTCAGTTTCCTCAGCCGCTCTTTCGAGCGACACTTCAACGAGCGTCCTTACCTGAAGCACACTTGTTACCTGTTCCTCACCAAGACCACCAAGGAGCATAGCCGCACGACCAGCAGTTTCAATGCCCTTACCCGTGGCTTCATCATTCCGAAGGAGATGCAGGACAAGGAGGCGGTAAGCAGATTCCTGGAGTGCTGCGAGCAGTTCGAGCGTATCATCAACGACAGCGGATTCATCACGCTTACCCGTCTTACGGGCGATGAGATTACAGGCACGGAGTCAAGTGCGGGCATCATCGAGAAGTATTTCTCGCTCTCGCAGGAGGACACCACCTGCTTGCAGGACATCACCCTCGGAGCTGGCGAGATGAAGATTGGCGACAACTACCTCTGCCTGCATACGCTCTCCGATCCCGAAGACCTGCCGACAAGCGTGGCTACCGACAGCCGTTACGAGCGTCTCTCGACAGACCGTAGCGATTGCCGCCTCTCGTTTGCCGCACCTATCGGGGTGTTGCTCACCTGCAACCACATCGTGAACCAGTACCTCTTCATCGATGACTCTGCGGAGATGCTGCGTAAGTTCGAGCAGACAGCACGCAATATGCACTCGCTATCGCGTTACAGCCGCTCCAACCAGATTAATCGCGAGTGGATTGAGGAGTATCTGAACGAGGCACACAGCCAGGGGCTGACGGCTATCCGTGCCCATTGCAATGTCTTCGCGTGGAGCGATGACAGGGAACGCCTTAAGCGTGTGAAGAACGATGTGGGCAGTCAGCTCGCCTTGATGGAGGCCAAGCCCCGACACAATACAGTGGATACACCTACGCTTTTCTGGGCTGCTATCCCCGGCAATGCAGGCGACTTCCCTGCCGAGGAGTCCTTCTACACCTTTATCGAGCAGGCACTATGCCTCTTCATCGAGGAGACCACAGGACAGGATTCGCTCTCTCCGTTCGGTATGCGTATGGTGGACCGCTTGACGGGCAAGCCTATCCATCTGGATATTTCGGATTTGCCTATGAAACGTGGTATCATCACCAACCGCAACAAGTTCATCCTCGGTCCTTCGGGCAGTGGAAAATCCTTCTTCACCAACCATATGGTAAGGCAGTATTACGAGCAAGGTACGCATGTGTTGCTTGTCGATACGGGTAACTCTTATCAGGGGTTGTGCAACCTTATCAATGCCCGTACAGGTGGCGAGGACGGTATCTACTTCACCTATGAGGAGAGTGATCCGATAGCCTTCAATCCTTTCTATGTCGAGGACGGAGTGTTCGACATAGAGAAGAAGGAGTCCATCAAGACACTTATCCTCACGCTGTGGAAAAGGGACGATGAACCACCGACGAGAGCCGAGGAGGTGGCACTCTCCAATGCCGTGAACCTCTTCTTGGAGCGTATTCGTGCCGACAAGAGCATCAAGCCATCGTTCAACACCTTCTATGAGTTTATCCGTGACGAGTATCAGGATATTCTCAAGGAGAAGCGTACACGCGAGAAGGACTTCGATGTGTGGGGATTCCTCAATGTCTTGGAGCCCTACTACAAAGGTGGCGAGTATGATTTCCTACTGAACTCCGACAAGCAGCTGGACCTCTTGAACAAGCGGTTTATCGTCTTTGAGTTGGATAACATCAAGGACAATAAGGTACTCTTCCCGATAGTGACCATCATCATTATGGAGACCTTCATCAACAAGATGCGTAGGCTGAAGGGCATCCGCAAGATGATACTCTTGGAGGAGGCTTGGAAAGCCATCAGCAAGGAGGGCATGGCCGAGTACCTGAAGTACCTCTTCAAGACCGTGCGTAAGTTCTTCGGTGAGGCTGTTGTGGTAACGCAGGAGGTCGAGGACATTATCTCTTCCTCTATCGTCAAGGGTACCATCATCAACAACAGCGACTGCAAGATTCTTCTCGATCAGCGTAAGTATGTGAACAAGTTCGATGAGATACAGGCTTTGCTCGGACTCACCGACAAGGAGCGTGCACAGATTCTCTCCATCAACCTCTCCAATGCTCCCGGCAGGAAGTACAAGGAGGTGTGGATAGGTCTCGGAGGGTCACAATCGGCAGTCTATGCCACGGAGGTATCTCCCGAAGAGTATTACTGCTATACCACTGAGGAGACGGAGAAGCTGGAGTTGCAGCGGCTCACCGAGAAGTTGGGCGGAGACATCGAACTTGCCATCAAGCAGCTTGCCGAGAGTAAGCGAAACAAGTAACCTATTTATTCACCATTTAATTCGTAACAGTATGAGATTGAAAATTTTTATGCTCTGTCTGGTGGCTCTCTTTGTCAGCCAGACATCGAAGGCTCAGTGGGTGGTGACGGATCCCGGAAACCTCGCCCAAGGCATTATCAATGCCACGAAGAACATCGTGCATACATCCTCTACGGCAGCTACGATGCTCAAAAGTTTTCAGGAAACAGTAAAGATCTATCAGCAGGGCAAGGAGTATTACGATGCTCTGAAGCAGGTGAAGAACCTTGTCCGTGATGCCCGTAAGGTGCAGCAGACCATCCTGCTTGTGGGCGACATTACCGACATCTATGTAAACAGCTTCGAGCGTATGCTGAACGACCCCTACTTCACGGTGGAGGAACTCAGTGCCATTGCTCTGGGATATACCAAACTGCTCGAAGAGAGTTCCCATCTCTTGAACGACCTTAAGACGGTGGTCAATGAGAACGGACTTTCGATGAGCGATAAGGACAGAATGGATATCATCGACACCTGCTATTCCCGTATGCTGGAGTATCGCTCGCTGGTGCAGTACTACACCAACAAGAATATCGGGGTGTCGTATCTCAGAGCCAAGAAGCAGAACGACGTTGACCGTGTGATGTCTTTGTACGGCTCGCCGAGTGAACGCTATTGGTAAACCTAAAACTATTGGCTTATGGTACTATTAGCGATAAACTTTGACAACCTGCATCAGATACTTCAGAATCTGTATGTGGATATGATGCCTCTCTGTTCGCAGATGACGGGTGTTGCCAAAGGACTTGCTGGCTTGGGTGCATTGTTCTATGTCGCCTATCGTGTCTGGCAGTCCTTGGCACGGGCCGAGCCTATAGATGTCTTTCCTCTGCTCAGACCCTTCGCTCTCGGATTGTGTATCATGTTCTTCCCTACACTGGTACTCGGAACGCTTAACAGCGTAATGTCGCCCATCGTGACGGGAACACACAGAATCCTTGAAACGCAGACCTTCGATATGAACGAGTATCGTAGGCAGAAGGATAAGCTGGAGTTTGAGGCTATGAAACGCAATCCCGAAACGGCCTACCTCGTGGATAAGGAGTCCTTTGACAATAAGCTCGATGAGTTGGGAGCGTTGGATGCGATAGAGGCTTGCGGAATGTATATGGACCGTGCGATGTACAATATGAAAAAGGCGGTGCAGAACTTCTTCCGTGAACTCCTTGAGTTGATGTTCAACGCAGCGGCACTTGTCATAGACACGCTGAGAACATTCTTCCTCATAGTCCTCTCGATACTCGGGCCCATATCCTTTGCGATAGCCTGTTGGGACGGCTTTCACGCCTCACTCTCGCAGTGGTTTGTCCGATATATCAGCATCTATCTGTGGCTTCCCGTGAGCGACCTTTTCAGCAGTGTCCTTGCACGCATACAGGTACTGATGTTACAGAAGGACATCGAGCAGTTGTCCGATCCAAACTTCATCCCTGACGGGTCGAATGCGGTCTATATCACTTTCCTCATTATCGGAATCATCGGATATTTTACCATCCCTACGGTAGCCAACTGGATAATCCAGGCAGGCGGCGGTGCCGGCAACTACGGCAGGAATGTAGCGCAGACAGCAAGCCGTACAGGTTCGATAGCAGCAGGTGCGACAGGTGCCGCCATCGGCAACATCGCAGGAAGATTACTCAAACGATAACCTTTAAAACAGTATTCAAATGGAATTCAAATCACTTAAAAACATCGAGACAGGGTTCAGACAGATTCGTTTCTTCGGCATTGCCTACCTCTTTGTCTGTGCGGCTCTTGTGGGCTTCTCCCTATGGAAAGCATACAGCTTTGCCGAGGCACAACGACAGAAGATATATGTCCTTGACGAGGGCAAGTCGCTGATGCTGGCTCTATCTCAGGACTTGGAGCAGAACCGTCCTGTGGAGGCAAGGGAGCATGTGAAGCGTTTCCACGAACTCTTCTTCACGCTTGCACCCGACAAGAGTGCCATCGAGGGTAATATCCAGAGGGCGATGTTTCTGAGCGACCGCTCGGCATACGAGCACTACAGCGACCTTGCGGAGCAGGGATATTACAACCGTATCATCTCGGGCAATGTCTCGCAGCGCATCGAGGTGGATAGCATAAGCTGCAACTTCAACCACTATCCCTACGAGGTGGTGACATACGCAAGGCTATCCATCATCCGCGAGAAGAGTATCACCGAGCGCAGCCTAGTGACCAAAGGGCGACTTCTCAACTCCACACGCAGCGACAACAATCCTCACGGATTCATCTTCGAGGCGTTCCGTGTGGTGGAGAACAAGGACCTGAGAGTCTATGACAGATAACCCAATTATTCACCAATAACATTTACAGCGATGAAAAAGTACATTCAAAAAATCAAGGATTCAATCAACAAGTCTTGGAACAACAAGACATCAAAGACAAAACGTCTTATCATCTACGGCCTCTTGCTGGCATATATGGGATTTGCCCTCTATGTAATCTTTATGCCTGCTCCCGATTACGGGTATGAGGAGTATGTCAGAAGTGAGCCGCCTGCCACCAACCTGATTGTCGAGGAGGAGGCAGCTCCTGCCGACAGCCTCTCGGATGAGAAGATACGGGAGATGGAAGAGTTCTTTAACCAATTTAATTCAGAGAGCTATGAGTAACGATGCAAATGCTCTGAAAAGAAAGGAGCAAATCAAGAAGATTCTTGTGTATGGCGGAATGGTTATGCTATGCCTTGTATCATTCTACTTCATCTTCAAACCATCGAAGGAGCAGGTACAGGCTGAACAGCAGAAGGTAGGCTTCAACGCCGAACTTCCCGATCCGCGAGGTGCAGGCATCGAGGCTGACAAGATTGCCGCCTACGAACTGGAGGATATGCGTGTCAAGCAGGAGCAGAAGATGCGTACCCTTGAGGACTTCACCGCAATGACCACCGATGACGAGGAGGAAGAGGTGGTCGAGATACTCGAGGAACCAAGATATACAGGTGGTAGCAGTTCATCCTATCGTAGTGGCAGTAGCAGTCGGAGCAATTCGTTCTCCACATCCACATCTGCCTACAATGACATCAACGCCACACTCGGCAGTTTCTACGAAGAGCCGCGTGAAGATCCCGAAAAGGAGGCTCTGAAAGCGGAGCTTGAAGAGTTGAAGCAGTCGATGGCACAACAGCAGAACAGTCAGCCGACATATGCCGACCAGGTGGCACTCTTGGAGAAGTCCTACGAGCTTGCAGCGAAGTATATGCCCGGAAATGCGGCAGCCACCTCCGAGAGCAAAGCCGAGGAGGTGGAGACCACGACACGAAGCGGCAAGGTGAAGGCACAGCCCGTAGGTCAGGTAACGACTCCCGTTGTGTCGGCACTCGCTCAGCCTATGAGCGACTCGGTGATGATAGCAAGGCTGTCGCAATCCGTAGGCGGTGGCTTTCACACTGCCGTAGGCGAAGCACCGAAGCAGGCAGCACGGAACACCATCAAGGCGTGCGTGCATGGTGACCAGACCATCATCAGCGGTCAGAGCGTGCGACTCAGGCTCTTGGAGGCGATGCGTGTCGGGAAGTATGTACTGCCACGAAACACCCTCATCACGGGTGAAGGCAGCATCAAAGGCGAAAGGCTCGACATCGAGATTCTTCAGGTGGAGCATAAGGGAACGATCATCCCCGTAGAACTTACCGTCCACGACAATGACGGACAGGCGGGAATCTTCATACCTGGCTCCATGGAAGCAAGTGCGGCGAAGGAGATGGCGGCAAATCTGGGACAGAACCTCGGAACGAGCATATCCATCACCAACCAGTCTGCCGGAGACCAACTGCTATCCGAAGTAGGTCGTGGTGCCATACAGGGCGTGTCGCAGTATATCTCCAAGAAGATGCGTGAAGAGAAGGTACACCTCAAATCAGGATATACCCTGATGCTTTATCAAAACAATCAATAACCTATTAAAACATTAAAGACATGAAAAAGATTTTTGTAATGCTTGCCCTCACGATGGGCGTTGTAAGTGCCAATGCACAGTCGGTTGATTCAACCGCAGTAACCAACACGGTAGCCAGTGATGTTACCCTCACTACGGATATCTATCCGCAGCAGGAGGATGGCGACATCTATCACGGTCTGACAAAGAAGCTGACCTTTGACCGTATGATACCGCCTTACGGCTTGGAGGTGACATACGACAAGACTACCCACATCATCTTCCCTGCGGCGGTACGCTATGTGGATCTTGGCTCGCCTAACCTTATCGCAGGTAAGGCCGACGGTTCGGAGAATGTGATTCGTGTGAAGGCTACGGTAAAGAACTTCCGCGATGAGACCAATATGTCGGTGATTACCGAGAGCGGCAGTTTCTACACCTTCAATGTGAAATACTCCGATGAGCCTCTGCTCCTGAATATCGAGATGAAGGACTTTATTCACGATGGCAGTGAGGTGAACCGTCCGAACAATGCTCTCGACATCTACTTGCAGGAGCTTGGCAGTGAGTCGCCGAAGTTGGTACACCTTATCAGCAAGGCTATCCACAAGGATAACAAACGCCACATCAAGCATATCGGCAGCAAGGCGTTCGGCATCCAGTATCTGTTGCGTGGGCTTTACACCCACAATGGCTTGCTCTACTTCCATACGCAGGTGAAGAACACATCGAATGTACCATACGAAGTGGACTTCGTGACTTTCAAGATTGTGGATAAGCAGGTGATGAAGCGTACAGCCATTCAGGAGCAGGTCATCTTCCCTCTGCGTGCATACGACTATGCTACAACCGTTGCGGGCAACAAAGATGAGCGTACCGTATTTGTCTTCGACAAGTTCACCATCCCTGCCGACAAGGTGCTTGTGGTGGAGATGCACGAGAAGAGCGGTGGCAGACACCAGACCTTCACCGTTGAGAGTGAGGACATCGTAAGAGCAAAAGTAATCAACGAACTTAAAGTGAAGTAACCATGAAGAAGTATCTGTTTCTACTTGTTGCAGTCGTATCGCTTGCCCTCTCACCGGGGCAGGCATACGCCCAGCGTTATCTCCCCAAGATGATGGGTGTGGAACTCAGAGGCGGTTTTGTAAACGGCTCTAAATCTCCGCTCAACTACTACACAGGAATAGCGATGTCGGGATATACCAAGAAGGCTAACCGCTGGGTGGTGGGTGCAGAGTATCTGCTCAAAAACTACGACTATCGGGGTACATCTGTTCCTCGTGCCCAGTTTACGGCCGAGGGCGGTTACTACCTAAAGTTCCTGTCCGATCCTACAAAGACCTTCTTCCTCTCTATCGGTGGCTCCGCATTGGCAGGCTACGAAACGGTGAATTGGGGCGATAAGATGCTCTATGACGGCTCTACGCTGCTTGCCAAGGATGCCTTCATCTATGGCGGTGCCATTACCCTTGAATTGGAGAGTTATATAACAGACCGTATTGTCCTGCTTGCCAATGTGCGTGAGCGTGTACTATGGGGTGGCTCGCTCGGCAAGTTCAGTACTCAGTTCGGTTTAGGTGTCAAGTTTATTATCAATTAAAATTAAATGCGTTATGAAAAAGTTATTTTCCTATATGATGGTTTGCGGTGTCATGATGACCGCAGTATTGGGCTTCACATCTTGCGAGGATGACCTCGATGTTCAGCAGGCCTATCCATTTACCGTTGAGACAATGCCCGTACCCAAGCGATTGGTACAAGGCGAGACAGCAGAGATACGCTGCGAGATTGTTCGTGAAGGGTATTTCTCCGATACTCGCTACACAATCCGTTACTTCCAGCCCGATGGCGAAGGTACTTTGAGAATGGATGACGGTATGGTGTTGCTCCCGAATGACCGCTATCCGCTGGATAGAGATGTGTTCCGTCTGTACTACACCTCGGAGTGTGAGGACCAGCAGACGATAGACATCTATTTCGAGGATAACCACGACCAGCTATATCAGCTAACATTCACATTCAACAACGAGGCAAAGGGGGAAGAGGATACCACAGAGGGTAATACGATTACTCCCATAGGAACTATCGTCTCTCCAATCAACATCAATCCTTAACCAACGGTGGCAGGCACTCGCTTGTCGCGTGTCTGCCGCTATAACCAATCACTAAAAGAGAATCTATGAGAATAAAGCTAATGATTATATGTCTGACTCTGCTTTGCGGATATGCCAAAGCACAGACACGAGGCGGCGACTCTTCGCCACCACTACCCAAGGAGATTTCAGCAGAATTGTTCGATAAGGCGGTAGCACTCATTAAGGAGTTTGAGGGGTGGCACGACTATACCAAGCACCCGTATATCGGTTATGGGCATAAATTATTGCCACACGAGAACCTGACGGTAGACATTACTGAGGAGCAGGCGGATTCGTTGCTCAGAGCCGACCTCTTGGAGCGATACAAGTATTTCCGAAAGTATGGGAAAGATGCTCTTTTGCTGACGGTATTGGCTTACAATGTCGGGCACAGCAGGCTTCTTGGCTATGGCAAACGCCCGAAGAGTAACCTTATCAAGAAGATCGAGTCTGGCGACAGGGATATCTACGGGGAGTATATCTCGTACCGATGCTACAAAGGCAAGCCAATCCCCAGTATCGAACGCCGCAGAAAAAGAGAGTTTCAATTGCTGTATATCCCGTAGCCGTTATTTAAAGAGCCTTCCCTTAAGCAATTGAGAGAAGGCTCTAATTGTATCATCTTAAACCGCTTATCACGCTTATGGCAACAATAAAAGTAAAATTACGTCTTTCATCTGTAACAGGACGTGCAGGAACGATATTTTATCAAGTGACTCATCGCAGAGCAACACAGCAGATAACAACCAATATCCGATTGCAGCCCAACGAGTGGGATGCAATGAAAGGACAGGTTGCTGTAAGTGTTGCAGACAGATCTATTATTCAGAATCGTATAGATAGCGATACCGCACTATTAAAACGCATTGTCAAAGACTTAGAGAACAGTGGAGCGACCTATTCTGTTGGCGATATTATCAAACGCTACAAGTCGCCTGAATGTCATGTGTCTGTATTGGACTTTATGCAGAACCAGATACGATTGATGCGCAATGCCAATCGTTTGGGGACTGCCTTGAACTACGAGAAAACGATGAAAAACTTTGCCGAGTTTCTTGGTGGAGTCAATCTACCATTCTCGGCAATGACAGAACAACTTATTGCGGATTATAATGCCTTTCTCGTACAGCGAGGGATGGTAAGAAACTCAATCTCATTCTATATGCGTATAATGCGAGCTGTTTACAACAAAGCAGTCAGACAAAAGCTTGTTGAGCAATCGCACCCGTTTACGGAGGTTTATACCGGCATTGATCGCACCCGAAAGCGAGCCGTGTCTGAATCTGTAATATCGCAGCTGTATAAACTGAATTTGACCGAAGGAACTCCTCTTGCCCTTGCAAGGGATATATTCATTTTCAGCTATTGCACCCGTGGAATGGCATTCGTGGATATTGCATACTTGAAGAAAGAGAATATTCAAAACGGTGTGATATGTTATGCCCGCCGTAAAACGGGGCAATTATTGAGTGTGCGTATAGAGCCGAGCATACAACGCATTATCGACCGATACTCGTCGGCATTATCACCCTATGTTTTCCCGATTTTGACTTCTACGGAAACTAAAGAGGCATATGAGGAATACCAGGTGGCAATCAACAACCATAATCGTTTGCTGAGACGGCTGTCGAAAATGTTGCCTGTGGGTTGTAAATTGACATCATACACCTCTCGACATAGCTGGGCTACTGCTGCAAGAAACCACAATGTGCCAATCTCTGTCATCAGCCAAGGTATGGGCCACACCTCGGAACAGACTACTCAGATTTATCTAACAATGTTGGAAAACTCGGTGATAGATGATGCCAATCAAGGACTTATTATGTCACTCGTGGAGTAATCACCTTTTTCTTTCTCGCCTTTAATAAATTTTCGTAATTTTGCGAATGGTTATAGTTCTTTTGTGGAACTATAGATAAAAAAATAACAGTAAGTAACAAAGTGTAATTTAACAGATGAAACTGATTGTAAATAATTTAGAAATAGCACCTCTAAGCTGTCTAAAAAAACTTCAAACTGTTGAAGCTGATTTAGAGATAGCTAAAAGAGTTGTGAATAATGACAAACAGTCTGTTCATTATTTCTTAGGAGAATTCTCTATACCGTTTTTGGATTATATTGGTGGAGAAATTATGAAGTTGGAAGGTTGCTATATAAATGATGTTCTATGCTTCTATACTGGTGTTAGCAGTGAATATTATGAATTTATAGGAGCTAAATTTATTGACGGCAAGCCAACATGGCATAAAGTGTCTTTATATAAAGGCATCAAAAACAAAGGTGAAAAAGAAGCTCGTCTTTATACATACATCAATACCATTACTGTAAGACATTTCATCAATGTCAAAAAGAAGTTAGATAAAAACAAAGAAAAAAGTTTGGATGATATGCCCGAATCTATGAGTATATCTATTCTAAAGGAGTACGATGGGTTTGATGAAATTTCATTTGAGGAAGATGATACTAAGTATAAAGAACTTGAGGTTGCTTGGGAGAAACTTCCAGAAAGGGATCAACTTATTTTGAAATATTTGGTGATTGAAGATAGAAATCCGCTCGAAATATTTGAAGAAATGATTCAATATGTAGAGACGACTATTCCATCAGAGCAATACACTAGAAAGCAAAAGCAAGATGCAATGTCCCTGATGAAACGAAGAGCCAAACTTCATCTTCGAATGCTGATTGTTGAACAACGAAAACAGAAGAAACAATGAAACATCTGATTAAAGACACAGAATTAGTTGCATATCTTGAAGGAACATTGAGCAAAGAAGAGGTAAGACAACTAAAGAATAAATTGAAAGATAATGGTGAATTAAGCCTTCTATATCATCTGCAACTTTCGTATGACGCTGGTCTGGAAAACTATGCTAAAGAATTGATCGGTGAAGATGATTTTCAAATGGAGTCAATGAGATCTCCTTCCTTCAATTTGAATTTCAATGGCGAATTTAGAATAGCGGCGGACAAAAAATTTCCAGAAAAAGAATAGCAGTAATGCCCGATTTCACCACTAAGTATCTCTATGGTTACGTAACGCAGAAGAAGTAAAATCTGCAAGGATTTGCTCGAAAAACTTTCGGCGCTACTCTATAAGAGAAAAGAAACACAATAATAGTATTAATTTAAAAATAAGAAATTATGAAATCTATGGATTTTACAAAAGCTTCAGTAGAGAAAGCAGTAGAGGCTATCAAGAAACATGGTGAAGAATTTGATGCTATCCGCAAGGAGGGTTCTAATCTTTCAATTGAGGAGATTGCACAAAAGTTGATTATTGACAAATTCGGGGATGCTCAGATTGAGGCTGAAGAGATTGTTAATGATCTCAAGAAAGGACTTGCATACTTTGATGCACAGTTTAATAAAAACAAGGAGACTGAAAAGATTAATGTAAAAGAATGTCTTGAGGAAGCAACTAAGGATAACACTGATGAGGAGCGCAAGAATTGTTATGTAAATATCCTTACGGCTATCGAATTGCTTAATGCAAAGGAACTTTCAGAGGACGATGTAAATGCTAAACTTGCAGAAAACGCAGAGTTGTCAGAAGAAGAACTTCTTGCAAAGATTGAGGATGTGATGAATTCAACAATTTCATTGGATTCTCTTGCGGAAAAGGTAAAAGAGGGCTTGAACTCTGAAACGCTGTCTCAATTGGCAAAGGAGATTGAGCTTAATAAGGATGACTATCGTTTCATGGCTGCGGTATGGCTTTATGTGGAACAACGTGAGGGTAACCTTAAGCTCTCAGATTCAGATTTTGCAATTTCAGCCGAGCAGATTGGCACTTTGGCAGGAGCGTCAGTAGAGGCTATTATCACTAACAATGCCTTGAATGAAGGCAAGATCGACATGGCTACCTGGCAGAAAGTTATGAAGTGGATTATCGGTGCTGCGATTGGTCTTTTCTTGGCTTATGGATGCTTCCTCGTTGTTGCAAATGTAAGTTTGTTGGCTACGAGCTTGATTCTTTCAATTCTTGGTTCTGGAACATTTGCAATATTTCTTTCGCTTGCAGTGGCCATCTATGTTGCTTGGAAGTCAAGCGACATCATGGCAGAAGGATGGATGATGGTAATGGAAGCATACCTTGATTTCTACAACAAACATATTGCTGGCATTACCGCAAAGGTGGCTTCGTGGATCACTGCTCTTAAGACATGGTTTGCGAACCTTGCTGATAAAGCGAAGTCTGTTGTCTCAGGAAATAAGAATCAGACTGAGACACAGCAAACAGAGTCGAATAATGAAGAACAGAACCTCCAAGGTCAACCAGTAATGGCATAATATCAATTTTGAGGAATGTCTTCTGTATGAGGGGACATTCCTCTTTATAAATCTATATAATATGGAACCCGTTACAATGATAATTGCCGGTGTTGCTATTGTTCTTACAGCATCATTGGCGTACGCTGTAAAAAAATACAGAGAAACCCAAGAAAAAAATAAAGAAATTGATGCTCTTCGCCGATCTCTTAATGCATATGCAGAGACCTATGCTTTTGAGAATGCCGATGAAGAACTTATTAAAAGATGTCAATCTAAAATTAAAGAATTATTTAATGGAGGAATAGAAAAAGAATTTAATAAGTATCAAACAGTAGAAGAGAAGAAAGCTTTTGCTCGTAAGGTTGCTTTAGAGCTAGCAAAATGTATGAACGTGCAGGTCGACAATATTGAGATTGCTGATTTAGGACCTTACACCCGTGGGGCTGCAATACCAGATCGCAATCCAGTCACAATCTACCTGAATGAAGTTCTACTTGTGGCAGATCCAGAGCAATTGGTAAAGACAATGTGTCATGAACTTAAGCACTGCGTACAATATCAATCTTTAACAAATAATGTTTGGGGGTATTCACCACAACGAGTTGCTCAATATCTTTATAGTTGGGAAAGATATGTTTCATGTGATTCGAAAGAATGTTATGAAGCTTATTTAATGCAGATTATTGAGATAGATGCGAATAAGTATGTTGATAGGATTTTTAACGCATAAATAATATTTTAATTATGAAAATTAAAGATATATTAGAATCCATTGATTCTATGAAAACCAAGATATATGCCGCTTATCGTATTTTTCATTGTTCTCCAAAAATTAAGAAAGCAATAAAACAGTGGAAAACATATGAGGATCTTCCTGTTATAAAAGTAACAATTGAAACTTCTGAAGATAAATTCGTTGAGATATCTTCTTTTGATTTAGTCAATAAATATGGGTTTGATGAATTGTCTGCATTACTAATGCTTGATGATATTGAAAAGGCCCAAGAAAAGCAGGACAAAGAAAAACTAAATGATTTGTTAGCATTCCTAGTACGCGGAAAGCATGAAGTAAAAACTAGAGTATCTCAAGAACTATTGGATCAAATCAGAAAAAACAATCCTGAAGTTTGGGAAGAGTATCAAAAGTTGTGTGCTAATTCTGCAAGAAAAGAAAAAGAATTGGAAGAAGGATATTCTAAGATAATAGAAACGGAATTGTAAAATGGATGCATTGAAATATCTAAATAGTAGATTAGGAAAAACAATAGAACAGATAAAGAAGGCTTATTTGTCTGACAAACATATTTGTTTTATTGTGTGTTCAGAACCAGAATTTATCGAAGAAATTATTGGTTCTGGATCGTTTTTCCCGAATAATAAACCTAGTAAAACAGACTCTGGAGCAAGCGTCAAATTTGTAGAAGGAGACAGTTTTATCAAAAGTTCATTAGCTAAATCGGATACAAATGATAGTCAAGAAATTGAAAGACCTCAATTGTTTGTCTATAATAGTAGTCCGTATTATTTCAATGACAAAATATCTGAAGACATACATTTGCCTTTGCAGTCACTGATAAATTATGTTAATCATATAACCACTTTGACTAATTGTAATTTCAAATTAACAATTGGTCAAAAGAAAAGACTTACTTGCCTAAAAGAATCTATGATTCTAATTCCGGTTAAGTCTAAGCCTCAAATTCCCACATACATCGAACCATATTCCGAGACGATTGTAGTACCTTTTATGGGGGAACATGAGTTCAAGGAATTTGTTTCATTGTATTTGGAAGAAACTGAAAATGCCCAAACAAAAATTAATATAGATGGCTATAAGTTTCTAAACAATGAAGATTATCTAACAGAATTATATCATAATATGCGTGGCTTGAATGCCACACAGATTAGGACGATTCTTCGTAAGAATCAGATGCAATTCGGACGTATTTATCTAGAAAAGACTGATGATAAATATGAAGATTTGTTAGGGAATTTGATTCGCAACATTAGAAAAGAGTTTGAACGTTTAATAGAAACATCTAGGGCTCTTTCTTTGGAAGGGACTTCTTCTAATGAACCGGCAGGATTGTCTAATTTGACAAAATGGCTAAGAAAACATAAGGAACAAGTTTCAAGTCCTCACAAATTCTCCAAATATATTTTGGAAGCCCCGAAGGGATTATTAGTATCAGGCATCCCTGGTACAGGTAAGTCACTGATGGCCAAATACATTGCGGGATACTTTAGATTGAGTCTTGTAAAATTAGATTTCGGAAATCTTGGCGGCGGACTTGTCGGTGAATCTGAAAAGAATATGGATAATGCTTTGAACTTGATTGAAGCACTTTCTCCTTGTGTCCTTTGGGTAGACGAAATGGAAAAGGCCTTCTCTGGTTCAAAAGGAAATTCTGGGCATGAGACAACAAAACGTCTGATCGGTAAATTCCTAACTTGGATGCAAGAGAAAGGAGAGAAAGGAGTTTCATGCTTTGTATTCGCAACAGCCAACGATATTTCGCAAATGCCACCTGAGATGTTTCGTAGCGGAAGATTTGATGATAAATTCTTCACTTTTATGCCTACCTCAGAAGAGTGCGCCAAAATATTTGCATCAATAATAAATGGCCAATGTGATAAATACATAAAAAGAGAATCAAAGAATCTTCAAGCTAAACCCTTGTTTAACTCCAAGAAAATTAACGAGTCTCTTTTCAAAGAGCTTATTAACGACAAAGAGCTTTGCTTGGCTGGATTCCCCAAAGGTCTAAATGACAGAAATGTAAATCGCCTAAATAAATTCTTTATTGGAGCAGATATTGACCAGTTGATTAAACAAGCTAAAAATCTATACTTGCTCAGCAACTCTATCGAAAATTCGGAGGCAGACAATAGTATAGAAATAGACTATATTAAAAGAACCGTATCAAGTGATGACGCAATATTTGATTCGAATAGATTCATCGCATGTCTTAAAGTTGCATTGAAGGAAATTAAAACATATGGTGAGACAAATTTGGATGATATTGCGAAATGTTATGCTCAACTGGCTGTTAATAACTTTAACAATGCTTCGTCTAATTTTGTACTACCTTTTGAAGGCTACGATGAATTATCATTTCTCGCAAAAAAAGCAAATGATGAGATTTACCTATATGACTTAGACAGAATCAATGAAGGCAAGGAGAAAAGCCATTATAGTACATTGAAGTATGACTATGATAGATGCTTGTACATCATTGTCCGTAATACTATCAATCAATTAGCTAAAGAAATTGTAAGGAGGAGATTATAATGGCAACACTGCAAAATGTAATTATTTTACGCATCTCAGATTTTCGAAGATTTTTCGATTGGGGCGAGTTCTGGGCAAAAAAAGAAGACTTCATCTCTTTGTTTCGAGGTGAAATTAATAGACGTGTTGAGTCACAGACCAAGCCACAAGAGGAATATTACTTTGTAGATAATGATGCAGAGTTTTATTTGATGCAAAGACTTTATGAATGGTTGATTAATCCTAACAAAGAATTGCAACGAATAAAATTAGATTCTACAGAGTTGAAGATTGAGACTAATATCGGTGATACACTAGTATATCCACTAGGTAGATTACAGGGCGAAATTGAAAATATAAAAAAGCAAAACCAATTAACCAATAAGACAATTGTTGGCTATACGCTATTGTATTTGTTATTAGGTGCTAATGAGCGTAATAGTTCAATCGTAATTGATTTTGGTTCTACTTCAAATAATGGCTCAAAGGACAGTGGTTATGAAATAAAAGAGTTTGAAGCAAGATGGGATGATGTTGTTTTAGATAAAATAGATCAGCCCGTTTTCCCTCTGAGAAGATGTGTTATTATTAATAAAAATCAAAGTAAAACTATATCTGTCACTAGAGGAGGTAATTCTATCTTGTTAAGACCTAACGAATGTGTTGTAGGACTTTTTTGTGACAATAAGTGTTTACAATTATTGGATAATGTCGCATCAGACTACGATTCTAAAGTTTCGTTGAAACTTTCAGTAAAAGGTACGTCTTTGATGCCAATATGTGAAGTTCATCGTTCAACAGGAATACAATATATCGAATCGGTATCATCGATAGCAGTTGAGGCTGACGGCAGTATTGTCTACTCTACAATGAACGGAGACATTTATTATAACAAAGATTGTTTTAGCCTAGATCTCAGAATTACATCTTTTAAAGAAAAAGAGTATTCTAATGACTTGTTAGCTTTTAAGAAGGATTCTTCAGGGAACTATATTTTTTATTGTAAGAACAAAATCAATTATTAATATGGATAAAGTAGAAGCGTATATTAACAAAATCAAGAAGCAGACACATATCGACAAAGATGTTTGTCTAATCATTGATGAGTTGAATAATTTAATAAAGGACGTCCTTATTAAAAAGGTAAATGAATTAAAGATTCATCCTGAATATCAATCATGGGTAAATGACATTGTGGAAAATTGGAGATGCCCTCTTAAATGGAAAATTCACTCAACTCCTTTTGCTTCTACAATCAATAATGAGAAGAATGAATTTCTTTTAAAATTAGATGTGCAGCAACAGTTACTAATTTTCAGTAGTATAAAAGAAATTGAGGCCAATATAAATTCTATAATAATTGGGATACAAAAGCGATGTGATTCCAAGCATATGCTTTGCAATGAAAAGATTCTTTTAAGAAAATTACATGAACTATATAAAAATTTACCTGGTGAGGATGGTGAAGATCTAAAAAAGATTATAACTAAAAGCTTCAATGTCAAGTATGTTAAGTGTGAAGGTAAATATGAAAGTTTAGATTATTTTTATTCGCACGAATCTGATGTTGTTAACGCTGAAACGAGATTCGAAGCAATGGTTTCTTTGCTAGATGATTCATGTATAGAAAAAGGTACATACTTATATCCACAAAACATTAAATAATATGGAAAGAAAAAAAGAGTTTGCAGTTCTGGCTGAAGCCTTATCCAAGACTTCCATTACACGGATTAATGAGGCTTGTCGCTTAATATTGAAGGAGCGTATTGATTCTGTAGTATGTTCAGATAAGGAGGTTTTAAGATTAATTGAAAAGATTATTTCCGGCTATTCTCCTTTTGTAGAGATGGATGTGATTAAAAAAGAAAAGTCTCACAAAGAACCTGTGACTAAAAATACAAAGATAATTTGTGGTGTAGTCGGAACAGCAGGTCTAGCTACTGCTACGCTATACAATAATAGCTCAATTGTTGAAAATCTCCAAAAACAAACCTCATGTGATTTCAGTTTAGTGAGATTGATTGGATGTGTTGCCTTAGGAGTTGCAGCAGCTTGGGGAACTCTTTTGTGGCAGCAATCTAAGGAAAAGAAAGAGATTTCATATAATTTTAAAATAAAGCAAACGGTTGAAGACATCATTAATGAATTAGATGTTGTATTTGAAACATTCAAAAGATTATTGACACATAATCAATTGGAAAGTCAATACTCTCCTATTTTAAAATGGCTCCAGAATCTATGGGCTGAGAGTGACAATGATTTACAAAACGACATTCACAAATTGTTGAATCGCATAAATTATGAATTAGTAAATTACTCTACAGAGTTATCTGAATATTTTGATGCGAATAAGGCGACCGATATAGAAGAGTCTAAGACGACAAGACCTGCATTGAGAAATAAAATTACTGGGGATATCGTCGAAAGAGGATATGTAATTATTCCTATGTAAAACTATTAATAAAAAAGAAATGGAGAAAGAGTACATTGTTGGCATAGATTTTGGCCATGGTGAAACCTCAGCGTGGGTCGTTCCTTTAAGTTTGACCACTGACGCAATAATTGGAGAGTCTTTAAAACTAAAAGCAACAAACAAGGAATCAGAAAGATCATACTATTCGGTTATATATTCAAAGCCAAATGGTGATTATTCTTTGGATGATTTGCAAGGAAATATAATCGCAGGTTTTAAGGATAAAGTATCAGTGCTTGATCAGCCTCAGAATGCAAAGAGACGTGATGCTTATACAGAATATATTAAGCAAATATATGCACGTCTACGCAAGCATAACACAGTACTTAAAGGTGATAATCCTGGTGATACCAACTTTTATTTATGTATTGCATGTCCAACTAAATGGAACCAAGATGACAAAGATGCATATATCAAATTCTTTAATAATGCCCTTAGTGAATTTGGAATTGAAGTCATGTGGGTTATTAATGAAAGTGATGCTGCATATTTTTCACATGGGTCTATTGATAAATATGCAAATAAGTGTGTTTTAATTATTGATTATGGCTCAAGCACTATTGATTATACTGTCGTTTATCAAGGAAAAAAGATTTCCGATGACAATTGGTCAAATCGATTAGGTGCAAGCAATGTAGAAGAATCAATATTAAATGAATGCCGAAACACAGGTGATTATCAAGAAAAAGTGGAAAACACGAAATCTAAATTAACTGAAATCGGAGCCAATTTTATTGATATAAATTCTTGTGTTAAATTCGAAATTAGAAAGGCTAAAGAATATTCTGTAACCTATGGTTATTATCCTAATCTTGAAGTTAATTATAATTTGATAGGTCAACAAACAAGCTATGGATCTACAGATGCTTTTAGAGCTGAGAAAAGAAAATATAAGTTTGAAATAGACTGTCAAATAGATAAGTCGATAGCAAAATATCAAGAAAAGGTCATAGATGATTTTAAACAGTTAAAAAGTGAGATTCAAAAAAGAATCGGAAATCAAAGAATTGATTATGTTATACTAAGCGGCGGTGCTTGTCAAATGCCTTGGGTGAGTGATGTGGTAAATGAAATTTTTGAGCCGCTAAACATCGAAATAGATAATCAAGCTAGTTTTGTTGTTGCAAAAGGTATCGCTTTGTATGCGCGTACCCAAATGAAAGCTTTAGATGGTTTCTTATCAAAAATAAGAAGTATTGATTTTAGCAATACTTATATTCAGGCTGATATTAATGCTACTGCTAAGGCTATTTTAACGATGATGCCATCTATGGTTGAAAAGTTAAAGAAACAATCTTCTTTAACTGCGACTAAAATTAGAAAGGAATTTTGTGATTTTGTAAAAAATCTTGATGCCCAAAATTTAGAATACTGCAATTTAGTACAACAAGAATTAGATTCACTTATTAGTAATTCAGTTGCAGATGCACTGAAAGATGTAATTTGCGATGTATTTAAAACGCAGGTTGACACATCTGATGTAAAACTACATGTAGAGGCAAATATTATACCATTTAACTCTAGTCTATTTGTAAATGGGGGAGCTTTTTATGAAGCATTTACCAACTGGATTGCCAATTCCTCAAATGCAATATTTGGTACTACATTTTTCGAGTGGGATAAAATTAGAGAAGAATCAGAGGTAATCAAGATGATTGAAGGAACTGCACAAACACTTGATAACCTTGTAAATGCTGGTCCTTTGGCTGATTATTCACAAGCTCAAGAATATATTAATGCGTATGCAGAAAACATTAAAGAACAAGTCTTAGAGAATGCCATAAAAATATTCTATAAGAAGCAACTTTTCAATACAACTTTTAAGAAATAACTTGCTTTAATATCTATAAAATCAAGATATGAGGTTGACTAAAGTATGCTTTTGTCAACCTCATCCTTTATAAGGATTTATAAGATACTAATTTACTTCGAGACAATTTACTTATGAAAAAAGAATACATTGTTGGTGTCGATTTTGGTTATGAAGTAACTTCCGCTTGGATCATTTCATTATTTGATAATTTTTGTGGAGAGTCATTAAAATTGAAAGCAACAAACAAGGAATCAGAAAGATCATATTATTCAGTTATATATTCAAAGCCAAATGGTGCTTATTCTTTGGATGATTGGCAAGGAGATATAATTACAGGTTTTAAGGATAAAGTATCCCTACTTAATCAGCCTCAGAATGTTCAAAAGCGTGAGGCATATACTGCATATATTAAACAAATATATGCACGTCTACTCATGCTTAACACAGCACTTAAAGTTGACAATAATGGTGATACTAACTTTTATTTATGTATTGCATGCCCAACTAAATGGAGCCAAGAAGACAAAGATGATTATATACATTTTTTTAATGACGCTCTCAGCGAATTTGGCATTGAAGTTATGCTGGTGATTAATGAAAGTGATGCATTACATTATTCATATTCATTTTTACACAAGCAATCAAATAAAAATACCTTGATAATTAACTATAATGCGAGTTATGTAGAATACTTTGTAATAAACAATGGGAGTAAAAATTATTTAGATAGCAGATTAGGGTCAGACCGTGTAATAGAAATATTATTAGATGAATGCAGAAAAGATGTTGATTTCCAAGAAACATTAGGGTACACATATTCTAAATTGTCAGAACTAAACATAGACGCAATAGACGTTATGTCGAATATAAAGAACGAAATCAAAAAAGGAGTAGAATATTCTGTAACCTATGGTTATTATCCAAATCTTGAAGTTAATTATAATTTGATAGAAATACAAACAAGATATGGATTTACAGATACTTTTAGAGCTGAGAAAAGAAAATATAAGTTTGAAATAGACTGTCAAATTGACAAATATATTGAATCATATAAAGAGATGCTTGAAAATGAGTTTAATAGTATAGATTCCGATAATAAAATTGATAATGTAATTATAACAGGACGTTATTCTTCTATGCCATGGATAACCGAAGTTGTAGAAAAGGTTTTTAATACCGCAACTATTCATGTTGACCATCAAGGAGGTTTTGCTATTGCACGTGGTATTGCTCTATTTGCAAAGCAACAGATGAAAGCATCTAAAACATTGATACATATCTAATGTGCCCCACACGCATCTATTGTATAGAATCATTGTTAACAACATAGTAGCGTTATCTGTATAAACTCAACTAAAATAGAGCCAATGTTAATGCTATATTTTAGTACTTAAACTTCTCTATAAAAGAAAAAACAAATAGGTTATGATTGAAGTTAATAAGGAACGAAAAATTGAAGTCTATGGAGTTTGTTTTAGTGGAGTAAGCGAACTTAAAAAAGTGGCATTATCTAAGAATCCAAAAAATGGAGTATATGTAGGTGTACAAATGGAGAGATATCCGTGTTTTGATAGCTCTGACTATGCGTACGAAAATAGATATTATACTCATTTTGTGTTTGCTCGCAGTAATGAGGAATTACGTCTTAAACTTGATGTTCTAAATAATCCGGAGAATTATAAAGACATTGATAATAGAGAACACATATTGGCTCCAATGGTATATTGAAATGGTGATACCGATGACCCAATGCTTGTGCCAGAATGTGATGAAATCTTCGTGCATGAGAAAAGAGAAAAGGTAAAACCGTTTACGTCTCAAGAATGTAAAAATAAGACAAGAATGGAGCGGCTGATGGAGCGGTTAAAGCAATATAAATAATAAGCATAAATCTATCATATACTATGGCTAAGATATGTTTTCCACATCATTCACACGGTGAATTTAATTCACTAAAAGAAGCGTATCGTTACTTGAGAAAAAGAGAATACGGATGGTCTTGGTTTACATTGACTGAGATTGTGAAGTACAATGTCTTGTATCGTGATTACTTGAGAGAGCATGGCATAGATTCTCTAATTAAAATCATTAGTGTCCACTAAAAAATCATAGTCGTTCTTTGAAATTGTTGAAATTCAGTT
>OHSW01000028.1_pt1 | contig 86198 bp, 77 predicted proteins | sample 1578821 | NCBI WGS metagenome assembly OHSW01 (sample SAMEA3879555, study PRJEB24766) | human gut metagenome | biome: human-associated habitat; feature: feces | place: USA | collected 1985/1987
ATAGTGAAATTCTTATGCCTAAAGATACAAAATCTTTAGGTAATAACAAAGCCCCTGCTTGTGAAAGTCGGGGCTTTGTGCATAAAAAAAGAAGGTGCGCATTTTGACACACCTTCTCACACCAAATTAGTATTTTACCATTCCTGAAGTAGACATCCGTTTTATTCTTCCATACACATATATAAATGCGGGAATCAGAAAAATAACTGCAAATATCCATGCCGTAGGGTCACCAAAACAAACAGCTAAATAGCCCAATATTGGTACTACATAAAGACTGACCATTATACGGGCAATCATTTCGGATACCCCCGACAACATAGCCAAATTGGTAAAGCCCACCCCCTGAATGGAATAACGCAAGATACAAAGTAAGCCCAAAACCGGAAAGAAAGAAACGGAAATATGCAAAAACAATTCCGTATCTTTCAATATCTCCCATTCTGCTGGGTCAACAAATAACAAGGCAAAAGTACGTGCTCCCAACATCAAGACTACAAACATAAAACCACAATAAATAACCATCATTAACACACTCGCCTTGATTCCCAGCCAGATACGCTTCGGTTTTCCCGCACCGTAATTCTGTCCACTATAAGTAGCCATAGCTATACCCAGACTCTCAAGCGGACACATACAAAACATCTTAATACGCATAGCAGCCGTAAAAGCAGCCACACAAGCAGTACCCAATGCATTATTCGCACTTTGCAACATAATACTGCCAATAGCAGTAATAGAGAACTGTAATCCCATCGGCACACCGATATACAGTAAAGTCTTTGCCAACGCTCCTCGAAATTTATGCTCTGTCGGAGTTCCCTTCAGAATCTCAAAATGACGCATCATATACAAATAACACAATACAGCCGAAACCCCTTGTGAGAATACCGTAGCCACAGCTGCTCCCGCCACTCCCCAATCAAGTATCAAAATACAAAAGAGATCAAGCAAAATATTCAATATCGTAGAAAAAAGCAAAAACCAAAACGGAGTTTTGCTATCACCCAATGCACGAATAATACTTGAAAGCAAATTATAGAAAAAGGTACAGGGCACCCCGATAAAAGTAATCAGCAAATAAAGATAAGCATCCTCAAGAATATTCTCCGGAGTCTGCATCATCTGAAGAATATCCGAACAAAACATACTAGTTACAATAGCAATTACTACAGACATCACCGCTGCCAATTGTAAACTAACTGCCACAAAACGCCGCATCATACCATAATCCCTTGCTCCAAACTTCTGTGCGACAGGAATACCGAAGCCACCACAACAGCCATTGCAAAAGCCTAATATCAAAAACACCACCGAAGTGCTAGCTCCTACAGAAGCCAAAGCATTAATTCCAAGAAACTTACCCACAATAGCAGCATCCATCAAGGAATAAGTCTGCTGAAGTAAATTACCCAGCAATAAAGGAAAAGCAAAATTCAATATCAAAGGGAACGGACGTCCCGAAGTCATCTCTCTCGAAGTTGCCATAACATGAATGTATTGTAAATCCGAGCACAAATATATATCATCCTTTGTAAAAATACATATTTCTAGAACTTCATTTCAATGAATACCCATTAATTAAATGATACATATCAATTTTTCCCGGAGAACTATCGTCTTTCCCAAAATCCTGAATAAAAAAGCAACAACACAGCAAACAACTCCAAACGTCCTATCAACATCAGGAACGACAATATCCATTTAGCAGCATCAGGCAACGCCGCCCATGAAAAAGCAGGACCGAATGCTCCTAATCCCGGTCCCACATTGCCTAAGCTAGAAATTACTGTACTCATCGCTTCAATTATCCCCACCCCGAAAAACATCAGCAGTATCCATCCGGCCAAAATACAGAACAAATAAAATACAAAGAATGTATTCACTGAAGCAATGATGGAAGGCGATATAACCTGACGGTTCACACGAACAGGCAATACAGCCCTAGGATGCAGCATCCGTTTGAATTCATTTTTGATATTACGCGCCAGAATCATAAGGCGCATATTTTTGATTCCCCCACTAGTAGACCCCGTACATCCACCTGACAACATAGCAAAAATAAGAAGCATCCATGTAAAAGATGGCCACAAGTTATAATCATCCGTTGCAAAGCCGCATGACGTATGCGCCGTAGCCACTTGAAACAGAGCCCTGCGGAATGCCTCTTCCCAATCATAATGATTCTGAAAAACTAAGGCAAACGTAATAACAAGTGTCAGAATACTCACTGATTTCATAAACCAACGGAATTCATCATCCTGAAATAAACGCTTGCCTTTCCCTTTCAGACACATAAAATAGAGAGAGAAATTAATACCCGAAAGGATCATAAATATCGCTATTACATATTCTATAAACGGAGAGTTCCAATAAGCTACACTAGCTTGTTTGGTAGAATAACCACCTGTAGCCGTTGTTGAGAATGAATGACATACCGCATCAAAAAAACTCATTCCTCCTATCATCAGCAGCACAGTTTCTGCAATTGTAAGAATAGCATATATCATCCACAGCCACTTAGCCATCACATCAATCCGGGGATGTGTTTTGTCGTGCGTCACCCCGATAGCCTCAGCTGAAAAAAGTTGTATAGTTCCTCCCCCGAAAATAGGAAGCACAGCAATAGTAAAAAAGACAATACCCAAGCCACCTATCCATTGTGTCAAGCTACGCCAAAATAACAGACCATGTGAAAGAGATTCTATATCATCCAATATAGTAGCTCCTGTAGTAGTAAAACCCGACATGGTTTCAAAAAAGGCATCCGTCACCGAAGGGATTCCTCCACTAAAATAAAAAGGCAACATTCCAAACAACGTAAACAAAAACCAAGTAAAAGTTACAATGCAGTACCCATCTCGTCGTGTCAGCCGATTCTCAGCACCTCTACTACAAATTAGCAAAACTCCACCGACCAATGTATTCAAAAGAATGGTATATAGAAAATATTGATAATCTTGCTCACCGTAACATAAGGAAACAGCCGCACAAAGCAGGAACATAGCAGATTCAATAAAAAGTAATACCCCCAATACACGGAATATCATTTTTTTATTTATCAAGCTATTATTCCGGCTTCCACCTTTATATAATTTATCTGGATTATAAAATTCTCCCATCTTTTTATACCTTTTATATTCGACAAGTATATAGCGAATACTATGCCAAAATGAAAAACAACATTATAAACTATTGATAAACAAACAGATATTATATGAAGTCATAAAAAAAAGGGAAACACTACCCTTTTCAAAATGAAAGGGAGCGTATTTCAAAACAACAAGGTTGCAGATATGACGATCTCAAGCAAAATTTAAATTACATACATATCTGCTAACACTACAACATCGTCCTCATCATAATGAATAATGAATAAATATTTTAAAATTACCCACTATTTTACTATTTTTGCATCCAAATCGATAATCCTCTACTAAATTTAATTCGCCTACTGTGGAATTATTCTACAGCTGTTGCCTGTTTTCCACACTTTCCCTATCAACAAAAGGCAGTAATAAAACACTGATTATGAAAAGGAAAGGCTATTTACAGTAGTTTGGCACGCTGCTTGTATTCCTACTGACGGCATCTTAAACAATAACAAAACTAAAGTATGAAACTATTTTTTACACACAAAGAAATTGCGCTAAAAAAGAAAAGAACAGCGCTTGTAGTAATAGGTATTGGACTAGTTATCGGGATTTACCTGATTGTTTCCCATCGACCGGCAAAGATGCCGGAACTTCCAGTAGTTGCCATAGCACCGGCAACGCAAGACGATGTGGAAATATATGGTGAATATGTAGGACGCGTACGTGCACAGCAATTCGTTGAAGTACGTGCCCGAGTAGAGGGATATTTAGAACAAATGCTTTTCGCAGAAGGTACATATGTCACTAAGAATCAAGTGCTGTTTGTTATCAATCAAGATCAATATCGAGCCAAAGCTGACAAAGCGCGTGCCCAATTGAAAAAAGATGAAGCACAGGCACAAAAAGCAAAACGCGATTTAGAACGTATCCGTCCGCTATATGAACAAAATGCTGCCAGCCAGTTGGACTTGGACAATGCTACTGCTGCATATGAAACAGCAGAAGCCTCGGTAGCTATGAGTAGTGCCGACCTTGATCAAGCAGAACTGGAACTAGGTTATACGATAGTTCGTTCTCCGTTAGCAGGACATATCAGTGAACGCCACGTGGATTTAGGGACATTGGTAGGTCCAAGTGGCAAATCACTGCTTGCCACCGTAGTAAAAAGTGATACTGTATTAGTGGATTTCAGCATGACAGCTCTAGACTATCTGAAAAGCAAAGAGCGTAATGTGAACTTAGGTCAAAAAGACTCTACCCGCTCTTGGCAACCCAATGTTTCCATTACTCTAGCAGACAATACTATTTATCCATACAAAGGACTGGTAGACTTTGCCGAACCGCAAGTTGATCCACGCACAGGTACATTCTCCGTACGTGCCGAAATGCCGAATCCAGAACGGATATTACTTCCTGGACAGTTCACCAAAGTAAAACTATTATTGGATGTCAGAGAAAAAGCTACGGTAGTTCCGTTAAAGTCCGTTATCATAGAAAAAGGCGGTGCCTATATTTATGTAATGCGCAAAGATTCTACAGTAGAGAGACGTTTCATTGAATTAGGACCTGAATTCCAGAATCAAGTAGTGGTGGAAAGAGGCTTGGCTCCCGAAGAAGACATTGTTATAGAAGGATACCACAAGCTGAATCCAGGCATGAAAGTAAAAGTAAGTCCTGCTGTAGAAGACAAAAAAACGGAGGAAAAAGATACGATCGGATAATTTCACTCCCGAATACGAATTCCCCTATGGAGGAAAATTTACGCATTCAAAAAAACAATAGACATTATGAAAGTTAGTTTCTTTATAGACAGACCGGTATTTTCAGCTGTCATCTCCATATTAATAGTCATTGTCGGTATCATCGGTCTCACGATGCTACCCATTGACCAATATCCGCAGATTACCCCGCCGGTAGTGAAAATCAGCGCATCCTATCCGGGTGCCAGTGCCCTGACAGTATCACAAGCGGTAGCCACTCCTATAGAACAGGAATTGAACGGTACTCCAGGAATGCTTTACATGGAATCAAACAGTTCCAATTCGGGAGGTTTTTCAGCCACCGTCACTTTTGATATCTCGGCAGATCCCGATCTGGCGGCAGTAGAAATACAGAACCGTATCAAGTTAGCAGAATCACGTCTTCCAGCAGAAGTTATACAAAATGGTATTTCGGTAGAGAAACAGGCTGCCAGTCAATTGCTAACCCTATGCCTTACCTCTACCGACCCGAAATTCGATGAAATATACCTTAGCAACTTTGCTACTCTGAATGTACTGGACCTAATCCGCCGTATCCCTGGCGTAGGACGTGTTTCAAACATCGGAAGCCGATATTACGCCATGCAAATTTGGGTACAGCCCGACAAACTGGCCAATTTCGGTCTGACCGTAGCCGATCTGCAGAATGCACTGAAAGACCAAAATCGGGAATCAGCAGCCGGTGTACTGGGACAACAACCCGTACAAGGATTAGACGTAACCATTCCCATCACTACTCAGGGACGTCTATCTACTGTAAGCCAGTTTGAGGAAATCGTAGTCCGTGCCAATGCCGATGGTTCCATCATCCGTTTACGTGATGTGGCCCGCATCTCACTCGAAGCACAATCATACAATACCGAGAGTGCCATTAACAAAGAAAATGCAGCGGTATTGGCCATCTATATGTTACCGGGAGCCAACGCTATGGAAGTAGCAAAAAGCGTGAAAGAAGCTATGGAGGAAATCAGCAAGAATTTCCCCGAAGGAATGAGTTACGAGATACCTTTCGATATGACCACATATATTTCGGAATCTATTCATGAAGTGTACAAAACACTGTTTGAAGCCCTGATACTGGTTATTATCGTAGTATACCTTTCACTCCAAAGCTGGCGTGCAACAGTTATCCCACTAGTTGCCGTACCTATCTCACTGATTGGAACTTTCGGATTCATGTTGATTTTCGGATTCTCGCTTAATATCCTGACCCTGTTGGGGTTGGTACTTGCCATCGGTATTGTGGTGGACGATGCTATCGTGGTAGTAGAGAATGTGGAGCGTATCATGGAAGAGGAGAAACTATCTCCCTACCAAGCTACCAAGAAAGCTATGGAAGGACTTACAGGAGCCATTATCGCCACTTCTTTGGTACTGGCAGCAGTATTTGTTCCCGTAAGTTTTCTAGGTGGAATTACCGGACAACTTTATCGCCAGTTTACGGTAACCATCGTAGTATCCGTATTGCTGTCTACGGTAGTAGCTTTGACATTGAGTCCAGTCATGTGTTCGCTTATCCTGAAACCGGAAGATCCGAACAAGAAAAAGAATATCGTATTCCGCCGTATCAATGAGTGGCTGGCTATCGGCAATCATAAATATGTAGGGCTTATCAAACACATTGTGAAACACCCGCGTCGGGTACTGAGCACATTCGGCATGGTATTGATCGCCATCCTGTTAATCCATCGCATCATTCCCACCAGCTTCCTCCCCATCGAAGACCAAGGGTATTTTAAAATAGAGTTGGAGCTACCCGAAGGTGCAACGTTGGAACGTACACGTATCGTAACAGAACGTGCTGTGGAATACCTGATGAAAAATCCGGCAGTGGAATATGTGCAAAGTGTGGCGGGAAGCAGTCCGCGTGTAGGAACCAGTCAGGCACGAAGTGAACTGACTGTCATCTTAAAACCTTGGGAGGAACGTGACTCGCAAACTATTGACAATATTATGGCACAGGTAAAAAAAGACATGTCACAATACCCCGAATGCAAGGTATATCTTTCCACCCCTCCCGTTATTCCGGGATTGGGCAGTTCGGGCGGGTTCGAAATGCAATTGGAAGCACGTGGAGATGCCACTTTCGAAAATTTGGTACAAGCTACGGATACATTGATGTATTATGCATCAAAACGTAAGGAATTATCAGGTTTATCTTCGGCTTTACAAGCGGATATCCCCCAACTTTATTTTGATGTAGACCGTGACAAAGTAAAATTCTCAGGAGTACCTTTAGCCGATGTATTCTCGACTATGAAAGCTTATACAGGTTCGGTATATGTAAACGATTTCAATATGTTTAACCGCATCTACCGTGTATATATTCAAGCAGAAGCACCCTACCGGGAACATAAGGAGAATATCAACCTGTTTTTTGTACGGGGTACAGACAATGCCATGATACCGCTCACCTCGCTGGGTACCACTTCGTATACCACTGGTCCGGGCAGCATCAAACGTTTTAATATGTTCAACAGTTCTGTGATTCTCGGTGAGGCCGCAGACGGTTACAGTTCAGGACAGGCTATGGAAATTATCGAACAAATAGCCCGCGAACACCTACCGGAAAATATCGGTGTAGAATGGAGCGGACTATCCTTCCAGGAAAAACAGGCAGGTGGACAGACCGGCATGGTGCTGGCATTAGTGTTCATGTTCGTATTTTTGTTCCTTGCTGCCTTATACGAAAGCTGGATGGTACCGGTTGCAGTATTACTCTCTTTGCCTGTAGCCGCATTAGGTGCTTATCTAGGTGTATGGGGCTGTGGACTGGAGAATGATGTCTATTTCCAGATCGGATTGGTGATGCTGGTAGGACTAGCCGCCAAAAATGCAATTCTTATTGTAGAGTTTGCCAAAGAACAAGTAGACAAAGGAGTAGATGTAGTACAAGCTGCACTTCATGCTTCACAGCTCCGTTTCCGACCTATTTTGATGACTTCATTGGCATTCATCTTAGGTATGTTACCTATGGTCATTGCCAGCGGGCCAGGTTCAGCCAGCCGTCAGGCTATTGGTACAGGTGTATTCTTCGGAATGATCTTTGCTGTAACTGTGGGAATTTTGTTAGTACCTTTCTTCTTTGTACTGATATACAAGATGAAAGCGAAGATGAAACAAAAATAAGGATATAAAAAGATGAAAGAAATGATGAAACATACATTATTATATATAGCCGTATCAGGAATGACTTTGCTGACTTCTTGCCAATTAGGTAAGCACTACACACGTCCCGACTTACATCTTCCCCAACAATTAGATACATTACGACAACAGGATACATTATCTATAGCCGATATGCAATGGTGGGAAATCTATACGGACACAACCTTGCAAAGCCTGATAGAAAAGACGTTGGATAACAACAAAGACATGAAAATAGCTGCGGCACGTGTAAAAGAACTTGCCGCAATGAAGCGCATAGACTTTGCCAACCTTTTCCCCCAACTGAACGGAAGCGCTTATGCCCAAAAAGAAGGAAGTAATTATGGTGGTGACAACTATAAAAATGACCCCGAACAGGGTGGTAAACTTACCGTGACTTGGGAATTAGACTTATGGGGTAACCTGCGTTGGGCAAAAGACAAAAGCATAGCACAATTTCTGGGAAGCATCGAGGCGCAACGTGCTTTGAAAATGAGTATTGTGTCCGAAGTGGCACAAGCCTATTTTGAATTGGTCGCATTAGACAATGAGCTGAACATCGTTCGTCAAACACTCTATGCCCGTAAAGAAGGAGTACGCCTGGCAAAGCTTCGTTTTGAAGGAGGACTAACTTCAGAAACTTCCTATCAACAGGCACAAGTGGAGTATGCACGTACCGCAACTTTAGTTCCTGAACTGGAAAGGAAAATTTCATTGAAAGAAAATGATATCGCATTCCTGGCAGGCGAATACCCGCACCACATACAGCGTTCCATTCTACCCGAAGAGGTAAAACTACCTGAAACATTACCAGTAGGTCTACCCTCCACTCTGTTGGAACGTCGTCCCGATGTACGCGAAGCAGAACAGAAATTAATAGCAGCCAATGCCAGTGTAGGTATTGCCTATACCAATATATTCCCACGACTCAGCCTCACAGCACAATATGGCGTAGAAAGTGAAGAATTCTCTGATTTCTTTAAATCACCCATTCATTATATCAGTGGCAATCTTCTCACTCCTCTCTTCGCCATGGGAAAATACAGAGCAACCCTAAAGGCTAAGAAAGCCGCATACGAACAGGAATGCTACAGCTATGAAAAATCAGTGCTGACTGCATTCAAAGAGGCCCGCAATGCCATTGTGGACTTCAATAAGATAAAAGATATCTACGAATCGCGTCTGCAACTGGAACGTTCCTCTAAAGCAACAATGGAACTGGCCCAATTGCAATACATCAATGGAGTAATAGGCTATTTGGATGTATTGGATGCACAACGTAGCTATTTCGATGCACAAATAGGATTAAGTAATGCAATAAGAGACAAACAAATTACATTAGTAAAATTGTATAAAGCATTAGGGGGTGGATGGTAACCATCCCCTCTTAATTTGATTTTCCTTTATCCGGAAAATCAAATTAAGATATATGCCTGATAAGACGTATTGTTCTCTACCGGTGTAAGTGACAAATAACCCGACTTCACTTTTCCATTTTCCAAATATAAAGGATACTTTTCTTGAAGCGCAAGATGAGAATGCCATGCCTCACCGGGCTTTGCATAATATTCTATAACATACCGTCCCTGCACGCCATCACACACATAGTTATCATATATCAAACGTGCTACCACTCCCATATTCATACGAAGATTTATTTCCACACACGGATGAATGGCATACCCGCCGTTTTGGGTACGGCATATCATCATATCCACCCCCAGATAGCCTTCGTAACTCCCTTTTATAACTTCCGCCAACTCTACCTGTAACATCCTCCCAACCTGATGTAAGATTTCCGCAGAAACATATGTGGATATCCTCGCTTCAATAACCCGATCCGCAGCCAACAAGTTTTCTTTATAAACACCTCTCTTGTCTGTTTCGAATAAAGAATACCCTATAAAATGTACCTGTTCCCACTCGTCTGCAAAAAACTCCATGGCAAAATCCAAAAGCTTATCATAAAAAGGCTCTCCTATCACCTCATGCTGAGTGGTAAGTATGTGTCGAACCCACCCTTCCAGAGGGATGGTAAAACTACCTGAAACATATTGTATCCCTCTCCCACTACCAGACCATGGCGCTTTTAACAAAGCACGAGGATGAGACAACACAAAAGCCTTCACTTCCTCTGTTGATGACAATACAAAAGCCTCCCCCAATGTGGGAATATTCCCACCTATATGCCTACAAAGGCGTCGTAACACTTTTACAGCCGTCTGACGTCCGGATATTTGACGGATACGCTTCATACGCTCTACTGAAGGATATGCTGTATCAGGAAATCCAGCTTCCTGCAAACGACGCACCAAAGACGGATTCCATCCCCAAGGAATCACCTTATTATAAATGGGGAGGAATTCTGAAGTCCAATTGACCGAAAGCGGCAAAAAAGATTGTCTTTCCATTGTTTTCATACGCAGAGCAGAATCCAGCCATACAGTTCCTCCCTGTTCTGCATACCATGCAGGCAACACGGACAGCTCGGCCGCCATTCGCCGGGCACTGGCAGGTGCCATATAATAAGGATCACCACAAGCCAATGCCATATCATTTTCCGGATTGAATAAATAAAGCGCTTCCATTTCCGGACACAAAGATAAATGTTTTAGAGTACAAACCATTTCTCTTGTTCGTCTTTTAGTTGAAAAAAAATAATATTTTGCTATCTCCAGTTTGCAATTTGAATTAGTATTGCTATATTTGCAACCGATAAAAAAGCAACCATGGAAACCTTTTACAGAACACACAGTTATCTGGTGGAACATACAAATGCTCCTGTTCGCCGGGACTTGATGGACGAAATAGACTGGAACGACAGACTGATCGGCATCAAGGGTACTCGTGGCGTAGGAAAAACGACTTTCCTCCTGCAATATGCAAAAGAAAAGTTCGGAACGGATCACTCATGTCTGTTCATCAACATGAATAACTTTTACTTCTCTAAATATACGTTAGTGGAGTTTGCCGCAGAATTCGTAAAACGAGGAGGAAAAGTTTTGTTGATAGACCAAGTGTTCAAGTATCCCGAATGGAGCCACGACCTGCGTGCTTGCTATGAAATGTTTCCTACTCTGAAGATTATATTCACCGGATCATCCGTGATGCGACTGAAAGAAGAAAATCCAGAACTGAGCGGCATTGTCAAGGTATACTACCTGAGAGGTTTCTCATTCCGCGAATACCTGAATCTGCAAAGCGGTAATTGTTTCCGTGCCTATACCTTACAAGAAATTTTGGAGAATCACGAACAGATAGCGAAAACCATCCTGCGCAACGTGAAGCCGTTGGATTATTTTCAAGACTATCTGCATCACGGTTTCTACCCATTCTTTCTGGAAAAACGTAACTTTTCGGAGAATCTGCTAAAAACCATGAATATGATGATAGAAGTAGATATACTTCTTATCAAACAAATTGAGCTGAAATATCTTTCAAAGATAAAAAAATTACTATATTTGCTAGCTGTGGACGGACCCGTTGCTCCGAACGTCAGCCAGCTGGCCACGGAGATTCAAACTTCACGTGCCACGGTGATGAATTACATTAAGTATCTGGCAGATGCGCGTCTTATCAATATGGTTTATCCCAAGGGAGAGGAATTTCCCAAGAAACCTTCCAAACTGATGATGCACAACACCAACCTGATGTACTCCATTTATCCGGTAAAGGTCGAAGAACAGGATGTTCTGGATACATTTTTCATGAATACCCTGTATAAGGACCATAAACTATATAAAGGCGATAAAGGCACTTCATTTATGGTAGACAACGGACTGCATTTCCGTATTTGCGCAGAAGGGTGCAAGTTCAAAAATAATCCAAACGTGTATTATGCCCTACACAAATTGGAATTAGGACACGGAAATATGATCCCATTATGGCTTTTCGGCTTTTTATATTAAGAGATAGAGAATAAATTTTATTACCTAATAATTAGTAATTGTATGACTAAACAAAAAAAATTCATCACTTGTGATGGTAACCAGGCAGCAGCACATATCTCGTATATGTTCTCTGAAGTAGCTGCTATCTATCCCATCACTCCGTCGTCTACTATGGCTGAATACGTAGACGAATGGGCTGCCGCAGGTCGTAAAAACATCTTCGGCGAAACAGTTTTGGTACAAGAAATGCAGTCAGAAGGCGGTGCAGCAGGTGCTGTTCATGGTTCTCTTCAGGCAGGTGCGTTGACTACCACTTACACTGCATCTCAGGGTCTGTTGCTGATGATCCCTAACATGTACAAAATTGCCGGTGAATTCCTGCCTTGCGTATTCCACGTATCGGCTCGTACATTGGCTTCACACGCATTATGTATCTTTGGTGACCATCAGGACGTCATGTCTTGCCGCCAAACAGGTTTCGCCATGTTGTGCGAAGGTTCTGTACAAGAAGTTATGGATATGGCTGCTGTAGCCCATCTTGCTACTATCAAATCTCGCGTGCCATTCGTCAACTTCTTCGATGGTTTCCGTACTTCTCACGAAATCCAAAAAATTGAAATGCTGGAGAATGAAGATCTGGCAGGTCTGATTGATCAACAGGCTTTGGCAGAATTCCGTCAACGCGCGTTGAATCCTAACAACCCTGTTGCACGCGGTATGGCTGAAAACCCCGATCACTTCTTCCAGCACAGAGAATCTTGCAATAACTTCTATGAAGCTGTTCCGGCTATCGTAGAAGAATACATGAACGAAATCAGCAAAATCACAGGCCGTCCTCATGGTTTGTTCGATTACTATGGTGCTGAAGACGCTGAACGCGTAATTATCGCAATGGGTTCTGTTACAGAAGCTGCCCGCGAAGCTATCGACTACTTGATGAGCAAAGGTGAAAAAGTAGGTTTGGTTTCTGTACACTTATACCGTCCGTTCTCTGCTAAACATTTCTTGGCTGCTGTACCTAAGACTGCCAAGACTATCGCTGTTCTTGACCGTACTAAAGAACCGGGAGCAAACGGTGAACCTTTGTATCTGGATGTTAAAGACTGCTTCTATGGAACAGAAAACGCCCCGGTTATCGTAGGCGGTCGTTACGGTTTAGGTTCTAAAGACACTACTCCGGCTCAAATCATCGCTGTATTCAAGAATTTGGCTCTGCCAATGCCGAAAAACCACTTCACTGTGGGTATCGTAGACGATGTAACTTTCACTTCTCTTCCCCAGGAAGAAGAAATCGCATTGGGCGGTGAAGGCATGTTCGAAGCTAAATTCTACGGATTAGGTGCTGACGGTACTGTAGGTGCCAACAAGAACTCTGTGAAGATTATTGGTGACAACACCGACAAGCACTGCCAGGCTTATTTCTCATACGACTCTAAGAAATCAGGTGGTTTCACTTGCTCTCACCTCCGTTTCGGTGATACTCCTATCCGTTCTACTTACTTGGTAAATACTCCGAACTTCGTAGCTTGCCACGTACAGGCTTATCTGCACATGTACGATGTAACCCGTGGTTTGCGTAAGAACGGTTCTTTCTTGCTGAACACTATCTGGGAAGGTGAAGAACTGGCAAAGAACCTGCCTAACAAAGTGAAGAAATACTTCGCTCAGAACAATATCACTGTTTACTACATCAATGCAACTCAGATTGCTCAGGAAATCGGTTTGGGCAACCGTACCAATACCATCCTGCAATCAGCATTCTTCCGTATCACAGGCGTTATTCCTGTTGACTTGGCTGTAGAACAGATGAAGAAATTCATCGTTAAGTCTTATGGCAAGAAGGGTGAAGACGTGGTGAACAAGAACTATGCTGCCGTAGACCGTGGTGGTGAATACAAACAATTGACAGTTGATCCGGCTTGGGCTAATCTGGAAGTTGAAGCTCCTGCTGCTAACAATGACCCTGCATTCATCAACGAAGTAGTTCGTCCTATCAACGCTCAGGATGGTGACTTGTTGCCGGTATCTGCATTCAAAGGCATCGAAGACGGTACTTGGGAACAAGGTACTGCTCAATACGAAAAACGTGGTGTAGCTGCATTCGTACCTGAATGGAATGCTGAAAACTGTATCCAGTGTAACAAGTGTGCATATGTTTGTCCTCATGCTTCCATCCGTCCGTTCGTACTTGACGCTGAAGAACAGAAGGGTGCAGACTTCGAGACATTGAAAGCTGTAGGTAAACAATTTGACGGAATGACATTCCGCATCCAGGTTGACGTGCTTGACTGTCTGGGTTGTGGTAACTGTGCCGATGTTTGTCCGGGCAATCCGAAGAAGGGAGGCAAGGCTCTTACAATGAAACATTTGGAAAGCCAGTTGTCTCAAGCAGCCAATTGGGAATACTGCGCTAAGAACGTGAAGAGCAAACAACATTTGGTAGATATCAAAGCCAATGTGAAGAACTCTCAGTTCGCTACTCCGTTGTTTGAATTCTCTGGAGCTTGTTCAGGTTGTGGTGAAACTCCGTATGTGAAACTGATTTCCCAGTTATTCGGTGACCGTGAAATGGTTGCTAACGCTACCGGATGTTCTTCTATCTACTCCGGTTCTGTTCCTTCAACTCCTTATACTAAGAACGAAAAGGGTCAAGGTCCTGCTTGGGCTAACTCATTGTTCGAAGATTTCTGCGAATTCGGTTTAGGTATGACTTTGGCTGACAAGAAACTTCGTGCACGTATCGAAGCTGCTATGAAGGATGCTATCGCCAGTGATACTTGTCCGGCAGAATACAAAGAAGCATTCCAGGAATGGATTGACGGTAAGGACGATGCAGACAAGAGCAAAGCTGCTGCCGAAAAGATCATTCCAATGGTGGAAGCTGCTAAAGATAAATGTAAGAACTGCGCTACCATTGCAGAATTCAAGAACTATTTGGTTAAGAAGAGCCAATGGATTATCGGTGGTGACGGTGCTTCTTACGATATCGGTTACGGTGGTTTGGACCACGTGATTGCTTCCGGTGAAGATGTAAATATTTTGGTATTGGATACTGAAGTTTACTCTAATACCGGTGGTCAGTCATCTAAGGCTACTCCGCTGGGTGCTATCGCTAAGTTTGCCGCTTCAGGTAAGCGTGTACGTAAGAAAGACCTTGGTATGATCGCTACTACTTACGGTTATGTATATGTTGCCCAGATTGCTATGGGTGCTGACCAAGCTCAGACTTTGAAAGCTATTCGTGAAGCAGAAGCTTACCCCGGTCCGTCATTGGTTATCGCTTACGCTCCGTGTATCAACCACGGTTTGAAGGCAGGTATGGGTAAGAGCCAGGCTGAAGAGGCTAAGGCTGTAGAATGCGGTTACTGGCACTTGTGGCGTTTCAACCCCGCTTTGGAAGAAGAAGGCAAGAATCCATTCATGCTTGACTCTAAAGAACCGAAATGGGAAGGTTTCCAGGATTTCTTGAAGAACGAAGTTCGTTTTGCTTCTGTAATGAAACAGTATCCTGCTGAAGCAGCAGATCTATTTGCTGCTTGCGAAGAAATGGCCAAGAAACGTTATGCTTCTTACAAACGTATGGAAGCAATGAATTGGGGTGAATAATCTCTGATACATGCATATAAAAAAAGGCTTGTTCTGTATGGAACAAGCCTTTTTTTATAGCCTTTTCTACCATTAGTATATATGAGGTCACCCATACGTATGTACAAAACAAGACTTCAATTTCAAGTATTTCTACTGTAACCATCACCATTTATGGCTTAAGGTTACCAAAAATTTCCTACCTTTGCACATAACATTATGAAAAACCTATAAACATGAATATTCTAATCAACCTGAAATACACATTGGCTGTCACAGCCGGAGTGTGCTCCTCTTTTGCATACGCACAAAAACATCCTCATATCATACTGATAATGACCGACCAACAGCGAGCTGATGCCATAGGCTGTATGGGAAACGATGCGGTTATCTCCCCTAACCTGGACGCACTAGCTGCCGAGGGAACATTATTTATGAATGGTTATTCTTCTTGTCCAAGCAGCACTCCGGCACGTGCAGGTCTGCTGACCGGACTTTCTCCTTGGCATCATGGCTTGTTGGGATATGGAAAAGTATCTCCCGAATATAAATACGAAATGCCACAGATGCTAAAAGACGCTGGTTATTATACTTTTGGAATCGGGAAAATGCACTGGCATCCCCAACGGATAAAACATGGTTTCGAAGGCACTCTGCTAGATGAAAGCGGACGCATGGAGGACGAGAATTTCACCAGTGATTACCGCCAATGGTTCCAAACAAAAGCCCCCGGAAAGAATCCTGACGCCACCGGCATAGGCTGGAACGACCATACGGCAAGTATCTATAAATTGCCCGAAAACCTCCATCCTACCTATTGGACAGGAGAAATGGCCTGTGAACTTATCAGCAACTACGATCCGACCAACAAACCGTTATTTCTGAAAGTTTCTTTTGCCCGTCCGCACAGTCCGTATGATCCACCACAAAGATATCTGGACATGTATAAGGATGCCCTAATACCCGATCCTGCCATCGGAGACTGGTGTGGCAAATACGCCAAGAAACTAAATCCTGAAGAAACGGCACAAGACGCTCCATACGGTAATTTTGGCAATGAATATGCACGCAATTCCAGACGTCATTATTATGCCAACATCACTTTCATTGACGAACAGATAGGCAGAATTATCCAAACATTGAAAGAAAAGGATATGTATAATGACGCATTAATCGTTTTCGTTTCCGATCATGGCGATATGATGGGCGACCATTATCACTGGAGAAAGACCTATCCATACGAGGGCTCCACTCATGTGCCATACATCGTGAAATGGCCTTCTGCCAACCACGTTACACCGGGAAAAACAGACGCTCCCGTAGAGTTGCGTGATATTCTTCCCACTTTCCTCGATGCAGCCGATGTGACCATCCCCACTGACATGGACGGCCGTTCCTTGTTACCGCTTGCCAAAGGCATGGAAACAAACTGGCGCAAGTATCTGGATCTGGAGCATGCCACCTGTTACAGTGATGATAACTATTGGTGTGCACTGACTGACGGCAAAATAAAATATATATGGCGTATCCATACCGGTACCGAAGAATTATTCGACTTGACCCAAGACCCTCAGGAATTGCACAATGCCGTCAATGACAAAAAATACAGGAAGCAGCTGACGGAAATGCGTAATGAAATGATTCGCCACTTAAGTGAACGCGGCGAAGAGTTCGTGAAGGACGGCCGATTGGTGGTCAAGGAGAAGACCATGCTTTATGGACCTCATTATCCGGAAAAAGAAAATAAAAGATAACGTGTGTTGTACAGAGGAGTCGTTTCCAATTGCCCCACTTTCCTACAACAGAGTTTTATAATTCTGTTGCCACTGCTGTCACCTTTTCCCTGTACTCCCTATGAATAGGGAGTTAGAGAGGTGATGGCAATACATTATTTTATGCAAGAAAAATGCCTGCAGCCACCACTTTATCCACCTTGTTCCATGGTACAAGCCTGCCCTGTCCGGTGGACAAAGCAGGCTTGTGCAATAAACACGGTAAGCTTGTGCAGCCTCGAAACTGCGACTTTCCTTGCTAAAGTATTCAGAATCTTGATACAAGTTCTGTCGGATCTTGCAGCAAGTTCCACGAAATCCTGTACCAAGTTTTGCCGTCACATCCAGCATCCTTCCCTTTCGGAGGAGAAGGCTAAACCGGTAGAGCCGGAAAGACTTAAACTAAAGATTGAAAGATATAGATCTTTGGAATGAAACGTCTTGTTCTTTTTATCAGACGTCTTCATCTTTTTTGTAAACGTCCTTGTCTTTTCCGAAAAGAATAAAGACTTTCGGAACGATACGGAACAGTGACCGGAAACGGGTTTCTACACATACGTTTCCAAATGAACCTCTATTTACACCCGACAGATTCTTCATTTCGGCAAGAAAGGGTGCACAAGTTTCATCAAATTTCTGATACCTCTCTATTCTTCTATTTTCCAACAGTTCCTCAGCCTGTTCACAACTTAAAATATAAAGCCTAACCCTAACGACAAATTGGAAAGGGCCAATTTATCTTTCCCTTCATTCTTCTCGTCAGTAATATTAGCCGATTTCAAACCTTTTTGATAAGCGACATTCAAAAACAAGCGTTTCCAATAAATGCTGCCCTGTACGGCAATTCCCCAATCAAAACGGTTAATATTACCTTTAGGATCGTCTGCATCATCATTCTTGCCAAAGGAGGGACAATCATCTTTGGTTATGGTATGTTTATTTTCTCCATATTTATCGGGGGATACTGTCAAATATTTATCCGACTCATATTTAAACTTACCAAACAACCCATAAGAGAAGTAAGGCCCCACTCCCAACTGAACCCTAAACGATTCTGACAAAGGTAAAGCATAAGCAAATAAAATAGGAACGTCCAAATATCCCAGATTATGTTTTTGAGTGACACTAGTGCCGCGAGATTCCGTCACATCATATTTCTTATAAGAATCCAAATCGAGCCGATGCGACTTTTTAGTGGTAAATTTATCGTACTCATAAGTGATACCTTTCATAGAAAGTCCAACAGCAGGCTGAATACTGAAGTTTCCAATCACAGGAACATCTATAAAATAATGGATACTGTAACCCATATAGCTTTTATTATTATAATCTTGATCTGCCATAAGATCATTATACTTCCCTGTAGCACTGGTCATATTTAACCCCACACGAATACCGGAAGTAGTTTGTGCTTGTGCCGTGAATGCACATACGGACATAGCCATGATAAAAAACAGTTTCTTCATAATGCAGTATTTTTATTAAAATTTGTAATCTTGTTTCACTCCTTTCATAGTGAACAATAAAGAAGGACGGACAGACCGAGTTTCATCAATAACATACCCAGCTCCTATTCCTGCATAGAAACCTGGATGCATTTTAGATTCCTCTACGTTAGACATGCTGCTCATATTGAGTTCAGCCTTCGCAGTCCACATTAAACCCTGTGCATACGATATTAACGAAATCAGCATTAAAAGTGCTGCAACAATTGTCTTTTCCATACTTCGTAACAATTGACTCTATAAGTTTACATCTGCAAATGTATTGCAACTTTTATATTCAAAAAACCATCATTTGTCAAGATTTACACTAAACACACTAAAGCAGATACCAAGCAGCTAAAATTAACGACTATATATACAATAAATAAATTATGCCAATAAGACAAGCTTGAAAATTTGTAAATTAAGCTTCACATTCCAGCTCTATATGATATGAAATTGGAAGAGCCATCAAAAAAACAGTTCTACTTTTCACACCTCTCCAAGCTGGCAGTATAGAACCATTTAAAACATAAACAAACAGGCGTTCATTTCCGAAGAATAAATGCCTGTTTGTTTTATGTTTCACTATTCAGCCATATCAACAAATCTTTTTGGCAAGCAACCAATTTTCACTTCTGTTGACGAAGCCGGCTAACTTAAACACTTATTTTATTTCACGAATCAACATTCCCGGATAAAAATCGCCACCCGATACTTTTCGGAAAGTGGTAAAACCAAAGTCCGAACCATAAGCCTGTTCCTCGGAAGCCATATAGCGATTATCCCAAATCAGATTTTCCTTAGGCTGAATCACTCCTACACGCTTATAAGTCATTTTGCCTTCTTTGCTCAATTCAGCTTCCAGCACTTCAAATTTAGACTTTTCAGTGACTCCCTCTTTCAAGCCAATATAAGCTTTCAGGGGAGAAACACTGATTAAAGGAGTATTCACTTTGAACTGGTCAAAATTCTTTTGCAGACTCGCTATATTTTCATCAATGGCACGTTGGCATGCCTTTCGCACCATTTGCTGGGGCTCATCCAAGTTAATCCCCAAAAAGGAAGTGTTACTTCCATCACTATGCTGGCTGCCCACATACTTCAACTTGAACATCTTACGGTTATTATTGAAAGCATTCACCTTCTCCTTATTATCCTTATCAGTATAATATTGAGTATAGAATTTTGTTGCGGTCTCTTCATCCCAAACCAGTTGATAGAGATAAGTATCAATATTTACTTTAAACCCCTTATAGGATGCAACCATATCTCCCGTAGAATTACCTAAATCCATATAGGATGTCTCACCGGTGTAAATAGCCGCTGCCGCACCCAGTCCTTTGACAATTCCTCCCCACACACTTGAACCTTTTGAACGGTCAATATAGCGAATGTCATTCACAATAAGAAAAGTATTTCCAATCAAGTCCTCACCGGCATCTTCCAGCAGAGCGTTTCCGCGTTGAGTCTTGGATGCCAGAGCCTTGTCCAGTTCGGAAGCGTTATACAGCCCTCGTTCTTTCACCAGTTCCACATCACAGATCCCTGTCATGTAATCACGGTTAAACCAGCGTCCTACCATACGGCTGGCAATACCATTGTTTCTGATAAATTCATCTATCTCCTCATGGTTTTTATCCAATTTCTTTTCAGAAGTATAGATTACTTTTACACTTAAATCATGGTTATTGTATTTATCAGGAACAGGAATTTTGAGAAAAACATCCTTTATTTCATCACCAAATTCTCTTCCTTCGTGATTGATCATCATGCTATAAAGAGAACTGCGGCGATATTTTATTTCGCCGTCTCCCTGGGCTTGAATTTGAGCGGCGAATACCACCGCCAACAGCTGTATTATAATGAATCTTTTCATTTTTCAAACATTCAATAATTAATAATCCCAATGTTTATCCGGAATGACAGAGGTTATCTTAAACATATTTGTATCCGGGTCAAAACGTGCAATCACTCGAAGAGCCTCTACTTCGGTCAAGTTCTTCTTGTCTTCCGCTAACATATATTGTTTGGCCAAGACCATATCCTCTTCTTTCTCGAACAAGCAAGGCACCAGTACCTTGCCATCCGGATCAATAATCCCCCACTTTCCATCAGACATCACATAAGCCATCTCATTATCAAAGTTGGACGCATTGGCAAATCCCTGCTTCAGACGAATAGACTTTTGCACCCCATCATAAAGATAATACAGGTTATCCTTTTTCACCCATATCAATTTCGGATCGACTATAGGAGCTACACCTTGCCACTCTAAAGGAACGACAACCCGGTTCTGCAAATCAATAGCCCCCCATAATTTGTTCAGGCATACGGATGCATACCCCTGATGAAAATTGCCTATACGGTCATACTTATCGGATACGATTTGTCCTTTCATATCCACATAAAACCAAGAAGCATTTTTTTGTACTCCCAAACGTCCATTGTTCACGCTGGTAAGCGAATTGGTATATTCAATAGGAATAACAACTGCCCCTGTAGAATCAATAGCGCCAAAAGCCGATCCCTTTTGTACCACCCGGTATCCTTCATTACTCAGGAAAGCCTTTGACAGGCCACCAATCACCTTGTTCCCCTTTTTATCTATGAAATACAACTCATCATCCAATGAAACCGGAGCTAAATTATGGCTGAAAGCTCCAAACTTTCCCTTTTCTGAAGAAGATATTCTGACCATCACTTCAGCATCCAAATCATAATAAGCTTTAGCTATTTGCTTCTTTTCCACTTTAGCAAGCCTAAGCATATTGTCTGAAGGAGGAAGAATAGCCTGATTGGCAGTTAAAGGAATAATAGTATTTCCATGGACATCTACCAACCCTTGGGATTTCTTATTAATGAAATAAAAATAATCGACCCTTGATGAAGGCAACTGGGACTCAGCAGCATGAGGTTTGGGAAGCAGCAAGCTCTGTATTTCCTGCTTGGTAGCCGGAAATGCAGACTGGTCTGCCTTGGTATAAAAGGCAGCCTCATCAAGCAAAGCTCCGGTTTTCTTATCTCGCAAAACAGGGAAGTTGCCCACATCTTCATACTTGGCAGGAATTATTTCCCGCCCATTTTCATTGATTAACCCGAATTTACCTTTAGACACCATGTTGTTCTTTTTATCGTATTTGCCACCGATATTAACCCAACAGATTCCTTGGTTATTGAAACTGCCAATAAAATTATAAGTAGGCTTCACTATGATATTGCCAGCTGAATCAATGAACCCGAACTTCTTGCCTTTCAAGACATATATCAGTTTCTTATTCAAATCTCCCATTGCTTCATAATCGGTTTTCAGGATTTCCTTACCTGTCTTATCAATCAACCCCCATTTTTCACCTGTATTGCTACTAGCTTTATTGCCTATGAGCCCACCCGTGGTTAGCATTACTCCTTTTTTAGTATTTCCACCTTCAGCGACGGGGCAAACCCCGTTATAAAATTCACCGATATATGTATATTTCCGTTTTGTAATGATTTCACCATCTTCATTAATCAGACTGTATTTTCCATCTTTTCCTATTTTAGCGATACCGTCTTTAAAGGGAGTAGCTTCATCATATTTATATTTTATCACTACCGTCCCGTCTTCCGTCATAAAGCCATAACGCCCCTTTTCATTCTGCACGGTCTTCAACCTCTGAGCTTGCACAGAGCCACTGACCAGCACCAGCAGACATAGAATTAGGATAACTTTTTTATTTCTCATATTCTCTTTATTTAAAATCATTTGAACTTGAATTAATGGAGCCAAGTAATATTAGTAGTAACCGGTTGCTGCCCATTACCAAATGCTACACCTATAGCTCTGGCAGCTTCTATCCTCTGCTTTTTCAGCCCCACTTCATCCTTATATTTCTCACGATTCTCAAAATTCCAATCACTGGTCACCTTTTGCTTTATTTCATTATACAAAGCTTTAGCTTCACCTTCACAACTGCTTCCCGGTTCAATGAAAACCAACCAGTCAAAAGCCTTTGAAGCACCTTCCGCATCGGGTGACTTCGCCCATTCGGATCTGGCGTATTGCATAATCAATTGACAATTATAATTCACATATTGAGTATAATAAGTGTCTATCAGTTTACTAGCTTCCTCATAGCCGACACAACATTCAGGAATAGAGGTAACATAATACAATGCAGCATCATACTCATGCATAGAAGCACTTTTTTGCGCTTTTACCAATATTTGCCTGTAATTACTATTATACCAAGAGATAATTTTTTCTTTCCCTTCGCGTATAAATTCTTGTATTTTCACGTTATTGCCATTTATTGCACGGAAAGCATTGATATATGCCCGGTTAATATTAGTACCTACTCCTTTTGCATCCACAGTGAGAGTAGAAAATACTTTCTGCCCTACTGCATCGCCTATATACAAAGTCAATTGAACAGTAAGCGCTGTACTGACAGGAGGACCGGACAATGTTTCCTTATATAAAGTATTGGTCTTAGCTGTGATAAAGAATGGTGTAAAATTGGAATTGGCAACACTCCCCTGACCGGCCACTGCCGCAGCTAAACGATTTCCTAAAATCTCTTGTACCTGGGATGGAAGTTCCTCTTTCTGGGCAGCTTTAGCTATGGTAAGGCTTATCTCACAATCCTGTGCTGCCACAGACATGACACAACATGCGCACCAAGCGGCAAATATCATATTCCTTATTTTCATATCTTTTCTATTTTTCTCCGATAACCAATTCAGCTTTACCTAACCCTTTCGTCATTACTTTGCAGGTAAGATTGGCTTTCTGATTGAGATATTTGCGCAAATCATTTGCAAAGCTTCTTGTATCTCTAGCCATTCCATTTTCACGATAAAGCGGAATGCGTACCTGCTCAAAAAGCATCATATTCTCAGTTGCATCAGTTAAACTAAAACGATGAGCCACCGTATTCTGCGCCACCCAATCTTCTATGATTTCCTGTAGTTCAGCCCCCCCAAATTCACTTTCCAAATTAACGCCGCTCCCATTATCAAACACACGGACTTCTAATGCCACTTCACGGCCATTAGCCATCAAATCATCAAAATGTTTCTGTAATTGACTTACGAAAGCATCCATCTTGTCTACTACCGCTTCTTCCAACAATACTGCCACTTCAGCAGCCATAGAAGGTTCTCCCGTACCTTGCGTCGCTGCGACCTGCTTATTAGTGTAGGCATCCAAGCCTCGCAAAGTATAAGTAACAGAACGTTTGGGACCCATTGTATTAATATTCCAAACTACTTCAATCAGAATATCAGCTTTAGCTCTATTCATTAACCGATCCAAAGGAGACTCTGCCAGTGAAGCTCCCGAAGTAGAACTGGTAGTCATCTCATGTTCCGCCGAACTCTGCTCTATGGAACGAATAGAAGATGCCATATCCTTCAACGGAAAATCTTTTTCAGCCATCAATTCACCTATTTTCGTTATGACATTCACCAAGTTCAAATCATTATCCAATGCCTTTTTATAATCCGGAATTTCAGTAATAGTGCCTTGATTGTTATATTTTTGTGTATAACCATTATGGGTACACCACACATTAGCGGGAACAACCATAATGGTGGGTTTTTTAGCCTGCCCATACACTCCGGTGTGTATAAGTGCTACAAGAAATAAAATAGCATATAATTTTTTCATGTTTTTCTGTCTTTATGGTTTTAAAATTTTATCTTCTATCAGTTTCTGCTGTAATTGAGAACGAAGCACACGCACCGTAGTGGAATAAGAAATTTGGGTTTTATTAGAAGCCTTCGTGTTAGAATTTGTTTTCTTATCTTCCATACTTACATACTTCAGATATTCCCCTCCGTCTCTAAAAAAGTCGTTAAAATAAGATGCATACCGTTCCTGTGCATTCACTTCTGTTATCAAAGGGCGCACACTACATTCACGACTACCGGCAACAACACCTTTGAACAAGACATCTCTTACTGCATTTTTCTTTGCCTGCTCTATAGCATCTGTACGATTTTTCCCTCTGCCCCAGGCGCGAAGTGTTTCCGACCCATCCAGTTCTACTCCCAAACATTCACTCTCAAAGGAATGATAGGAAGAAACACTTTTTTTGCTGCTGCATCCGGCAAGGATAAGTAAAAGCAGACATCCCAATTTCCACGTATAAAACAGATGTTTCATAATTTTTTCTTCTTTAAAATTCATAGTCTAATTTCAATGATACAAGTTACCATTATTCAGATTAATCACATCACGAGCCTGCCGGGCAAAAGCAGACAATAATCCGTCAGCCAGTATCAGAAAAGTAACAATCAACCTCTTATACATAAGCTAAAATCCATTATTTAGTCCTTTAATAACTCCGGCTGATACCAGCTCTTGATAGAGGGCGTCTTTCGCAACGGAAACCACTGCTGAAATTCGATACTGCTTTCCCATCTTCACCACTGAAAGATTCTCTCCTACCATATTGGCAAAATTCATGTAAGAACCTCCTTTTTGGAAAAAGACATCAAAATAATCCTGATGTTGCTGTTCTACCACCATACTTCCTGCCAAAGGTTTCTGCCGGGTGCGTGAAGTCTGGCTGGAAAATCCTTTAAAAAGCACCCCATGAACTGCACACTTCTTGATCACATCGGCATCCAATTTACTTTTCTTCTGGATTACTGTCACTTTTACCAAATAAGTACCTTGTGCACCTACTCCTTCTCCCTCTATCTCATATTTTAAAGGGGCATCATCTGCGTGCGCTCCAATACAGATGAATACAAAAAGAACCGTCATAATGATTCTACCGACAAATTTCACATTCATTACTCTCATAATTCTATTCTTTAATTATATATTATTGTTCACACCCTTCTTTACCGGCAAACTGCAAATATTCATCCTTCACTTTCCGATAATACTCTCCCATCAATTCGCCCGTATTCTTCTGAATCTTTTCTTCAAGATCTTCTAACACATATTTCAAAAAACCACAATGATTACTACCTCCTGCTATAGCAGTAGCTGTAGACCCACCAAGGGCATCTACCTCATCCATAGAAACTCCCAGATTAATTCCGGATGAAGGCTTATTTTGATTCCTGCTTTCATCTTTAAAAGAATTAGAGTTTGTAGATTCCAAATCATTATGCACACTTGCAATGTAACCAATCGTATTCAACGTTCTTTTCTTCTTGTCCTTTTTGGCTTGCTTCAGCGCTAACGCTACTTCTCCATTATCCGGATCCAATTCTGCCGCTATCTTCAGATGCTCCATTCCTTTAGAATAAATGCCATCAGTCACTTGCCCTTTTCCCATATAATAGTGGGCCATGGCATAGTCCGGAATCAAATCTGTCAATAAATTAAACATACCCCAAGCACCTGCCACTCCCTTTTTTTCTTCTTTCAAAAAGGATTCTGTCACATCCTCTGCAAAGCCATCAGAGAGTTGTCCCTTCGTATCTATCCAACCGAGTACGGAATTCAGCCAAACAGGTGCTTTGCCATCCACAAAACTACCTATATAATCAATCCTTCCCGGTAGTAATAAAGCACCTTGACTATTATATAGCCCCATTGCAAGACTTTTGGCAATCCAGACCTTTGCCGATACATCATAATATACCCATTGATAAACACAAGGCAATATAGTACGCCCATATATATCCAAAGCCCCCCATTTATCCTGCTTGCAAGCAAGAACAAATCCATCTTCTGCTATTATAAGCTCCTCATATTCTGTAGGAATTACAGTTTGTCCTCCCACTACAAGGCCCATTTTACCATTATCTTCCCTTATTCTGAGAGAATCGGTTATAACTTCTGCTCCAGGATTATTAATTTTTTCATTGACCTCTCTGCTACATTCAGCGATTTTATCAAGCAAATCATCAAAATCACCGTTCCCTTTCGCATTTTTCACTTCTTCTTGTTTCTGGCGATATACCTTATTGGATATAGGAACGCTTATCATTGCTTCTTCTAGAATATATTTACATGGGACAACGATTTCTCCCCTTAAATTAATAGCCCCGAACTTACCATCTTGCTTGATTGTAGCCAACATGTTATCTCTAAAATTATCAGCGTAATCAAATTGAGGTTCAATGACAAATTCTCCTTTTTTATTTATAAAGCCAAACTTGCCATTCTTCTTTACCGCAGACAGTCCTAAATTAAATCCATGAATATCATCTGCATTTTCAAACTGCGGTTTAATTATAAAACGGTTGTGTATGTCTATAAAACCTACTTTTCCTCCTAAAACTACTCCTGCCAACTTTTCTGTAAATCTCTTGGTCACCCCTTCATATTGTGGAGAAATCAACCAATTTATCTCATAATCCTGATTTACTAAAGCCGCATCCCATCCACCAAACATAGAATTACCCCTATATTTTGAATTTTCCCACCATCCTTTATTTTCGGTCTGCTCATATCCCCATTTCTTTGTTACAGCATTTTGGCGCGCCTTCTGTGCATAAAAACTAAAAGGTATAGCACAGCATAATAAAAACAATATTACTTTTTTTACTTCATTCATATACATGTCTTTTTTTAACCTTATGCGGCTTCAAAGAAAAACAATTAACGTCATTTTACAAATTCACAAAACCAAGAGAAAGTATCAAACAGCCTAACAAGCATACTATTCTATCTAAATTAACGACTATATAGCCTCATTTCCATATACCGCAAAGGGAAAATTAAGCACTAAAAACAAAAAAAGCAGCAATCTCACGACTCCTGCTTTTCCACTGTGACTTAAAATCACTTTCTATAAACTTGTATTTTCAACGTCATCAATAGATTCACTACAACAAATAAAACCTATCCTGCAATTCTTTTCTGAACTTCTTGGAAACCTGAAGTTCCGTAATATTCTCAAACGGGGGAAACATGACGCAGCGGTTCTCCTTAATCATCATCAGATAATTGATATTAATGATATACGACTGATGGATCTGGACGAAGCAGGAGTCATATCCCTTGATATGATCGGCCGTAGTATTTTTCTTCAGCAGCAAAGGCAGCTGGTTGTTCAGCACCACTTCCCACAGTTTCCGGTCGGAGTTATAACGGAAAAAACCGATGTCAATGGAGCGCAGAATGCGCAAGTCATTGATGGGTGTGGATATCATAAAAGTATGCTCACCGACCGAATACACACGCGGAGGGATAACCAAAGATGCGGCTGCCGACTCTTCCGCCTTTTTCATGAAGCGGTCAATGATCCCTTCCAGCTCCTTCTTGTCTATAGGCTTCAGCAAGTAGTCGAAAGCTGCCCCACGGATAGCATAAATCATGTACTTATCATAAGCTGTATAGAACACAATCTGCATATTCCAAGTGATTGCCCCCCTTAGCTGTTCCAGCAGTTCCATGCCCTTCATGTCCGGCAATTCCACGTCCAGAAACAGCAAGTCCGGATGAACCTTTTCCAGCAGTTTCCGGCCATTCGCACCGTTACGTGCCATCCCGTCTATAGACAGCCTGTTATATTTCTTCAGCTCCAGACAAAGATTGTCCGCAGAGAACTCATCATCATCAATTATTACGACCCTGTATAGTTTATCCATAGTAAACAATCCTGCTTTAGTTATTAACGGAACAAAAGTATTAAAACATGTTTTAACGCACAAACCCGACACTCCGGTTATGGAACTATAGCGACCGTTTCGGACACTATCCTAGCAAAAATAATAACTAAACCATCTTTTTCAAATTATAATCATAGCCTTGGGGCAGGAAGACAGCAAACTCGCAACCGGTTTCTCCGTCTTCCAGCTGCACATTGGTTATGGATATGTCGATATGCTTTTTATTGTTGGCGTTCAACAACTGTATGGTTTGAAGAATCACTTTTATACCGGTGCCTGTACCATGGTTGGCACTGTTTATCCGGTAACCTCCCCCATTGTCACGCACCTTGACGCAGATTCCCTCCCCGGTCTTCTTGATATCAATCCACAGTCTTTTCATCCCCTCTTTGTCCTTCAGGGCATGCTTGATGGCATTTTCTATCGGAATCTGTATCATCATGGAAGGAAGTATTTCTTGGTCAAGATGGATGGCAGCATCTATGGATGTGGACAGTATAAAGCTATCTCCCAATGCTTCACGTTCCAGGTTGATAAACGTATTGACAAAGTCCAGTTCCTCGGCCATGGTAACGCACAGCTGTTCGGTCAGTTCCAGGTTGCGCCGCATCAGCTTTACCAACCCACGCATATTTCCGGCCTGCTCATCGGTGTAGTTTCCCATCTCACGGTTCAGAATGTTAAAAATGAAATGGGGGGAAACCCGGTTACGGATATTCTCCATACGCAAAGTGGCAATCATATTCTGACTTTTCATTTGCAGCAGGAAACGCTGTCTCTTGTTGTACATGTAAACAAAAACAACGAGCCCCAAAATACAGATGCAGGCAAACATCCACAGGTAAAGCGTCTGATTCAGCGCCAGTACTTCATTCTCTTTTTGCTGGATAAAAATTTTCTGCTTCATCAGCGTGGTGTCCTGACTGTATTTCAGATCAATTTCAGCTGTACGCATTTTAATACGCTCATTACGTGTAGAATCATCAATACGCTGATTTTCCATTTGATAATAATAGGCTTGTTTGAAATCCCCCACCTCTTCAAAATAATGTTGCAGGTAACGGTTACGGATATGCTGCATATTCGGTTCCACATAATCAGGCTGTATAGCCTCAGACATACGTTTACGTGCTAAAGACAAGTTATTCTGCTTCAAGGCAAGTTCAATCAATTGGGTATCCAAATAATAGAGAGCCGTCTGATTTTCGATAGAACGAAAAAAATCACTGCAAAGGTTTAAATAGTATGCGGCAGAATCAACCTGATTCATCAATAGAAAAGTTTCTCCCAAATTCATTTCAGTCAGATGTTCCTCAAAAATCATATCCGGATAAGAACGAGCTAACAATAATGATTTTCTGAAAAATTCCAAAGCATTAGGATAATCAGCACGAAAATAATAAGAATTACCACGATTATTCAAATAAATATGTTTCTCAAATGGAAGCATCTTATCATATTGCCGGGCAGCCAGTTCATAGTAATGATCACAAGACGTAAAATCACGAAGTTCCATATAAACCTGTGCCAATCCGTAATAAACAGGAAAACGTTTTTCTTCAGGAATCTTCAATGAATCACAGTAAGACAAAGCTTTACGATACCACATCGCGCCTTTATCATAATGACCGGTACGGACAAAAGCATCAGCCAAATTAATAGAAATATCATGAAGCATATCTCTGTTACTACCCTTCAAACGATAATCAAATGCTTTTTGAAAACATACCACTGAAGAATCTGTCAACCCTTGACGAGCACATACATTACCCCGCATATTGTAAATCTCAGCATACAAATCATTAATTAACGATGACGGTTCAGCTCCATCGCAAAATACTTCCGCTCTATCCATGCTAAGTTTAGCCGAATCCATCTCGGATTTAAACATATATGCTTTTGCCAAAAGAACAAGATAATGGTAATACGCCACACTATCTGTGGCAACCGACATTTGCCTGGCAGTCCGGGTACATACATAACTAGGATTTTTTGACAATGAATCAATTATAAAATCATAATACTGCATATAGATATCCATTTGGGTCTTTTTATAAGTTCCGGAACTTGTACAAGATACTCCCCATATACAAAATAATACACTATACCATAAAAATTTAAATATCAAATGTATGTTCTCCATCTTATCCTCCTTCATAGCTTATTGACAAACATAAGCAAAAATAAACACAACCATATACTTTTATTAAAATTTATTTGACCCAAACAGCCTTTTAGATAAAATTTACACAAAGATGAAGATTCACTTTGTCATGTCATGAAACATCCCTACCTTTGAAAAAAGAATTTATAAACGAAGAAACATGGAAACACTATCTAATTCTATCCTGACTGTACAAATAGCCGAGCATGGCGCCGAGCTTCAAAGTATCAAAAAGGATGGCAAAGAATATCTTTGGCAGGGCGACGCTAAATTTTGGGGACGGCGTTCACCTGTCCTTTTCCCTATAGTAGGACGTGTGTGGAACAATAAATACCGTCATGCCGGAAACACTTATGAAATAGGACAACACGGTTTTGCACGTGATATGGACTTCAAACTAACCTATAAAGAAGACAAAGGAGCTGTATATTGGTTGGAAAGCACTCCTGATACATTGGGCAAGTTTCCTTTTCCCTTCCGCCTGCTGGTGGGATATTTATTGGAGGAAAATAAAATCACCGTAAAATGGCGTGTAGAAAATCTGGGAGCTATGGATATGTATTTCCAGATTGGAGCACACCCAGCTTTCTATTTCCCCGAGTTCGATGCTGCTACAAAGGATCGTGGCTTCTTTGTTTTTGACCGAAAGTCTGACTTAGAATATATCATGCCAACCGAAAAGGGGTGCGTATCACCAGAACGTCATGTACTAAAATTAAACAAAGAAGGGCTGATGCCAATTGATATTCATACTTTTGATTGTGACACTTATATTTTTGACAATAAACAACTGAAAAAAATAACCTTACTGGATAAAAAGAAAAAGCCCCATATCAGCTTGGAATTTAATTCTCCATTGGTAGCTTTGTGGTCTCCTACCAAGACACATCCCGATTGCCCATTTGTTTGCATTGAACCATGGTATGGACGTTGCGATTCTGTAGGGTATTCGGGCGAATTAAAGGACCGTGAATGGATACAGAAATTGGAACCAAAAGAAACGTTTGATGTAGAATATAAAATCATTATAGAGTAATAAAGAATAACGGGGTATGCACGATGAGTCACACCCCGTCTTTTTTGCTTACCGACTTCCCAAATACAAAAATATCATACCAATAAGTACCAGTGCCAAATCCACAGCCTTGCTTTTAAGATTCTTCTCACGGAATACCATTGCACCAAATAGAAAAGAAACAAGCACACTGCCACGCCTTACCATAGATACTATGGAAATCATTGCACCGTCCAAGCTTAAGGCATAGAAATAAACAAAATCAGCTGCCGACAGAAAAATAGATATCAGAATAATACACCAATGCCAATGAAACGGAGTGGTAGATTTGCGCTTCGGCCACCATAACAACATCAAAACACCTCCCATCATAAACAATTGATAGATATTATACCATGACTGTACAATCATTCTATCCAGTCCGATACCTCCTTGATCGACAGGCGCCATGAGATACTTGTCATAAAGCCCGCTGACCGCTCCCAACACAGCTGCCATTACCACATAATAAATCCATTTATTATGTTTGAAATCTATTCCCTCTTTCTTTCCGCTGCGGCTCAGCATAAAAAAAGAGAAGACAGCCATCAGCACACCAATCCATTGGTAAAAATTCAATCGCTCACCAAAGACCACTAAAGCTCCCACCAACACCATCACCGGACGAGTAGCGTTTATAGGTCCCACAATTGTGATAGGCAGATTCTTCATCCCAAAATATCCCAATATCCACGACGAAAGGACAATAACAGATTTCAACACCACATAGCGATGCACCTCCCACCCTGCAACAGGCACATAAAAAATAGAATCCTCCAATATTCCCGGCCTCCACACTGACAATACAATAAAAGGAAGAAATATCAAACTAGAGAACAACGTATTCAGAAATAATACCGGAATAACCGCATTGTCCTTCAACGACTGTTTCTTAAATACATCATAGAATCCCAGCAATGCAGCCGAGAGAAATGCCAAAAGTAACCACATCATATCTTTTACCTTATTTAAAACAGAAGGCAAAGTTACAACAAAAAATAAACAAAGAAGTGTAGATTTTGATATAAATGGCACGGAAATAAAAGAAAAGGGGGATAGAGAAATACATCTCCACCACCCCTTCTTTTATTTATGAATATTCTCTCAGACTTTCGCCCGATGCTTATACTCGATTAAATTCCCAGTGATTTTCTTACGGCTTCCACCTTTTCCTCAGCAGCTGCATTAGCAGCATCGAAACATTTGTGGCAACCCATTTCACCTTTTACTTCCACATAAAATTTGATTTTAGGTTCTGTTCCTGACGGGCGAACTGAAATCTTAGTTCCATCTTCCGTAAAATATTGCAATACGTTACTAGCCTCCGGCATATCTATTTCTGTTATATTCCCGTTACCATCTGTCACCTTCAAAGTTTTAAAGTCCTTGACAAGAACAACCTTAGAACCGCCTATTTCTCTCGGAGGATTAGAACGGAAGTTTTCCATCATTGCCTTAATCTCTTCTGCCCCGCTCTTTCCTGGTTTCACAACATTCACAGTAGTTTCTTTTGAGAAACCATACTCCACATAAATATCAAGCAAAACTTCGAACAAGGTCTTGCCCTGGTCTTTTGCCCAAGCACAAATCTCCGCCAACAATGTACAAGCAGAAACAGCATCTTTATCACGGACAAAGTCTTCGGCCAGGAATCCGTAGCTTTCTTCACCACCTCCGATGTATTGCTGTTTGCCTTCACGCAAACGGATTTCACGTGCAATCCACTTGAATCCGGTATAGCAATCCAACATTTCGATGTGATTCTTGTCTGCGACAGATTTAATCAGTTCCGTAGTAACGATAGTCTTCACAATGAAATCATCATCCTTCATCTTACCCATCGCAATACGGTTCTTTATTATATAATACAAGAACAGCAAACAGGTTTGGTTACCATTGATCAGCACCCATTCTCCTTTGTCATTTTTACAAGCCATACCTACGCGGTCAGCATCCGGATCGCTAGCCATTACAATGTCAGCGTCTATTTTCTTAGCCAAATCAATAGCCATAGACAAAGCCTCGGCATTTTCCGGATTCGGAGAGACAACAGTCGGAAAATCGCCACTCTTCACCATTTGTTCAGGCACGGTATGTACATTTTCAAATCCCCATTGCTTCAATGCACGCGGAATCAACATCATACCTGTACCATGAATCGGAGTATACACAATTTTCAAATCCTTCTGACGCTTGATCACTTCAGGATCAATAGAAATTGTTTTCACTTTATTCAAATAGACGCTGTCTACCTCTTCGCCCACAATCTGAATCAGATCCTTGTTACCTTCAAACTTGATGTCAGTAGCCGATGAAATCTTGTTCACCTCATCAATGATACCCTTATCGTGCGGAGCCAATACTTGTGCACCATCATCCCAATAAGCCTTGTAACCATTGTATTCTCTCGGATTATGAGAGGCAGTAATATTGATACCGCTCTGGCAACCGAAATGACGGATAGCAAATGACATTTCAGGAGTAGGACGCATATCTTCAAACAAATATACTTTAATACCGTTCGCAGAAAAGATATTGGCAGAAATTTCCGCAAACAAACGGCTGTTGTTACGGCAATCATGACCTACCACAACAGATATCTGATCGAGATCTTTAAAATTTTTATTTAGATAATTGGACAAACCTTGAGTAGCAGCACCTACCGTATAAATATTCATACGGTTACTGCCCACGCCCATAATACCACGCAAACCACCTGTCCCAAACTCCAAATCTTTATAAAATGCTTCAATCAAATCAGTCTTATCGGGATTCGCCAACATTTTCTTAATTTCAGCCTGTGTTTCGGCATCATAAGCAGGTGTTAACCATTTCTCTGCTTTCTCTGTCACTTGCTTTATCAATTCTTCATTTTCCATAATTTTTTGTTATTTATAAGGTTTATAATTACATCCGATTTTTACGTCTTGACAAATGTAAAAGAATTAAATTAAAAATCCTAGAAATTTGAAAGAAGAAAATTAGAGATATAAAGGATTATCCCCCTAAAATAATCTGTCATAAAAAAGCAGAAGACCATACAAGGTAAAAAAACACTACTATATAACAGTCAGAAAAGTTCCCAGGCATCCTGAATACAATCTAAAAAACTATCTTATTATGCACAGGAGCAGGATCATAACCTGCCCCTCCACTAATTAATCAGACTTTCAGAACATACAAAAATATATCCTATTTCATCTTATAGCGTTCACCGGTGGCCTTTACCAGTTCTTCCAAAAATTCTTTGGGATACCCCGGACGTACCAAAGGAGCGCAATGACCGGTTTCAGGACGAAGTATGGTTCCATCTTTTGCCATCTTTTTCACAGCACCGTCATTATACTTCACAATCAAAAATTCGCCCAATTTCTTCCAGCTGTCTATTGCCGATTCGGCTGTCATGCAACTATAGTTAGTCAAGAACTCTTTTGCCTTTACAGGATCTTTTTCATATAAGCTCATGGCAGAAGATTCAATGCCAGCCTGTGCATTCGCATAAGTATCTTCCAAATTATTTTGAACGGCACGCATATCATCAATCATCAGGCTATAACGTGGACGAATCATATCGGCCACCCAATTATAAATCCAAAATGCAGAGTCCCATGAAAAAGTTACACAGTCGGCTTCTTTACCGCTATAACAGTCAGGAATACGATCCGAACAACAATATACAGGAGCAAACACTGTCATATTAGCATCATCTGTTCCAAACCATAATACTCCCCCTATTGCATCGGGCAGGTTAGCACGCATCTGTGCCACAAAAGTGAAAGCCGTTTGCTGAGTCGAAATGGGACGTTCATTGAAATATTCCTGATCTCCTACTTTAAAACTCAAGGGAGACAGACGATAAGGAGTTTTAAACGGACCGGCACCGGGATCATTAGTTATATCCAGTGGAGTACCCTCATAGTGATCGCGCATAGCCGCTTGTACATCACGTACTGAAAGTTTACGGGAAGGCTTGATATAAAGAGGCATCGGTTCTTTGCTGTCCCCCTGAATATAAGGAAGATAGGTATCTCCCACCGACTTGTTGAACATATTATAGAAACTCCATACACGCGCTTCACAGAACCGTACACCACCAAAATCTAAAGGATTATATGCCGCCGAGAAACTGAAATCTTTATTCATACCGTCAAAATAACCTTTTTCACGAGCGAAAGAAATCACATCCGGAGAGTAAAGACAATTATCCTTGTCATTCATATTGAACTGATGAATCCGGCTCTGATTAGCATGTGCGGCAATACAATCATCCGGTATACGGACTGCTACCCATACAGCACCTTTCACACCGGGACCCTTACCGATCATCTCCAAAATCCAGACTTCATTGGGATCAGCGATACTGAATGATTCGCCACTGCTATAATAACCATATTCTTTTACTAAATCCGTCATTACCTGTATGGCTTCTTTAGCTGTACGAGAACGCTGGAGAGCTACATAAATCAAACTTCCATAATCCATAATACCGGTAGAATCAACCAATTCCTCCCGTCCACCAAAAGTAGTTTCACCTATGGTTACCTGAAATTCATTCATATTACCTATCACATTATAGGTTTGACGCGCTTCTTTTATTTGCCCTAAATATTTGCCCGAATCCCAATCATAGATATCACGCATGGTTCCTTTTTCATGCATACCGGCAGGATAGTGATACAACTCGCCAAACATTCCGTATGAATCAGCGGAATAAGAAACGATAACAGAACCATCAACCGAGGCTCCCTTACCTACAATCAGGTTAGTGCATGCCAAACTCTCTGTTATTGCCGCCAATAGAAAGGCAGCACCTAAAATCAGTTTATTCTTCATTAATATATAACTTTTTAATTGTGTATAATACTTATTTTACCATCAAAATTCATATTCCTCTTTTGTTTCGTTTCCACAATAATCTGTCACCACCAATTCCAATTTATGGGCGACTCCTTTTTTTAACCGTTCAGGATGCTTCATCCACAATTTCGCATTTTTGGAACTGAAACCGAATAAGGCAAATTCGCCGTCTATCTTCACCTTATAATCCTTAATACCCGTTTCCGCATCTCCTATTTTGAACTGAACCTTACCTGTCTTCCATTGTGCCTTATTTAATGGGGTCACTCGTGGAGACAAAGTATCTATAGCTACGGTATAGGTTCCCAGTTCACGGATGGAAGTCTTCATCCAACCATTTTCATAAATTCCTCCTGCTGAACCTTTCCTTTTTCCCCACTTACGGGCCACATAATATTTCGACGTATCCTCTACAGGAAGATGGCGTACCCCGATCATCAGCGTGCACCCAGCCTGCAAAGCTACTGGCTCATCGTGCAACTGGTACTCGTAAGATATTGCGGCTGTATCTTTAACCACATGACAGTTCAGTGCCACATCCTCATACAACATTCCTCGGGGGATAACCAGTTCCATACCCGGTTCCTGAACCACATTACCTTTATTCCATGCCAAATAATGTTTTACCTGCGGATGATATTCCTCTATCGGCTGCCTACGGCCACGCACAATGAAACGATAAGTCGACTTATTCCCGTATAAATCAGCTAATTCATAACGAAAATGATAATCACGTTCTTCATCAATCGTAACCACCCCTCCTTCATCATTGGCTTGCAACATGCGCAAACTATTTCCGGGAAGAATCTGTGAGCGCATCACCCAATTATGCCTCTTTACATTCTCCTCATAGTCTGTCCAGGCATTAATCATCCGGTTCTCTTCGGGCAAAACGCCATCCACCGTACTGCGAAAAACTTCTGTCGTATCCACATAGAGTACCACGGAACGCACACCATAATTATTATGTGTGCCATCCATATAGTCGTATGCCTTAATGCCAGCGGCTATTTTCCCCCAAGCAGAAACCGGTTGTCCCAAAGAAGCAACAGATATGGATTTTTTTCTTTGTGAGCCTTCCACAACTCCAGCGCCCCGCTGCGGATAAAGCATAATCATTGACGCACGTGGCGGAGTAGTGTCTTTAATTTTATCGGTATAGAACTGTAAGGGATCTATCAATTCACCAGTATCCGTACGGCGTATCTCCATATGCAGATGCGGTCCGAAAGAATACCCTTCATTACCGCTTAAAGCAATGATTTCTCCAGCTTTGAAACTGACCTGATGAGGCTCGAATTTCAAATCCACAGCAAAAGTTTCATGCCGATATTGATATTCCTCCACCACTTTTGCCACTGCAGAAGCAAATTTCAACACATGTCCATATACTGAAGTATATCCATTGGGATGCGTAATAAAAATAGCCTGCCCATATCCTCCGGGAGTAACCAGTACACGGCTCACATATCCGTCGGCAATGCAATGAATAGGTTTTCCCACCTCTCCCTGGGTTTTAAAATCCACTCCTCCATGAAAGTGGTTAGAACGCAGTTCACCGAAATTACCGCTCAGAATAAGCGGAAAATCAAAAGGAGGACGGAATACAGGAGCAGCCGGTTCTTCCTGTGCCCGTACAGCAAGAACACTGCCCAAAGCTGCTATGATTATATAATTTCGTAAAGTCATTTTCTTTATTTTATGGAGAACTCATCACAAAAATTTTGAATCTCTCCGCAAACTTACAAATAAAAAACAGAATATCCCTTAAAACAATGTTGCTAAACATACATTTATTACGAAAAAAACATATCCAGACAAAACCTACTTTTCTGACATTTTGTTATCTTTGAGGCAGTCAAACCCCTTAAATGTGACAATTATGATAGTAGGAATTCCTAAAGAAATCAAAAACAACGAGAATCGTGTATCATTAACCCCTGCAGGAGCACACGAGTTGGTACAGAGAGGTCACACGGTGTATATACAACACACCGCAGGTATAAACAGCGGATTTTCCGATGAAGAGTATGAGAAAGTCGGAGCGCGTATCCTTCCTACTATAGAAGATGTGTACGCCATTGCCGAGATGATTATAAAAGTCAAGGAACCCATCGAATGTGAATATAACCTGGTACGTAAGGGCCAACTGGTATTTACATACTTCCATTTTGCCTGTGACAAAGAATTAACGGAGGCAATGATGCGTAGTGGTTCAGTATGCCTAGCTTACGAAACTGTAACAGACAAACAAGGAGGACTGCCTCTGCTGATTCCCATGAGTGAAGTGGCGGGACGAATGTCCACTCAGGAAGGAGCACGTTTTTTGGAGAAGCCTCAAGGAGGACGTGGCATCTTGCTAGGTGGAGTTCCCGGTGTCAAGCCAGCCAAAGTGCTGGTATTAGGCGGCGGCATTGTAGGAACCAATGCAGCTTTAATGGCTGCAGGATTAGGGGCTGATGTCACAATCTGTGATATTTCATTACCCCGCCTGCGTCAGTTGAGTGAGTTCATGCCTAAAAATGTAAAAACATTATTCTCGTCCAGCCACAATATAGAAAAAGAACTGCCAACAACTGATTTGATAATCGGTGCAGTTCTTATCCCCGGTGCAAAGGCTCCCCACCTCATAACACGCCCTATGCTGAAACTGATGAAAAAGGGTACTGTACTGGTAGATGTGGCCATTGACCAAGGAGGATGTTTTGAGACCTCCCATCCCACAACTCATGCCGAACCTATTTACGAAGTAGACGGTATCATCCATTACTGTGTGGCAAATATTCCGGGAGCCGTGCCGTGTACTTCAACCTTGGCATTAACCAATGCTACACTGCCATACGCTATCAGATTGGCAGATCTTGGTTGGGAAAAAGCTTGCGAAAACGATCCGGGACTAAAAAACGGCTTGAATATTGTAAACGGAAAGATTGTGTTTCCGGCCGTAGCAGAAGCCTTTGGCTGGAAAATTTAATAAAGTATGGATCCTAATGGAAAAAGGAAGGCCTATCATGAAAGGTCTTCCTTTTTTACGGAATAACATTTATAAGGATTATCATCTCATGATTTTTCAAGCACTTCCTCTACGGATTCTTCCCGCTGTTTCTTCCCAATCCGACTTACAATCCAAATGCTGACTTCGTAAAGCAAATACATAGGCACAGACACCATCATCAATGTAAAGACATCTGACGTAGGAGTGATAACAGCTCCAACTATCAGAATAATAACAATAGCATGACGACGATACCGCTTCATAAAATCAGCCGTAAGAAATCCCAGTTTGGCAAAAAGCCAACAAAGGACAGGAATCTCGAAAACAATCCCCATCATCAGGCTCATCATCATCAATGTATCCATATACGAAGACAAAGTAATCGTGTTCTCCACTTCCATACTGACCTGATAGGTAGCAAGAAAACGGAAAGTAAGAGGGAAAATCAAAAAATAATTCAAAAGAACTCCCATCATAAAAAGAAAATAGCCCCACCCTACAATCCGGGTAGAATATTTCTTTTCATTCTCGTATAAAGCCGGCGAAACAAAACGGAACAACTGATAAATAACATAAGGAGATGCCAGCAAAAAACCCGTATAAAAAGACACGCTCATATGAGTAATGAATTGAGCCGCCAATTGGGTATTGATCATTTTCACATAAAACACTTCCGGACATAATGAAGGCATAGCCATGAAATCAGCTATCCGGCAAAAAAAACGATAAATAATGAAATCAGCATTCTTAGGCGCTAGAACAATAGCAAAAAGCTCATCCTTAAACAAGAATGCTACCAACATTAGAAATACCACAGCCACTGCAATACGGAACAAGACATGGCGCAGTTCTTCCAGATGATCCCAAAAAGTCAGTATCTTCTGCTGTTGTTCCATCATTTGTCACTCTTTCGTTTCCCCTTTCTTATCTTTTCCATCTATATCATCCTCCACCCCGTTCATCCCTTCCTTAAAACTCTTAACCCCTTTGCCCAACCCCTTCATCAGTTCGGGTATCTTCTTCCCACCAAAGAATAAAAGAACAATCAATGCAATGAATAATATTTCCTGCATTCCTAATCCTAAAAATAATAATGTGCCTGTCATTTTATCTATTAACTATTAAATGATTTATCAAAAACCAAAGTCATCCATTTACCGGGATCTCCATCCATGACAGCTACCAGAACATAGCCAGCGCCACCATTTTCAGGCTGTTTCACAATTTGCAGCATAACATCAAATGTTTACAACTTATCTTTTTGCAATAGCTTTCAACAAAGCATAGCCACCAAAAATCTGGAGCAACATGCCCGGAATTCCAATCCGGAAATCCTGTGCCGCCAAATAAAAATCACCGACAAGAGCCCATTCTATCAAGGTACCCACCACCTGATATGCCATAACAGTCCCCAGCAATGCAGGAATCGTAATCTTACGGAAACGATCTGCCATATATCCCGCCACCAACGCCAACAATACCGACTTTACCAATATAGCCGGAAGTATGGTCACAGAAGGCATTCCAAACAAGAAGCTATTGACAAGCGGAGAAAGAACAGCCGTCAACATCCCCACTTTGAATCCATATTTATAAGCACCTATTAATGTGAAGAAATAAATGGGTAACATAGCAGGTCCACCCAAATGCACCAAATGACAAAGTTGCGGCAATACCACATTACCTACAATAAACACGAATGCAAATAAATAAGTATTTGCGTTTGTGTAATTTAACGAATAGAGTTTTGTTGTTGATTCCATGAATACTAACCTTTCATTTAATTTCTGCAAATATAATCATTTCATAAAGCAAGCTCAATCTTTTTTTTCCCTTTTCTTGTTTATATTATCAAATATTCTTCTATCTTCGCAATAGATTGATAAAATTACAACTATGAAATATTATAAATTCATCTATTTTTTAGCCTTCGTCCTTGGAATGTCAACATGGGCACAGGCACAAAGTACTCCTTGTACCGGAAATGCATATAGCACAAACGCAGACTTCTTCCGTGCCTCAGCATCAGCTCAAAGCGGTGATGCCACTGCCTCCAAAAAGAAGGCGGTCATTGCAGCCCGTACTGCAATAACCAGCCAGATCAAAGCAAAGGCGGAAATGGCTGCCAAGTCTCAAAAAAAATTCGGTAATGCAGAGTGGGAACAGTTCTCAGATCTGGTCCATATGGCTACCCAGCAAGAGGCTGCTAACTTAAAAGTAATCTGTGAAAACAGCCGGCAGAGCGGTGGTAAATATAAAACAGACGTTGTGGTAGAATTGCCTAAAGCAGGAGTTCTGTCCACAATCATCAACCAAATAAAAAGTGATGATAAATTAAAAGGACTTTTTGAAGAAAGCCAGTTTAAGCAAGCGTTTTAAAGCCACTTGAATCCATCAGAGGAGTCAATGCAGTTTAAAAGGAAAACCTATTACATCAACCTAATCTTGACAGATTTATGGAAAAGTTGTACGATTACCTTCCCCAGCAATTGGTTACTTTCATTCTGGTGACCTTGTTCTCTTTACTCATCGGTTTATCCCAACGGAGAATCAGCCTGAAACGAGAGGGGGAAACTACGCTTTTCGGCACAGACCGGACTTTTACTTTTATCGGCATTTTGGGATATCTCCTCTATATACTTGATCCTAAGGAAATGCATTTATTTATGGGAGGCGGAATAATTTTAGGTATGTTACTGGGCATCAATTATTATGTCAAGCAATCCCAGTTCCACGTGTTTGGAGTGACAACAATCATCATCGCCCTTATCACCTATTGTATGGCTCCTATCATAAGTACACAGCCTTCCTGGTTTTACGTGATGATGGTAGTCACCGTGCTTCTTTTCACAGAAATGAAACACACCTTCACAGAACTTGTACAACGGATGCAGAATGATGAAATGATCACACTGGCAAAATTTCTGGCTATCAGCGGTATCATTTTGCCCATGCTACCCAAGGAACCTCTCATACCGGGTATCAATCTCACTCCATACACCATTTGGCTGGCTACTGTAGTCGTATCGGGTATCTCCTATTTGTCCTACCTGCTGAAGCAATATGTTTTCCGCGAATCAGGCACTTTGGTTTCGGGCATTATCGGTGGTCTGTATAGCAGCACCGCTACCATTTCCATCCTTGCCCGCAAATGCAAACGGGTACAAGCGCATGAAATACCGGAATATGTATCTGCCATGATGCTTGCTGTCAGCATGATGTTCTTACGTTTCATGATTTTGATCCTTATATTCAGCACTTCCATCTTTCTGAATATTTACCCCTATCTGCTCATCATGTCTGCAACCGCCGCCGGCATCGGCATATTCATCCATAAAAAGCATACTATAAAAGGCGAGCGCGAAGTTATTGAAGAAACGGAAACGGAAAGTAATCCACTGGAATTCAAAGTCGCTCTGATCTTTGCTTTATTATTTGTAGTATTTACATTTCTGACTCACTATACATTGGTTTATGCAGGAACAGGAGGTTTGAGTATTCTCTCCATTGCAACAGGATTAAGTGATATCACTCCTTTCATACTAAACCTGTTACAAGGCGGAAACATTCCGGCAACCATTGTAGGGGCCTGTATCATGCAAGCTATCATCAGCAACATCGTAGTGAATATGTTCTATGCCATATTTTTTTCCTCCCGCAGAAAAGAAATGCTGCCTTATGTATGGAAAGGATTCCTCACTGTCATTGGAGTAAACGCTGTACTATTACTCATCTATTACTTCTAAATTATATTCTCATAAAAAAACATGCGGATAACAGGATTTTTCAGACAATCCATATCATCCGCATACTTTTTAATATTCTAATAAATCCCTATCAGAAAAGTAGAATATAAGCCAATGAACTAAGACTGATCACCGCCCAAAGAGCAACACCTTGAATCAGAGGTTTCATACCTACTTGCTTCAATACATCCATAGACAAGGAAGCTCCAATAAAGAACATGGTAATAATCAATCCTTTACGTGCCAGTCCGGAAACAGCCTGCCCGAATTGAGGCACACCATCCAGCACATAAGTATTCAGAACGATAGCCACAACAAAATAAAGGATAAACCAAGGAATGCTTACTTTCTTACCGCTTCCCTTGAAAATAAAAGAAGTAGCGAATGCCAAAGGAATAATCCAAAGTGCACGGGTCAGTTTGATTGTTGTCGCCACTTTCAACGCCTCTTCACCGTATGCCGCACCTGCTCCCACCACAGAACTCGTATCATGAATAGCAATAGCTGCCCAAGTACCAAACTGTTGTTGATCTAACCCAAACATGTGACCTAACACCGGAAAAATAAACAAAGCGATGGCATTCAATACAAAGATAGTAGCCAAAGCCACAGACATCTCACTATCTTTAGCTTTCAATACAGGACCCACAGCAGCAATAGCGCTTCCCCCACAAATTGCAGTACCCGAACTGATAAGATAAGCCGTATCACGATCTACCTTCAAAAGTTTATGCCCTATAAACATACCTATAATCATTGTACCGATTACAGAAATGATCGTGAATTCCATTCCCTCCTTACCGGAAGCCAGAGAAGCCTGAAGATTCATACCGAACCCCAATCCCACTACAGAATATTGCAACAAATATTTAGAAACCTTTTTATTGAACTTAGGATAGGCCTGTCCGCAAACTAATGCAAATATCAACCCCAGAAATAAAGATACGGGGGGAGTGACCCACTGGGAAAATGAAGCCAATACCGGAATATAGTCCATCAACAAAAAGACCGTTAACGTGGAAAGCAAACCTACATAAATAGTTTTGCTGTTTTGCTGTAAAGCTGTTACTGAAATCATATATTTTACTTTTTAACATTATTTCTCCATTTCGGGATGCAAAGGTAATATATGTTTCAAAAACAATCTAATCGTTTTTAATTATAAGTTATAACTTTTCCTTATAATGATTGGCAAATTGCATGAACAGAGCCGGGAGCCCTGTATCCTGCCCTTGCAATTGGACAAAATCAAATTCACGAAACATCACCAGGTCTTTTATATCCAATACTTTAAACTTCCCTGAATACAGTTCTTTATTAATAGACCGGATAGACAAAATCCCCATGCACTCACTATTTTCCAGAAATAATTTAATGCTCTCTGTACTTCCCAGGTGCATACGGATAGTAAGGTCCGATAACTTTATGTTGTGTTTATGCAAAGCGGTAATCAATACATCCAATGTTCCCGAACCTCTTTCACGAAGCACAAGAGGAACTTCTTTCAATTCATCCAAAGTTATCTCATCATAATCCATCCACTTACTATGAGTATGGACGATAGCCACCAGCTCATCTTGCAGAAAAGGAGTATATTTCAAATTAGGTTGCCGGGTATTTCCCTCTACCAGTGCCAAATCTATACGATGTTCCTGCAATGCCTTTTCCACCTCAGAGGAGTTCCCGCTGAAAAGTGATAAAGACACTTGCGGAAACTTCTCGATGAAGCGGGCCAGCAAAGGGGGAAGCACATATTGGGCAATTGTAGTACTGGCTCCCAAGCGCAACTCACCGGTATGCTCATTACGTAATAAGTTCATCTCGTACTCCAAGCGTCCGTAATCTTCCAAAATTTTCTCACAATGCTCCAACAACAACCTGCCTGCATCAGTCAGCAAGATCTTGTTCCCCATTCGCTCAAAAAGGCGTGTCTGGTACATCGTTTCCAATTCCTGAATATGCTTGGTTATAGCCGGCTGACTGATAAACAGCTCTTGCGAAGCCTTTGTAAAGCTGAGGTTTTTCGCAACACTACTGAATACTCTTAACCTGAAATCAGACATGTTTTTTAATGATTATAGTTCGTCTGCTTTAATTCCTAACGACTGTAAAACAGCGAATCCAAACATCTCCCACTGATAAGCGACTTCACTGGTTGGAGGATTCATACCGAATACCGTCATTTTTTCTTTTCCGTCCACCTTATTTAATATAGCAGGAACTTTATCTCCATATTCTTCTTCGGCAGGGACAATAATCACCCGTTTCACCTCTTTTGCATCAACCACCACTCTCAAAGACTCCAGAAACAACTCTTCGCGACTAGCCATATCCGATGGTTCGAAAGAATAAAGTGCAAACTCTCCCAACTGGCTTTTGAAAGCCACGTTATTTAATTCCTTTTCCAAATCCGACGGCTGAAAAGCATCCATTTTCTTACTTTCCTCGTCATAAATAAATAATACCTGAACTGCATTCTCCCCCAAGGGTATTCCACTATCCAGTGACAGACATTCCAACAACACCGGTAAATCCGCTTTCGGCAACTTACGGCCCACCACGTCACCAAAATGTTTGGATAAATCACCCGCCACCCTGTCTACATAGGCTACATCCACCAGAATTACAGTATCTGCAAACTTTATTTCATTTGTCATCTCGTTTTCATTTTATGATTTCGATGCTAAGATAGCAATTATCATCTGCTTGCAAAAAGAGTTATCTGCCTTTTTGTGTACAATTCGGACTTTTTTTCATTTAAAAGCCGGAGAGCCTGCCATTTTGTCTTCTTATTTTACTTCATTAGCTTTCTTTTTCTTTTTGGCAAACTATTTGACGATTATCAAATGAAATCGCAAAAGCCACTGAACAAAGCAGTGACAGTTACGTTTTCAATAGGTATTTGAATAATATTTAGAAAGGAGATACAATATGAATTTTAACAACTTCACAATTAAATCACAGGAGGCAGTGCAACAAGCGGTGAACGTAACTCAAGCCCGCGGACAGCAAGCTATCGAGCCTGTGCATCTGTTGGCCGGAGTACTGAAAGTAGGTGAAAACGTCACCAACTTCATTTTCCAGAAATTGGGAATGAACGCCCAGCAGATCGCATTGGTCATCGACAAGCAAATTGACTCACTGCCTAAGGTTTCGGGAGGAGAACCTTACCTTAGCCGTGAAAGCAACGAGATATTACAAAGAGCCGTACAGTATTCCAAAGAGATGGGTGACGAATTCGTTTCACTGGAAGCTATTATCCTGGCCTTGTTGAATGTAAAGAGTACTGTCGCTACCATATTGAAAGACGCGGGAATGACAGACAAAGAGCTGCGCTCCGCCATAGCAGAACTACGTAAAGGTGAAAAAGTAACTTCACAATCCAGTGAAGACACTTATCAATCCTTAAGCAAATATGCCATTAATTTGAATGAGGCTGCCCGCAGCGGAAAACTTGATCCGGTTATCGGGCGTGATGAAGAAATACGTAGGGTATTACAAATATTAAGCCGCCGTACCAAGAATAATCCGATTTTAATCGGTGAGCCGGGTACCGGTAAGACCGCCATTGTTGAAGGCTTGGCACACCGTATCATCCGAGGTGATGTACCCGACAACTTGAAGAACAAACAAATCTTCTCATTGGATATGGGCGCACTGGTTGCCGGAGCCAAATACAAAGGTGAATTTGAAGAACGTCTGAAATCTGTTGTCAATGAAGTAATCAAAGCCGAAGGCAGCATCATCCTGTTTATCGATGAAATCCATACCTTGGTCGGAGCCGGTAAAGGTGAAGGTGCCATGGATGCCGCCAATATATTAAAACCCGCCTTGGCCCGTGGTGAGCTCCGCAGCATCGGAGCCACTACTTTGGACGAATATCAGAAGTACTTCGAAAAGGACAAGGCATTGGAACGCCGGTTCCAAACCGTTATGGTAGCCGAACCGGACACGCTGAGCACCATCTCCATTCTCCGTGGATTGAAAGAACGTTACGAAAACCATCACAAGGTACGTATCAAAGATGAAGCCATCATTGCCGCTGTAGAATTGAGTAACCGTTACATTACCGAACGTTTCCTTCCGGACAAGGCTATTGACCTGATGGATGAAGCTGCTGCCAAATTGCGTATGGAACGTGATTCCGTGCCTGAAGAACTGGATGAAATCTCACGTCACCTGAAACAACTGGAAATTGAACGTGAGGCCATCAAACGTGAAAAAGACGAGCCGAAATTACAACAACTGAATAAAGAGATTGCCGAACTGAAAGAACAGGAAACCTCTTACAAAGCCAAATGGCAGAGTGAAAAGGAACTGGTCAACAAGATTCAGCAAAACAAGCAGGAAATAGAACAATTGAAATTCGAAGCCGAGAAAGCGGAACGTGAGGGAGATTACGGTAAAGTAGCCGAAATCCGTTATGGAAAATTACAGGCTTTAGAGAACGAGATCAAGGATATTCAAGAAGACCTGAAACACAAGCAGGGTGACAGTGCCATGATAAAGGAAGAAGTTACCGCTGAGGACATTGCCGATGTTGTTTCACGGTGGACAGGGATACCGGTCAACAAGATGCTGCAAAGCGAACGTGACAAATTGCTTCATCTGGAGCAAGAATTACATTTGCGTGTGGTAGGTCAGGATGAAGCCATAGCAGCCGTATCCGATGCCGTACGCCGTAGCCGTGCCGGATTACAGGATCCGAAACGTCCGATAGGTTCATTCATCTTCCTGGGTACTACCGGTGTAGGTAAGACAGAACTTGCCAAAGCATTGGCCGACTACCTGTTTGATGACGAGAGTCTGATGACGCGTATCGACATGAGCGAATATCAGGAGAAACACTCTGTATCCCGTCTGATCGGAGCGCCTCCCGGATACGTAGGTTACGATGAAGGCGGTCAGTTGACAGAAGCTGTCCGACGCAAACCATACTCTGTGGTATTGTTTGATGAAATAGAAAAAGCACATCCCGATGTGTTCAATATTCTGCTGCAAGTTTTGGATGACGGACGTCTGACTGACAACAAGGGACGTACGGTAAACTTCAAGAATACAATTATCATCATGACTTCCAATCTGGGCAGCGCATACATTCAAAGCCAGTTCGAAAAGATTAATGACGAGAATCGCGAAGTGGTGATTGAAGAGACGAAGAAAGAGGTAATGTCCATGTTGAAAAAAACGATACGGCCGGAGTTTCTGAACCGTATAGATGAAACAATCATGTTCTTGCCTTTGAACAGAGAAGAGATAGAACAGATTGTGATGTTACAAATCAACGGTATCAAGAATATGCTGGCCGGCAACGGCATTACTTTGGAAATGACCGATGAGGCCGTCCGTTTCATTGCCAGCACAGGCTATGATCCCGAATTCGGCGCCCGTCCCGTGAAACGTGCCATCCAACGCTATTTGCTGAATGATTTGTCCAAAAAGCTATTGTCACAGGAAGTGGACCGAAGCAAACCGATTATCGTAGAAACAGCGGGTGACGGATTAAAATTCCGCAACTAGAATGTTACAAACAACCAGTAAAGATAAGGCCTTATCTTTACTGAGCAAAAGGGGTGTTCATCATGCACCCCTTTTTTCGTTAACTATAGCCCTCTATCTACAATATTTTGAATATTTCCTTAACCAATATGTTTCCAATAGCTAAAAAACGGCAATAAGCTCATAAAACAGTTTAATCAGCCATCTCTACTTCCTTTTTTCATTTTTGTATAAGAAAAAGAAAACTGAAATACGGCAAGATTCAGAACAGTCTGTGTAGACTGGTATATTTTTTATTAACTCCATTTTTAATCATAAGAATTTCTCCAATCTATTCTTATTCGGCGGAAAAGGAGACAACGGGCATCATTATTTTTTCTTATTCTTTGAAAACCAATTATTTGGCACGCAATACAAAAAAGACTACTTTTGTAACCCTAACGATTTGAACACATGGATGAAACGACATATAAAATTTTGATGGGAACTTCAGCTTTCATAGTAGCGATGCTGGGAAGCATGCTAGCAACTACAACGATACCGCCGGAATGCGGATTAGAAAAGTTACGGAAGGCCCGTAATATCCTTGTGCCCTCTTATTTCGTACTCGCCCTTCTCAGTCTGGTATGCTGCTTTACGGGTTATGACCATCGTATTGAACCTGCCAGTACACTTTTCGTTGCATCGTTTCAGGCTTTTCTTTTTACCATGTCCATGTTGGTTTTCATACGTCCGGGTGAAGTCAGATGGAGCATAGTGTTCCGACAGACCGGAGGCATTGCAGCGGCAGGCATTATCCTGTTTGTCGCCTTGTTTTGTTTTATAGACTATTATTTGTGGTTCTTTTATACGGGCATCGCCGCTTATATTATCCAGTTAACTATCTATACCCGAAAATTCACGCAAGCTTACCGCAAGACGGTACAAGAGGTAGAGGACTATTATGATGAGGACGAAGAGAATCGTCTGGCATGGGTAAAGACCGGCTTTTATAGTGCACTGGCTATTGGGATCATGGCTATACCCATTTTATTTTTTACCGACTGGTACAAATTCTTTGTTCCACTGTATGTGCTTTATTACAGCTTCATGGTGATGTGGTTCGTCAACTACTATCGCAGGATGAAATTTGCGATTCCGGTCATTGCGGCTGTTCCACCCGAAACAAAGATTTATGCACATCCGATGGAAACAGACATGGGCGAAACAGACAAGTCCGTAAAAGAGAACAAGGAAAAGTCAAAAACTGTTTTTCAAGAAAAAGAGCGGCTATTAAAAGAAAGATTACAAAAATATGTAGATGAGAAAGCATACTGTGAGAAGGATATCCCTTCCGGTATCGTGGTAGATTCTTTCGGAGTGTCCCAATCATTCTTCCGGCAATATATGAAAGACCATTACGGAATGGATTTCCGTCCGTGGCGCAAGGAGCTTCGTTTGCGCGAAGCAGCCCGTCTGTTTGCCGAAAATCCCGGATATACGATAGAAGAAGTATGTGAAATGGTAGGATACAACAATAGCGGTAATTTCAACAGAGATTTCAAAAAAATGATGGAAATGACTCCCAAAAGTTACTGTAAACAAATCTACTTAAAGAACACTGATGCGGAAATCGAAACATCCTCCTGACATCTTTGCCTTCCAAATCATCTTTCCCACATCCAGCGCATCAGATTACCGGTGAATGATGTGCCTGTTTTTTCTGAATGTCCTCAACTGCCACACTGTTTTTCGTACTTGGATAAAATTGTCTTTCGCTAATTAAACATTGTCTTTCGTTAGTTTTCCTGCTTTTCAGCATATAAAGAATTGTCTTTCATTGACTTGAACGAAAGACAATTGATTTTATTTGCAATCATTTACTTACATGTTATATTTTTGTGCAACACAAAAGGTTCTTCAGCAACCCGTTTTTTCCTCTTTCTGCACGAAAAACAGCCGCAAGGCATCCTATATAAAAAACACTAATATACCATACTGATATGAATGCATGGAAAACTATGCTTGTATACACACTACTGGCTATGGTTGCCGCACCGATGTTTGCGCCGGCAACAAACAAAGCTCCGCAAATGGTATTCCGTTTTGTGGAGGAAAATAATATGTTCAAGGTGAAAACGGCAGAAAACGCAAAACAGGACGAACTGACCCTAACTGGCCTTCAAAAGCTGTCCGAAACAGCAGCCGCGTCCCAAGAAAAGACATCCAAGCCAATACACAGCCGCCGGGTGGGGAAACCGATGACCACCGCACCTGCATTTACCCGTGACGGAAACTGCGTGACAGCAGATGCCCGCAACAACACTCCGGCAGGTACAGCAACCATCACCGATTGGCAGGTACAGGAAGTGGTGAATATAACCATCAAGTAACAAATTTAAAATGACAAATAGTATGATGAAAACAAATTATCTGTTTATCGGCATGGCAGCCCTGATGATAGCCGCATGTAGCAACAATGAAAATGAACCGCAAGTGGATGACGGACGTATAGCCGTTTCCTTTGCCGGAGAAATCACGCTTCCCCGCGCCACGACCGACACATGGGAGGCAAACGACGGTATCGGTATCTATATGCTGGAACACGGAATGAAGACAGTGACGGACGGCGCCACCAACCGCAAGTATGTGACCACCGCCGGAGATGGAAAGTTTACACCTGCCGGAACAGAACAGACCATTTACTTTCCTTTGAATGCAGATAAAAAGGTAGACTTTATCGCCTACTATCCGCAAACCGACCTGACGGACCATATATATAAGGTGGACGTGAGCGACCAAAAGGCCCCTGCCGACATTGACCTGCTGCGGAGCGACAACGCCACGGGAAAGGACAAAAGTACCAATACAGTCAATTTGAAGTTCTTCCACCGCCTGAGCCGTGTGGAAGTAGAGTTGACTACCGGTGAAGGCGTGAGTGATGCGGAACTGGCAGGCATGGGCATCACGCTGAGCAAACAGCCCGTAACAGCAGACTTCAACGTGTTGCAGAACACGCTGACTGCCGGGCAGGACCTCGCCACCCTTACGTTGAACACGGCCGCCGATGGCAAGACCGTCTCCGCCATCATCCTGCCGCAAGAGGGTGCAAGCGGAAGGAATTTGAAACTAACCCTGACGGACGGCACTGTATTGACATGGCCGGTGGAAGCCAAGCGTACCTTCGAGCAAGGTAAGAAAACTGTTTTCACCATTACGCTGAAACGCACACCTGTAGGTACGGAAGTGGAAGTGAATGCCACGATCCAACCGTGGGACACGCAAGGCACAGTGTCGGGTGATTTGGAAATCTGATTTTGACAAACAACAAAAACTCATGATATGAAAGCAACAAGATACTTATTCACCTTTTTGGTGCTGGCCACGCTGGCACTGTCGTCCTGCCACAACGACGACCTGCCGGATGGCAACACCCTGCCCGAAGGCGCGGTACACATCACCGCCGACATCGAGGGAGTGCAGACACGCGCGCCGCAGCTCGATGCCGACGGCGCAGGCTCATTCGAGCCTGCCGATGAATGGGGCATGTACACTTTTACCGGAGATGCCACATCCCCGGCATACAGTAACCAAAACATCGCTTACCGGGCCGGCAACAGCAATCCGCTCTATTGGAAAGACCTGAGTGAAACGGAAGCGGTCACTTTCTCCGCCCACTACCCACGCATCACGAACACCATGCCAGACATTGACGATCCGGCGGCATACCTATATATGCCCCAAGCGTGGAACCACACGGACGACCTGCTCCACGCCACCGCCACCGCAAGCAAGGGCACAACGGTGGCACTGACATTCAAGCATCTGATGCACCGGCTCGTCATCAACCTAGCAGCGGGCGATGGCATGACCGGCACGAACTTGTCTTCCGCCCTAATAAACTCCGTGGCAAAGAATGGCGCGCCAACGATGTTTGCCAGCGTGGAGGTGAACCTGCTGACCGGCGTGGTGAACTACGACCGGGTAGATGGCAGTGTAATCCTCAGTAACGAAGGTGGCGCCAATGCCGACTGGAAAGTAGCACCGCAAGACCTCACCGCAGGTGCGGAATGGCTCAGAATAACCGTAGGCGAGGATGTGTGGTACTATCATGTACCTGCCGACCTGAACCCTGCCGAGCCCGGCAACCAAACCCGCCTCGAAAGCGGCAAGCAGCTCACCCTCAACCTCAAGCTAAAGAAAAACTCCGGCACGGGAGACACCGAGGTGGAACTCACCGGCAGCAACATCTCCGGCTGGGACAGGCAGCCGGAGATTACGGATGAAGTGGTGATAGGCGGCGGTACTTCCGGCATCACCACCTACGAAGCCCTGCACGAAGCCCTGCAGACGGGCGGCGGCTCGGCCGACGCCCCTACGCTCATTACGCTGGGCAGCGACATCACGATACCCGCAGGAGGTAGTAGTAGCAGCCGCACATACATAAACGGCAGCGGCTACTTCAAGATAGACGGCGGCGGTCACACCCTCGCTTGGGAAGCGGGCAGCTATTACTTCCTCGGAAATGCCAATACCGACGCTGATGCCGTCTATATCGAACTCACCAATATCAAGTTGGTTCAAGCTCCAAACTCATATTCTGCCGTGGTAGGTGTTTGTAACGGCAGGATTACGCTGGGCGGGAACGTGATATTGGACGGCAACGGTAATATGCCTGTGATTGTGGTTTCCGACGAGAAAGCAGCATTGGAACTGGGTGACGGCTGCGAATTGTCTTACGCGGCAGGCAGTTCGGGCTGTGCAAAAGTCATGGAGGGCGCCACCCTCGTGCTGAACGGGGGAAAGACCGCCGACGGGGCTTACATAAATCTAAACTGCATTCTGCCCGTTTCCAACCCCCTTATCTCCGTTCCGAAAGCCCTCACGGATGATGTGCACCTCAAGCTCTACTTGGTCGACATAATCTCCATCGCCGGGGGAACCGGCGGTTACCAACTGACGCAGGCGGACTGCGATCATTTGATAGTGAATCCAGAGTCAATGGTCAGCCTCTATGGAGGGCAGTCGATGAAATACGACGGCTGTAACTCGTAACTTTGCCGCATCACTTTTTCGTAACATTAAATATTTCACTTTACGAAAACTATATTTATGTAGAAAATGGATGCAAAAAAGATTACAGAAGACTACCACGACTGGCATAACATTGCCAAACTTCGACTTCTTGGCTTGAGCCGTTCTCAAATAGCAAAGAAGCTGCAACTTCCTCCCGGCAGAGTCATGCGGCTTTCCCGATTAAATGTTGATGAGCTTCTTCAACATGGCAATCGTCCGCGCCCTTCTTATTCCTGCCGTCTCGATCCTTATGAGGAGTCAGTTAAGCATTTGCTGATAACCTGTCCTTATTATTCTTCCACCCAGATTCATGAATATCTAAAGGAGAATAATCCCTCTTTTCCAAAAGTCTGTGAAAAGACTGTTTTCAATTACGTAAAAAAAATACGTAAAAGATACGATATACCTGCAAGAGTATAATTTTTTGCAGCAACAATCTTTTGTTCAGAATTCAATAAGAATCCGAACTGCATCCTTATTACCGAAATTTAAATAAAAGACATTATGAAATCCGTTATTTCAGACAATAAGATTATTCCATTCCTGCCTTGTTATAAAAGGACATCACAGTTGCATGAAACCAAAGTTAGTGATCTGAAAACTGTATATGGATGTAATGGATATGCGGTTTATGATTATATAGAAAATGAGATATTCCGTACAGGAAACCATTCATTGTATTGGTGTAAGAATATGCTTTGCAGAGTAGCGGACTATTGGGCACTCTCTCCGGAAGAAGTGGAGAAAATCGTGGAGTATTGTATTCAGGTTGACTTGTTCAATGCTGAGTTGTATACCAAGTATCATATTCTTACATCCGCAGAAATCAGGCAACAGTATAATAATGCCGGTTTCTTCATGGCTGTCAATTCATAATCACTAATCCGAAAATACTATGTTGATAAGATGTGAAATGTTAAAAAAACTGGCAAACGCTTTTATAGAGGTAGCCAAAGAGGAGAACCTGCCTGTAAATATCACAATGGGCAGGTCTTATACAGACTCCGGCGGTTCCAGACAAGTTGGTATTATTCTTGAATTTGACAGTTGGAACTCGAAAATCATCAATGATAAATTAGCTGACACCATCAACAGAATCTTCGAACTTAAATAATATATAATAGAAAGGGAGCAATATGGAAATATTAACGGCCCTGCAATGGGCTAAAAAGGGTTTTATCCCCAATGAGGGGGCCAAAGGTACAAAACAATGGACTAACAGCTTTTACTCTGCCAAAGCTGTCTATTTCAAAGACAGTGAGGTCCATGAAGATAAGGACACTGCCAAAGCCATCCTTTTTGCCAAAAGGAAGGAGTACCGGGATGTAGCCAAGAAACGGAAAGAGAAAAGAATAAAAAATGCTGCATACCGAGAGAAAATGAAAACCCAGTGGCAATGGTTACAGGAGGGAAGAATACCTAACGATAATGCCAGATGGGAAGTTGGAGAGGAGCTGAATAAGATGTTTTGTACATGTGCTTACGGAAGCAACTACTGTTATTGCCATATTGATGAAACACATATACCCAAAGATAGTGAAGAGATGCAAAAAGCCATTTTTGATTTTTAACAGAAATAACTGGGTATGACTATAAACGATATAGAAATGAAGAAGATTAAAGATTTAACAATCAAGGTAACTTATAGAGTTGGACTTAGTGATGTTGAAGTCCCTGACAAAGTTTATGATGAATTAGCTAAAGCTTATGATGAAGGTGGGTATGTACCTGAAGGGGATGATGAGCTTGAAAATGCAAATGAATGGTTATTAGATAATATCCGACAAGAGGATGCAATGGATTGGGAGTTTGAGATTGACGATTTTCAAGATGAATAATTCAAAACGGTATAGAAAGGAATGAATTATGAATAAAAGAACAATTCAAATAGATGTTATCGGTCCGATAGAAGAAACTGAATTAATGAAATGTAAATTGTATGTTGATGGTCGTGTGTGTGTAATCGGAATGTCACGATATGACTATGAAGAGTTAATGCGAGAAAAAGTGTTTATCCGGGATGGTAAGAGCGTTGATTCTGCTGGTGTGATAAACACGACTAACACTTTCATCGAAAAAGATTAATATTTAAAACGATATAGGTATGAATATAGATACTGAATTTAACGTAGGAGATAGCGTATGCTATCTGAGCGGGGATAACATTATCCATACAAGTATAAGCAAAATAACTATTGAAATATCCTATGAGGATGATAGCTTTTTGATGGTTTACAAACTATCTGACGGTGTAAGTGTGCCCAGAAACAATTATCCACAATGGGGAAAAAGACTTTTTAGAGATAAGGATAGTTTAATGAGATATTTATCAGAATCGTAACGGAACAATAGACTAACAGGCAAGTCACCGCATTGTATGCAGGCTGGTGATACAGGTTCGAATCCTGTTTGTTTCACACTGAAAAAAAAATTCTTAAAACGTATAATTATGGGAAGAATTGCCAGAAAAGGCTTTGAGTACTACAGGGCCGAAACGGACCGGTTCCGTGACATCAAGATCCGCAAGCTGAGAAAGGAACACAGCTGTGCCGGTTATGCGATATACCAGTATGTCCTGAATGAGATCTACCGTGTGGAAGGCTGTTATATCCGTTTCACACAGGACGAGCTGTTCGATTGTGCGGAATACTGGAACATGAGGGAAGAGGAGGTTCTCCGGATCATCAACTATTGTACGGAAACGGGGCTGTTCAATGCCGGAATCTGGAAACAGTACGGCATTCTGACAGGGCACTCCATCCAGATCCGATATGTGTCCATGTGTCACGCGGCCAAGCGCAAGACAGTCATTCCGGAAGAAATAAATCTTCTTTCCGAAGAAAAATCCTCCTTCCCGGTTTCCCGGGCACAGCTCCCTGTGGAAGCGGCGTCCGTTCCGATCTGTGGATCTGTGGCAGTCACCTCTGTTCCCTTCACGGAACCTTCAGAAGCGCCCGTTCCTTTGAAAGAGGGAATTCTTCCGGAAAAAACCGGATTTATTCCGGAAGCTTACAATATAAAGGAAAGAAAAGAAAACATATCATCCTCAAGCTCCTTTACATCCGTTCAGGAAAAGACGGATGAGGAGGACAATTCCATCCGGACTTTAAAATCCGATCTGGAATACCTGAACCTGAAGGATGACCAGATCCGCTGGGCGTGCATTCTGAAAGCCCGTTATCCGGCCATGCCTCTGGAGTACGCCATAGCCGCCGTCAAGGACAGCATCCGTAACGGTGACTACCGTTACAGTGTGGGCGGCTGCCTCACTCCGCTGATAGAGAACTATATCCGCAAGTACAACGCTGAATGTTCAGGAGAAAAGAAGCAGGACGGTTTCCGTGCCGCCCTTGAGCGTCTAGGCATTTCTCCGGCACAGCAGCATGAGATTCTGCATCTGTCCGCAGACTCCCCCCGTGTGCTGGAAGCCGCCCTGAAGGAAATCGAGCGCAGCAACGGGCGCATCAGGAGCCCGCTATGTTTTCTCAGGAGCAGGCTGATGTCCGTCCGGACCGCATAATATTTTGACATTAGTTAGTATGTGAAAGAACATTCCATCCTGCCGTCCCGCTGTGAAGCCGGTGCGGCAGGAACTTAAAAAAACGAAAGATTATGAAATCACAGGAAGCCAATGCGATCCCCTTGCGGGAGATACTGGAAAAATACGGTCATGAACCGGTCAGGTCCTACCACGGCTATCTCATGTACAGCTCCCCTTTCAGAAATGAGGAGACCCCCAGCTTCATGGTGAACCTGCACACGAACAAATGGAAGGATTTCGGTGAGGACAGCTCGGGAGGTGTGGCAGACCTGGTCATGCGTCTGGAACGGTGCGATTTTCACTCCGCCATGCGGCGGATTGAAAAAAGCCTGTCCGCCCCGTCCGCCCCCCTCCTTGTTCCGACTTCCGCCGGGGATGCCGGCACCAGCCCCAGACTGACTGTTGACAATATCAATCCCCTGACCAACAGGATGCTTCTGGAATACATGGGCCGGCGTGGAATTGATGCGGACATTGCAAAGGCATATTGCAAGGAAGCATACTACCATTTCAGCGGAAGGAAGGACAGGCGCTGTTTCGCCGTAGCTTTCCCCAATGACAAGGGAGGCATGGAGCTCAGGAATCCGATATTCAAGGGATGTGCCGGAATAAAAGCCGTCACCTGTCTTGACAATGGAGGCGACCGTTGTGCCGTTTTCGAGGGATTCATGGATTTTCTCAGCTATCTCCAGTATGCCAGGGAACATCCCGGACTGCCGCCAATGAATTTCTGCATCCTGAACTCCACGGCCATGGCCGGCAGGTCCGGAGAGTTCCTTTCCCGGCACCGGCTGGTACATGCCTTTCTGGACAACGACAAGGCAGGCATGGACGCCCTGGACAAACTGGAGGGGAATCTTGGGAAGGATACGGTACTGGTCAATGAGTCCGTCCGGCTGTATCCCCGGCATAACGATTTCAACGAGTTCCTGCAAGCCTGTAAAAAAAAAGCAATGACTGCAGGAAATGAGATGTAATACAGCAAACAATATGAAAGAAGTATCAGAAAAGATAACGGAAAGAATCCGCAGGAAACCGGCCTCATGATCTGTCACCAAAAACTGATAGGCGACTATATGGGCAGGTTCAGGCTTGTCAGAAGAAAGCCTGTGGCGAACAGGCATAAGACGAACCACAAGGCTTATATGACCGGAGTTGATGACGGCCGCCATATAAGTCTGAGCAGGCAATTGAAGGATAATACTCTTTTTTAAAAGGATAAAAACATGGGCTTTGTCAACAGACTGATCACATGGATCATGGACCGGCTTTCCGTGGAGGTCGATCCGGATGCCGAATGGTTTTAGCAGATCGTGAAAAGGATGGTTGCGGTTCATCCCCGTTCACTTGATTAAAAACACATAAACGAAAAAAATATGGAGATAAAAGGAAAAGTACTTACCCTCTTTCCGGTTAAGGAAGGAGTCGGAAAGACATCGGGCACTCCGTGGAAGTCCCGTGAGTTTGTGATAGAAACGCAAGACCAGTATCCGAAGAGGATCTGCCTGCAAGTGATGAATGACAACATGGACCGTTTTCCCATGGAGGAGGGTATGGAGGTCAGTGTCAAATTTGACATTTCCGCCCGTGAATGGGACGGCCGTTACTTCAACACGCTGACGGCATGGGACATCACCGTGCTGAATTCCCGGCCGTCCAATCAGGAAGGAGAAAACAGATGAGAAAGAAATTCTTTTTTCTGGGGATATTGTTGGGCGTCTGCCTGGCATCCCCGGCCCAGTTCTATTCCGCACGTACCAACCTGATAGGGCTGGCAACGGGCAACATCAACCTGGAGGGGTCCATGACGCTGAACCGCCGATGGTCGCTTCATCTACCGGTCCAGTACAATCCCTTCGTCTTTAAGGATAACCGCCAGTTCCGCAACCTGACTGTCATGCCGGGCGTGCGCTACTGGTTCGTGGAGTCCTACTCCAATTTTTTTGTCGGGATGAACACCCTGGCAAGCGGCTATTCGATCGGCAGGATATGGAACAAGAAACGCTATGAGGGGGAAGGCTACGGCATCGGCCTCTCCATCGGCAAGGCCTACCCCCTGTCAAAAACATGGAACATAGAATGGGAACTCGGCGGCGCCGCGGTCTGGGCGAGGTACAACGAATACCGTTGCCGGGAATGCGGCGCCTTCCTGGGCAGAAAACACGGATGGTATCTGATACCTTCACGTGTGGCGTTGAACATGATATATCTTTTCTAAATGTACGGTCCTATGAAAAAAAGAAACATACCTGTAATCCTTTTACTTCCACTGCTGTCCTTATCCTGTTCCCTGTCCCACAAGATGGAAAGGAGCATCAGCAAGGTCGGTCTCTCACAGGCCGGCAAGCGGCCTGCACCGGACACGACATGCTATTCCGTTCCCGAAAAAATCACCTGGAAGGACAGTTCGGGAGTGGAACATATTGTCACCATGGCCGAACGTGACAGCGTTACGGGTGAAGAGATGACCGTGTTGCAGCTGGACGAGGTGACCATTGTCGCGCGTAACAGGAACATCCCCGAGCGTGCCGGAAAAGTGAATCTGGATTTTGTCGTGACCGTTCCGGGCAGGCTGATAGATGACAAATGGCAGGTACAGCTGACCCCTGTGGCCTACAAGCGTGGCAGACGCATAGAACTGGAGAGGATCTTCCTATCCGGCGCCGACTTCGTCAAGCGGCAGAAAAAAGGATACGCGCAGTACCAGGCCTTCATAAACAGCATCATCCCGGATTCCGCCTATCTGAAAGAGATGTTCGACATGAAAGGCTACCGCCGTGCCATGGCCGAGCTGGAGGAGGAGTTCTACCAGGCATGGAAGCATGACTATATCGCCCGCGAGGAATGGATTGACTGGACTGAGAGATGGAACCGCCGTTACCAGCACTTCAACGCGAAGATGGAACGGAACCGCATGGCCATCGCCGGCCACAACACCATCCTGTCCGTACTTCCCGCCTACTGGCTCCGCCGTGATCTGGACACCACGCTGATTCCGTCCCGCTACCGCATGTTCTCGGAAGGCACCCCTCTGAAGGTACGCAGGGTGACGCCGGAAGATTCGGCGCGTATAGCGGAGAGATACTTCGATTACAAGCGCATTGCGGAGAACGAACGCAAACGTGACGCGGTGTCACGCAAATATGAGGAGTTGGTTCGTTTCCCTTACCAGGCCGCCCGTCTGGATACGGTCATCAGGAACAGGAACAATACCTTCAGCTATTATTACCGGCAGGAGATGGATGTTACCGATAACACGAAACGTATTGATCTGACAGTAGACGGAAGGATACTTGCCGTCAATGGCAGTTCCGCCAATTTACCGTCCTCGGATACCATTACCTATTATATAAGCAGTATGGTGCAGTTCCTGGACCATGCGCCCCGGTACAGGAAGGAGAAGATATACCGCAAGGCCACGGCCAATACGACCGCCTATATCAATTATCCGGCAGGCAGATACCTGTTTGACGAGGAATACGGGAACAACCGTTCCGAAATAGACAAAGTCCTGGAAGCGATCAACAAGCTGACCTATACCGGTGAGTTGGTGATGGACAGCATTGACATGACCGCCACCGCATCCCCGGAAGGCAGCGCGGCCGCGAACCGTATCCTGTCCAGGCAGCGTGCCGTTGCCTTGAAGGAGTACCTGTCCGGAAGGACGGATGACAGGACCGGCATCGACACCCTGATCCGTCCCCGGTGGATTGGCGAGGACTGGCAGCTTCTTGTCCGCAAGGTACAACAGGATACGGAAATGGATGACAGGTCAGCCGTTCTGGATATCATGTCCTCCGTCAAGGATCCGGACGCAAGGGAGGCCGGGATCCGGAAACGTTTTCCGGATCCCTACAAGCATATCAGGGAGAACTATTATCCTCTGGCACGTGCGGTGAACTTCGCATTCTACCTGCACCGCCGGGATATGATAGAGGAATTCAAATACACCACCGTCCTTGACTCGGCCTACATGCACGGTCTCGACCTGATGGAGGACAGGCAGTACAAGGACGCGCTGGTGATACTGTCGGACTATAACGACTACAACACGGCCATCTGCCTGATGTCACTGGGCTATGATGCACGGGCTGCCGGAATATTGGAATCCCTGCCGGAAAGTTCCAATGTGTGCTACCTGCTGTCCATCCTGTACAGCCGTCTGAAAGACGACGGCAAAGCCGTGTCCTCCTTCATGCGCTCACTGGAACTGGACGGTTCCAAAGCCTATCGCGGTCGTCTTGATCCGGAAATCAACCGGCTGATAACAACGTATAATTTAAACCTGTCGCAATATGAATAAAATAGTAAGAATTCTGCCCGGCATATTCCTGTCCCTGCTGTCACTTTCCTCTTGTGACGGCCTGTTCACCGAGGATTGTATCTACAAAGGATACCTGCACGCCCGTAACGGGTTCCGTCACCCTTCCGATATGGGCACACCGGAACAGGCGGAGATGAACCTGATGGTTTTTCCGCTGACCGGTAACGGCGTGGCGGAATATGACAATCTTTCCATTCCTTTTAATGGAAGCGGTGATGCGTATGGGACCTTGCATATCGGGAGTTACGAGTTTCTCGCCTGCAACAAGGATGTCAACATCCTGGAGGATGCGGGCTCCGCCGCCACCGTCCGCCTGCGTGTTCCGACGGAACAGGGAAAGATCACGGCGGAGCAGGGATACGCGTATTCCTCTTCCGTGACCGGTACGGTCATGACTGACGACACCCTGCACGTCACCTGCGAGAGCAAACTGATGGTGCAGCGGATTGTCTTCAACATCACGGTGACGAATACGGGAATCCTGGAATATACCGGAATCACCGCCGAACTTGACGGCGTGACCACAAGCCGGTATGTACGTACAAGGGAAAAGGGAAGCGGTTTCGCCACCCTGCCTTTCACCGTCTCCCCTGAAAAGGAGAATTTCTTCCGGAAGGAAGTGCTGGTGTTCGGCATCAATACCGGGGTGAGCAATGTCATCCGTCTTCATCTGGACGGGGACATGCCCGTGGATGCGGATCTTGACCTGAGTGATGTGTTCAAGGACTTCACCGCTGACGGTATCAGTGTGGACATCACCGTCCGCGTATCCCCGTCCCTACATACCGCATCCGCTTCCATCGAGGACTGGCAGAATGTGGAATGGGGCCAGGGAATAATTACTTATTAATACTGTTTTTTTATCATCAATTTAAAATTTTACAAAATGAAGAAAATGTTTTTGTTCGCAGCGTGTCTTGCCGTATTGGCATGCAGCTGTTCCGAGAATGAAGAAGGAACCGTCAAGGATGTCCGTGCCTCCTTGAAAATCAACGCCAACATCGGTGCTCCCGCTGTTTCCCGCGCGGAAAAGACCGCCTGGGAAGCCGGTGACAAGCTGGGTCTTTATGTCTGCAACGGTACTCTGGGCACTCCGTACAACCAGAATGCCGTCTATACCAACACCCCTTTCACCTATTCAGCTGCCGGATGGACTTCGGAAGAGATCCTGCTGGATGAGAACGAGGCGACGGTGTTCGCTTATTATCCGTATGATGCCACGCTGACCACCCCCTCCGCCCTTCCGGTGGACATCACCACCCAGACGGACCATCTGTACGGACAGGGCGACACCAAGGCGAGCATCCTGAACCGTAATGTGAACATCACGATGAAACATGCCCTTTCACAGGTCGTATTCCGCATGAAGAAAACGGAAGGATACAGACAGGAAGGCGTCCTTACCGGAATCACACTGAAGAATGTCGGTTCCGCCACTCCGTTGTATACCCGTGCCACTATGGATATTTCAACAGGTTCCCTGACAAAAACGACGGCAGGCAATGTGGAATTCAGCGCCGGCGCCACTCTGACAGACAAGGCCGTATCCTTTTCATCCATTGTCGTTCCGGTTGATGCGACAGCGGGCAAGGATATGCAGGCCGTGTTCACCATTGACGGAAAGCAGCTGCAATTCACCTTCCCGGCCGGAACGAAATGGGAACGCTCTTACCGTAATATCTACGACATCGTACTGGGGAATAACGGTCTGGTCATCGGCGGTGCCGATGGCAGCGGTGTGACCATCGAACCCTGGACAGACGATGTGAAAGGTGAAATCCAGCTTGTACCTGTAATCTGACTTTAAGGGGCGGGAAGCCTTTCTTCCCGCCCTGTTACAAACCATATCGGGGCTGCCAATCCCCCATAATCAGACAAAACGATGAAAATGAAGAATATTTTAAACAGCCTTTTCCCCTGGCTGGCCATGACAACCCTCCTGTCCCTGCAGGGCTGTGAGAATGAGGAAGGCACCGCAATCCACAGCCGTGATACCGTGTCCTTTGAAATTGACGCAGGGGGAGCACGGGCAACCGAGACAACGTTTGAGACCGGGGATGCCATCGGCGTCTATGCGGCAGTACGCATGTCATCAGCGCCTGCAACCTTGAAAACGTCCGGAAACTATGCGGACAACAAGCGGTTCGTCTGGAACGGCTCGCAGTTCGTGGCGGACGGGGACGCCAACGAAATAGCCGCCGGCTATGAAACGGATTATTATGCCTATTACCCCTACAGGGAAGACATGGGCAATCCGTTGGATTATGATTTCAGCATACAGGGGGACCAGCGGGAAGGCATCACGCTTTCCGACTTCATGTATGCGGCCAACAGGAGCGGAACAACCGATAAGGTCATAACGCTCGCCTTCTCCCACCGGCTGTCCCGGCTGCAGGTCACTTATACGCCGGAAGCGGGAGAGGCACTTTCCGGCGTGACCATCCAAAGGGCCAAGGCTACAGCCAATATCAACCTGGGAACCGGCACCGCCAATACCCTTGGAGCCACCTCGGATATACGGATGTATAATGACGGCGGCACATTCACTGCGGTCATTCCGGCGCAGGACCGGGATGCCGACGGTACATTCCTTACCCTTTTATTTGCCGACGGCACAAAAAAGGACTACACCCTTACGGCAAAGAAAGAATTCCTTGCGGGACATACTACCGTAATTCCGTTCATGGGCAAAGAGCTGCAGTATACCTTTACCGTCAGTCCGGAAACCATCGGCAGCGGCTATTCCGGCGGCATCTATAACTACGAAACGGTTTCAAACAAATATTATTCAATAAACGGGAAGCCATTGCCCGGCACTGAGAGTCCATTGGATTACACGGTTTCAACGACAGACGTCTGGATAACCCCGGACAAGGCGGGCAAAACAATAAAGGTGGCGGAAAACCTGAATACCGCTCCCCGAAACGGCAAGGTCCTGTTTACCCAGGCAGAATCCGGAAGGACTTACATCCTGCCGGTACAACAGTCCTCCGCTACCACGCGGCAGACCTTGCAAATCAGCACAACTGCGGGAAACATACCCGCTGCCGGAGGAGACAAGGCTGTCACAGCCGTTCTCAGCACTTATTATAACGACCACCGGGATCCTGATAAAAAAGAAAATGTAACGGTTTCCCTCAGTGGAACCGGGACGGGATTCAGCCTGTCCGGGAATCAGGTCCTGGCTGTCAACAATACTACGACAAATGCCAGAAGTATTACCGTAAAAGGCAGTTACAACGGCATAACATCGGATAACAGCCTGACCATAACACAGGATGCCGGTGCAAAACAATACGCATCCTGGAGCGACTGGAGTGTAACCGTATCGGCCAATCCGGAAACGGTTGCAAACACGGGAGGTACATCCGTCATCACGGCCGATGCAGCCCGTACCCGTGCGTGGACGTGGAACGGTGTCGGCGGTTCAGGAGGTACGGAAACAGACAGGGCCACACCGTCATTGTCGGCAGCCGGCAGCGGATTCAGCCTGTCCGGAACAACACTGACAGCAGGCAACAACACAACAACATCTGAAAGATCCTGTACAGTCACGGCAACCCATGCCGGTAAATCAGCGACCTGTACAGTCAAGCAGCCGGCCGGAACAACCGGTTACGGAGATTGGAAAGTAAACATATCCGCCAGTCCGACCACTATCGCGGCCGCCGGAGGAACGTCAACGCTGACCTGCTCGGCTGCGCGTGACGTATATACCAATGGGGTAAAGACCGGTACGGAAACCGCCACACCTGTCATCTCGGGCAGTGCAGCCGGATTCAGCCTGTCCGGAAAAACAGTCAGCGCCGGCAACAACACCTCAACAAGCACGCGAAGTATAACATATACGGCAACCCATGCCGGTAAATCAGCCAGCTGTACGATCACCCAGTCTGCAGGAAACAGGCAATATGCGTCATGGAGTGCCTGGAACGTGACAGTGTCAGCCAATCCGGCCACGATAGCCGCAAGCGGAGGCACATCCTCCATCAGCGCGGCGGCAACCCGTACCCGCACATGGACGTGGAACGGTGTCAGCGGTTCCGGCGGTACGGAAACAGACAGGGCCACACCGTCATTGTCGGCAGCCGGCAGCGGATTCAGCCTGTCCGGAACAACACTGACAGCAGGCAACAACACAACAGCGTCTGAAAGGTCCTGCACAGTCACGGCCACTTCAAACGGCAGGTCGGCCGCCTGTACGGTCAGACAGTCCGCCGGCAGTCAGACAACGGAGTACGGCAACTGGACCACGGGCTCATTGTCAGTGTCCGCCAGCCCGTCCGGTATCGGCTCATCCGGAGGCACAAGCCGCCTGAGTGCGACAGCATCACAAAGCCGTCCGAAATACACGAAGTGGAACGGCATAACAACAGGCACCACCACAGAATACCGGAGTGTGGATGTGAGCTCATCCGCCTCATGGTCAGGAAGCGCGTCGGGCTTCAGCCGGAGCGGCACGACTGTCACAGTGGCGGCCAATGGCAGCACTTCATCCCGCAATTGTACCTATACGGCAAGTTACGGAGGGAAATCAGGCCATGTGACAATCCATCAGGATGGAAAGCCCGCCGATGTAATCACCTACGGGTACATATTCACGCTCGGATCCGTCAGCGGTGATGACGTCGTCTCCACCGGGGGAACCGTCACCTACAGTGTCACCTCACAGAAGATCACATACACCAACGGCAGCGAAACCTCCCGCAGCAATATCGGCTGGTCGGCTTCCGCCAACGTGTCCTGGATCAGTGCCGGCACAAACTCGGCAACCGTCAGTGAAAACCCGACAACTTCCGACCGTAGCGGCACGATTACGCTGACCCAGAACGAAAGCGGAAGGAAACTGTCAATCACTGTATACCAGGACAGAAAGGTATCGGTGGACATAAACTAAAAACTATAAATATGGATAAACCATTCAATCATCTCATTATTTGTCTGACGTTTGTAATGCCGGTTGCAGCCCTCAGCGGCTGCTCCGGCCCTAACGACAGTCCGGAGCAGGACGCCGTCATGTCCATCAGCTCCTGCACGGCACGTGGTGATGACGGGCAGGAAATGTCCGTCAGCGAGTTCGGCATGTTTGTAACGGATACGGCGGGAAACCTGTATCCGGACAACATCCGAGTCCTCAACCGGTCCGGGAAATGGACATTCGCGGAGATTTCCCTGTCGGACGGGGATAAAGGCATATATGCGTATTATCCTTACAACCCGTCCTTCAGCGGCGGAAAGATGGGCCTGGACGCAAGGAGCCAGACAGACTATCTGTATTCGGAAAGGACCATGGTGTCCGGGAACGCACCCTCCGCCTCCATCACCCTGTATCATCTTCTTTCGAAGGTGACTTTCAGAATGCCCGCCGCCGTCACCGCGGTCAGAGTGGCGGATTACAGCTACTCCGCTTCGTACAGTCTTCTGACGGGCTCACTGGAGATAAAACCGGAAAAAGGCACAATATCCTCCGGGACAGGAAGCCTGCTGCTCTATCCCGGTGACAGTCCGGCCATGCACGTGGCGCTGGTGGCCGGCGGACATCCATACGACTTCGTCATGCCGGCGGCGGCATTCCGATCCGGAAAGGAATATGTCTACACTTTGAAAACCGCCGGAAACGGGGTGGAGATAGAGGACATCACCATCACCGGCTGGCAGCCCGGAGGCAATTATGAAGGAACAATAACTGAAAAAGAACAAGAAAGGCAATGAAAAAGAAAATTTATACTTTATCCGTCCTGCTGGCGGCGGTTCTTCCGGCAGGGGCACAATCCATCAAAAGTGACATCAACACCGTCCTGAACGACATCGCACTGCCGGTTTTCCTCGGTGTGATGGTCATGGCGCTTGCCGTAGGCATAGGAAAGAACTGGAGACTTATCAATGACGAGAACAGCGAGGGCAACAAGAAACAGGGATGGATGAACGTCGCCTACATGGTCGGCTATGTCCTTATCGCGGTGACCGTCATCAGCTTCTGCGTGGGCAAGATAGCCGGTGTCAGCTTCTCAATCTGACCGCCATGGAGTACAAGGTGCGCAAAGGGATCGAGAACCCGTGCAAGATACACGGGCTGCTGGTACGCGACTTCTATCTGTTGCTCGGTTACGGCGGATTCGCCGTGGCCGTGCTCCTGCTGAACGTCAAGAGCTGGCTGGAGGACGGTACGACAGGCGGTGAAATGCTTTTCATATTCGTATTGCTTGTCGGATGTGGTCTGTTGTTGGCAAGGAAGTTCTATAAGAATGCCTCAAGGAAGAAGTACAGGCCGCCGCATTGGGAGAAGACGGTTACAAACCGTGATGTGAGAAATGCTTTAATGAAAAAACAGATAGACTACAGAAAATATGAATAGACTTATAACTGACTGTCCCGAAGTGCTGTTTGCTTTTGTCTGGACATTCTTTTTTTGTGTGTCTTTTGTCTTTTATTGTATCACCAAGGAAATAAAAGATTCAAGAAATATACGTATACGTAAAAACAGCACTCCTAAAGAAATTGGAAATAAGAAAATAGGTGGTGAAAACAATGATAAAAAAGAAGATGATAAAGAGTTGCCTCCTTAAACTGTTGCTTTGTCTGTTACCGGTTTTGACATGGCGGAGTTCCCACAGGTTGATGGCTATACCCAACAATAGCATGGGCGGAAGGAGTATTATCATGACTCTCCAAAATATTATAAAGTTGGGGTCAACTCCGGAGAGAGGGCAGGCAAATACCCAGTAAATCCCTGACATACAGGAAAGGATACCAACCGGTGCATAGCAGATCCATTCTTTGGAAACCCAAAATGCGGAAAGCGGAACGAGGACTACTGAATAGGCAACCGAAATTCCTGTCACAATCAATAACTGTATCCCAAGCGGTAGTGTTCTGAAATGAACCACGGCTGTGAACAGGAGCGGATAAATGACCAGTGCGCATAGAGCAAGACATAGAAAAACATTAAAATGCTTTTCTCCGATTTCCAACTTTACAGTGATTTTGTCAGTCAATGTTTTAAGGGCTGTACTGATTTCATTCATAAACTAAAAATATATAAATAACAACTGAACGGGATAACAAATAAAAAACAAACAATAAGAAAATGGCAAACGAAGGATATTCCATACTGGATGTCATCAATGACGAATACGGTGTCATCCTTACCAGAAACGGCTGCGTGTCTGTAGCGTTCCGCATGTACAATCCGGAATGTTACAGCCTGCACCGTACCGACCTGGAGGAGCGCAACGCGCGTCTCTACCAGGCGTTCAAACACCTGCCCTCCGGCAGCTTCGTGCACAAGCAGGACGTGTTCCTTAAAAGGGAGTACGTTCATGAGCTGGAAGGGGACAGCTTCATCGACAAGGCGGAACAGAGGCATTTCTCCGGCCGTGAGTATCTGGAACATGACTGTCTTCTGATATTCACCCTGTCCGGCCTGTCCTCCCTGGCAGCCTCGTACAATGCCAACCCGTTCTCCTACCGGGAGAGGCTGCATGTGTCCGACCGGGAGAAACTCACCGAATTTCTGGAGGGGGTGAACTCCGCCATTGGTGTGATAAACAGTATCAGGGACACCCGTCTGGAAAGGATGGCCGCCGCCAGCCTGAGGGAGTATGTCATCCGGTACATCAACTTCTTCCCCCGGGCTGACTGCGACCGTGACATCCATTTCTCCGGAGAGATCACCGTCGACCGGGAGAAAGCGCGTTGCTATACCGTCTGTGACGGTGACTATCTGCCTGACCGCACCGTCAGAAGCGATGTGGAGGACACCACACTGCCCGTGTCCGGATGCAGCCTGTACATGGCGGAACTGGAAGGCCTGGGCGTGCACCTGCACTGCAACCATGCGGTCAACCAGATCCTCTATTTCGAGGGCTCGGAGAAACTTTATGAAGAGTTCTCCCGCCGTGTGGCGGTCTACCGCACCAACAAGGGATGGGACAGGGCCATGCTGGAGCCGAAGGCGGACGAGCTCGAGAACATGCAGAAGGAGATCATGGAGGAGAGGCAGCTCCTCCGCCGTGCCAATTTTTCCGTCATGATATGGGATGACAGCCCGGAACTGCTGGACCGGTCCGAGAAGAAGCTGCGGGAATACCTGACCGTCTCGGACTTCAAATTCTATATACCGTCCTACGAGCATCTGGCCAACATATACCTGGCTTCGGTTCCTGGACAGGAGAAAGGGCTTGACAGCGGTTTCCTGTTCCTGACCCCGCTTTCCCTCGCGCTCTGTCTGTTCATCAACTACACGACATTCACCCCGGATGAGGAAGGGGTGTATTTCAATGACCGTATTTATCAGATACCTTTGAAAAAGGATATCTGGGACGCGAAGAAAAAACGCATACCGGCCCGCAACGGCATCGTGGTGGCATCCACCGGCGGCGGCAAGTCCGTGCTGACACTGAATATCGTGCAGCAGCTCATCGAGCAGGGCTATATCGTGGTGGTGGTGGAGTTCGGGTACTCTTTCGGACAGCTCTGCAAGCTTTATCCTGAAATCTCGCTGCATGTGGACTATGACGGGGAGACACCGCTGGGCCTGAATCCCTTCGATCTGGAGGGCCGTTCCCTTGACAACAACAAGATAGAGGTGCTATCGGGTATCGTGCAGCGTTTCTGGCGCCGCATGTTCGGGAAGGACGAGGAGGAGCAGTCCGTAGCCCTCACAAAATTCATCCAGGATTATTACGCCACCTGCCTGCCGCCCCATTCCTTTCCCTCTTTCTACCGCCACGTGACGGAGCATTATGAGGATATTTGCCGGCGGAAGGACGTAGACCCCAATTATTTTGACCTGTCCTCCTTCCGCCTCATATGCAGCGAGTTCCTTCCCGGTGAACGGTATGCCAATGTATGCAGGACCGAAGGAGTGCCCGATTTCGGGAACAGGCGGCTGGTCGTGTTCGAGCTGACGCAGATCAAACAGGACAAGTTCCTCTCCGACCTGGTCATGGCCCTGATCTTCGACGTGATTCATGACAAGATCCTTTCCGACCGGACCAGAAGGGGAATGATCATTTTTGACGAGTATGCCGAAACGGCGCAGATGAAGTCCAGAGGCGAGGATATCAGCATACATTCCGCAGTCGCCTTCTGCTACCAGAAGATACGCAAGGAGAACGGTGCGGTGATGACCATCGTCCAGAGTCCCGACCAGCTTCCCGATGACGAATTTACCAAAGGCATGATCACCAATACCCAGCTGCTGTACATCCTTCCCACAACGGATGTGGTATACAGGGCCGTGGAGAAAAGGTTCGAGATGGGGGGCGACCCCGCCCAGTGCAACATGATGCGGTCCATCCGCAACGACTTTTCCGGGGAGCGTCCGCATTCCGAGTGCTTCATCCGCTTCACCGGCGGCCAGGGGAGGTATGCGGTGGTGGTGCGCAACGAACTGAGCCGGGAGAAGTTCCTCGCCTTCCAGACCGACGGGGAGACATGGGCTGAGATTGACGGCTATTCCAGGACCATGCCGATGGAGGAAGCGATAGGCAGATACATGGAGAGACACCCGTCAAAGGACAGGAAATGAAAGGAGACCGTATGGAAAAAGGATTAAAGGGATACAGGCCGCTTCTGCTTCTGCTCCTGTGCGGCGGAATGACCTTGAAGGCTGCCGCACAGGCGGCGATTACCGACCCTCTCAACACCGCCCAGAGCACACTGACCGCGGGAAATACCGCAGCAACGGTGAAACAGGTGACGGAATCGGTGAACAGGCTCCAGACCGCCCTGGACTATGTCCAGAAGGTGTCCGCCACCGTCAGACGCGCACGGATGTTCACGGACCTGATAGACCGGCAGAACCGGTTGAACAGCAACTGCCTCAGGACGCTGGAAGAGGCGGAGAAGATGGACATGAAGGGGCTGCCGGGCATCACTTCGGCCGTGCAGGACGTGGTGGCGAACAACGCCGCCATCATCTCCCTGACCGGGGATATACTCAGCAGTGACCTGAAAATGAACGACAGCGAACGGATGGAGCAGCTCGACGGATGTCTTCAGGAAGTCCGCCGCCAGGAGGCTTCACTGGGCACCATCAGACAGATCATGTCACATACGCGTACCATCAGACGGAATTTGGGGCTTGTAACGGAATAGGAATATGGCATCAATAACAGAAATATCGGTCGAGCATATCCACAATGCTTATGAAAGTATCCGGGGGAACATCGCCGTGGAAGCCTTCTATGCGGTAGTGACGGGATTCATGGCTGTCACGCTCATCCACCGTCTGTATACGGTATACCGGGAGGTGCAGTCCAACGAGGACGGCACGCCCACCATGAAGGATTACATGAACCTGGTGTGGCAGTATGTATTCTGCATAGCCGCCGTCGCACTGTTCCCCGTGCTGCTGGAAGCCCTGGAAACGGTGTTCGGCAAACTGATGGACGATCTGCAGGCCGGATTCGGCGGAAAGGTCTATGATGTGGCCGACCTGTTCCAGAAGCCGATAATCGCACAGTTCGAGAAACAGTTCAGCGACATGTCGGTAATGGACGTTGCCGGCGTGTTGCTCAATCCGGTCGGCAGTTCGTTCGATTATCTGCTGGCGTATGTGGCCGGCGTCATAGCCGCCCCTTTCTACATGTACGCGCAGACCCTGTTCATAGTCGGCAGATACATGTTCCTGCTCCTGCTGGAACTTATATCCCCTGTGGCGATAGCCTGTTTCTACAACGAGAGTACCCGGACGTATTTCCATACGTGGTGCAAGAACCTGCTGGTCTGTTATCTGATGGTACCGGCCTTCATCCTTGCCAGCAAGTTTTCGGACGCCATCGTCTGCGAGTATGTCATGAACACCTCGTGGAATGTCGTCCTGCAGGTGTTGTTCTCCCTTGCGTTGAAACTGTCCCTGCTGGCGATTGTGAGAGGCAGGATCCATAACCTTTTTTAAAACAACGGAAGAATATGAAAATGGATATAAAGAATATGGTGAGGGACTTCGCCTCACTGGGAGAGGCCAAGAAGCGGTCCTCCGTCTATGTCAAGGCGGTCAGCCTGTTGTGTGCGGCCATCGTCGCCCTGGTGCTGTTCTTCATGAACATGACCGTCCGCGGAGTGACGGACAGGATCCTTGTCGTGAATACCGGCGGAGAGTTCCTGCAATTGAAGTCCATGGAAACGGACAAGTTATACGAGACCCTGTTGAAGACCCACTGCAACGCGGTAGCCTATTATGTAAACTCTTTCGACAGGATGAGCATCTCCGGAAACCAGGCGCAGGCCGTGTTTCTGGTGGAGAAATCCGAGCTGAACGCCATCTGGAACAAATACCTGAACGACCGCGCCTATGCCGACGCGGCGGACAGGGGTGTCATCTACAAGTGCGTGTTTGAGAAGCTGCACAGGGTCGGGATACGTGATGACGGTTACAACGTGCTGTTCACCTCCATCCTGTCCATCCATGATGCCGGCGGGGTCAAACGTATAAGGATATACAGCCGGGGAGACGCCATACGCACCACCCCGTCCTATCCGGAGAATGTGACAGGCTTCTTCTTCCGGAACTATACACAGGAATACGAGCTGTTGGATACCTCGGATGGAAACAAAGAAAGGAATTGAATAAAACAGAAGAACATGAAGAAGACTCAAGTAATCATTGTCAGCGTGTTCGGGTTGCTTGTCCTTCTTGTCATCTGGACAATCTCCGCGATGAAAGGAAAGGAAGAGAATCAGAACACCGTCCGTCTTAGCACGGACAACAAGGATGTGACCATTACGGATGTGAAGGCCCAGCTCGAGCGTACCCCCCTGCGCAAGCAGGCGGAGGGACAGGGCGGGGACAATCCGGTGGACATAGAGCGTATGCGTCAACTCATCATCAACAGTGAGATGCCGCCGGAAGAGGAATACGGGCGGAAGGCGGATACCGCCTCCTATATCCTTCCCACACAAGAGAACCTGGACAGTATCACCCGTGAACTGCGGAAGAAGAAAAAAAGGAAACAGGAGAAAAAGAAGGTGGAGAAGAAGGAAGAGACAAAGGAAGCCCCTGAGGCAAGGACAAGATTCAACACGGTCGCCTTGCACAAGAGCAGCAGGCGGAACGCCATCCGCGCGTACGTGCATTCCGACCAGGTCGTGATGGCCGGATCCACGCTGAAGATGCGTCTGGGTGAGGACTGTCTCACCGATGACGGCCGTCGGGTGAGGAAGGACTCGCCGGTGTACGGGGAAGTGAGGAAGATAGACGGCGAAAGGGTCATTGTGGAGATCAGGACAGTCAATGTGGGCGGCAATATCCTTCCGTTTAAAAAAGAAGTATATTCTTCTGACGCAATGGAAGGTATCTATGTACCGGGGAACGCAAAGGCGGAAATCAACAAGGATGCCACGGCCGGGGCGGTGGACGGGACAAATCCGCAGATAACCGGAGGCCTGGACATGGGCAGCCAGCTTATTGCCGGAGGCGTGAACGGTGTGGTGAACGCCACCAAGCAGGCCGCAAGCAAGAATATCAAGAAAGTGAAGGTCACCATCAAGACCAACTATGCCGTGTTTCTGATGGAGAAAAAAGAACCGGGGGAAAGCTGACCGGAAACGGCATATTGAAACATTAAAATGGTGTGTATTCACGCCACGAACAGTCAGGGCAAAGAAGTGATGAAAAGGCATCTGTGGATGAGAAGCAAAAGTCCCGGATAATGGTCCGGAACCTGAAAAGTAAACAATAAATAAAAACAAAAATTATACAATGGAAACCATACAGGAAATTATAGATACAATAAAACAATGGCCGGCCACAATATGGTGGGTTATGGGAGCTCTTTTCATTATCCCCCGGTTTTGGGATACTCCACCGAGAAAGAAACGAAATAAAGATAAAATGACGGATGATAAGAATAACGACTTAAAAAGTTCAAATATGACTGATAAAAAAGAATTTGGAGGCAACCTGATGGAAGAAGGTGTCATCATGTGGGCCATATTTACCAAAGAGGGGAAAGCAGCCCTGCGTATGGATTACGAAGTACATCCCGAGAATGGAAAAGTCGGCTATGGAAGGTTGTTGTCCCCTGATGTATCCGTACTGCATGAAATCCTCACACCGGATGATGCTGACAGGTTTCTTTCCCTTCCTGAATACGGGATTTCGATACGGATCAGGATGCGCCTACGATATCAGGGAACTGAGGACAGGGTAGTAAAGCAATCGGAGTATGAGCCGGAAATGTGCTTTCCCGTGTGGATAGTGCCACAGGAGAACGGACAGGTCAGCCTATACCTTGAGGAACCATCCATAAACCAATGCGCTATTCAGGATATAACCGGATTACCGGGAGTGCCTGATTTGCAGCCGGACGGTGTACCCGTAAGGGGCGAAATGCTGATACGACGAGCAAGTCCTCTTGGGGAGTTTCCCCGAATATTCGAGTGTCTGGAAAAGAGAACAAACAGAAAAAGCGACCTGATGAAAGAAGGTGTGCTTGTGTGGATTATGTTCACCGCAGAGGAGAAAACCGTCCTGTATGCGAATGACCGGATACATTTTGCAGAGGATGGAAAATATGTTCCGGGACAGCTACTCTCCCCCGATATCTCCGCCTTTCATCAGGTTTATGACTGGGATGAACAGTATCTGCAGATTCGTTCAAGCCCCGAAGTTTCAGTACGGTATCGGATACGGCTCCGTTATCCGGGAGCAGACGATACCGGTATAGAAAGATCGGAATATGAACCGGAAGCATGTTTCCCCGCATGGATCGTAAAGGAGAAGGCCGGTCAAACCAGCCTGTATTTGCAAGAGCCTTCTACCGGACAATGCTTCATTCCGGATATGGGTGGATTACCGGGTCTGCCGGAACTACAACCGGATGACATACCCGTCAGGGTCGAAATGCTGATACGCCAGGCCCACTGTATTTTCGACACGGTAGATCCGACCTTTCTGAAAGCCAGAAGGAACAGCACTAAGGAAAGAGAAAAATACGCGGATCTTCCACCTTCTTATGCCGAAATCCTCAGAAAGATAGATGCCGAAAGGGAAAAAGAGGGACACCGGCCACACATAAACCCAATAGTGTCCACTCCGCCTGTTTATATCGAATTATCTCGAATTACTTGATGGGGCACCCGAAGATATGGAAAAGACCGGAATGCCATACTGAGTATGTTCATAAAATTCACATCCTACTAAACGGGGCTTGTATTCAAGGATTACGTTCTCCAAGCGCATGGTTTTATGCTTATGTTTACAGAGGAATATCATATGTGTTACCTCATAAATATTATTAGAAAACAACTCCCGTTTTTTTTGGCGGATGGTCGTCATGATAGTCGGATCTATTATATATTCTCCGATAGTGAGCCAGACATGATGGGACATGGTAGGTACCCTATGCCCAAATTGGGCGAGGAGCTGCCTTCTCGTGGCAGACCATATCTTATTCCCGTTAAGCCGGCAATCACCAGATGTGACAATCGAATCAATGTTGTATTGGCTTTTTAGTCTGTCATGAATTTCCATGCATACTATATTACACCTGAATGCAATATTGGATTCTCCTTGTTCCTCGATATAATCAACTATACAAGAGAATACTTCCGGCAAGTCATTGGCATTCAAGGTGTCTTTGTCAACTGGAAAACGCACATCGGGAAGTTTGAATTGATGACCAAAATTACGGACAGTAAAATCATAGGCTCCTTCAAGAGAGGCTGTGTAGCTCCGGCTGAAGTGAATCCGTATGAAGTTTTTAAGACGTATAAAAAGAGAATTTATTTTTCTGTACATGTTAGATATTTTTTTATGAAGCCGCAAAAATATAGAATTAATCATATGAGACCAAACAGAATTTACATCACAGGAATACTTCTCCTGTTTGCTTTTTTATCAGGAAGAGCCCAGCAGCCCCGTATTGACGAGCTGGAGTGCAGAAACCTGAAGATCGGTTATGAGAAGACGCTCCATATGATATTCCCCACTCCCGTGAAATACCTGAACATGGGGGATGAGAACATCATAGGGGAAGTCATACAGGTATGTCCGTCCGTCATCCGGCTGAAATCAACGGTAAGGGATTTCAAAGGAGAGACCAACCTGTCGGTTGTTACGGAGGACAGCAGGTATTACACCTATTGCATATCCTTCGACGAGGGAGCGCAGGCTGTCTACAAGGAGGGCGGTACCATGCCGGAAACGGCGGTTCTTCCGGTTTCTGACGAGAAACTGACCCATGTGATCTATCCGGAAAAAATCGTGTATGTGGATTTCGGAAACACCACCGTACAGGTGGAGAAAGCGGAGAATGTGAACAATATTGTCGCACTCAGGGCCGTGTCGCCGTTTGCCCTGCAGACCAACCTTACAGCCATCACCGAAAGCGGCAGGTTCTATACGTTTGACCTGCGGTATGCGCCCGGATGTGAGAGATTTTCCTTCATTGTGGACAAACAGGACACCAAAAAGAAGCAGGTGGCCATACTGGAGGGAAGAGAGCGGAATACCCGGCAGAAAGCACTGCTTGAAAAAGAGATATCACGGAGACCGAAGCTGCTGACCAATATCAGGGACGAGGTGGCCGGCATGAGATTCTGCGTGACCAATATCTTTGTGGACAATGATATCCTGCTGTTCCGCTTCGGGCTGCACAACCGTTCCCAGATCGGCTATACCATAGACTTCATCCGTTTTTATATACAAGATGCGAAAAAACGGAAAAAGACCGCCGTCCAGCAGCTGGAGCAGCAGCCCCTCTTCTCTTTCAACCGTCCGGAGGAGGTGGCTGCGCTTTCCTCATGTGACTTTACGGTCGCCCTTCCGAAATTCACCATACCGGACAAGAAGGTGCTCATCATAGAGATACAGGAGAGAAACGGGGGAAGACATTTCTATTACAAATTGAAGAACAAACAGCTGATCAATGCGGAGATACTGTTCCCGGAGATTGTAGGAAAACCATAAAGGATACCACATGATAACGAAACTAGTTCTGTTCCTATGCCTCTTCTGTCCGGTACCTGATAAGGAAAGGGCCATATTGGAGGACGCACTCTCCCGGTGTTCCAGTCTTGAGCGCATCGGGGAGATCATGGACATCGTGGAGAGGCATCATCTGGAATACAGGATACCGGTACATCCCCCTGTACACCGGTTCCACCGTATCAGTTCCGCCTACGGATGGAGGAGCGACCCGGTTACCGGACAGCGCAGGTTCCATTCAGGAGTGGATATTGCGGCGGAACTTGCATCGACCGTGCATGCCGCAGCTGATGGAAAGGTCATATACTCAGGAAGAAAGGGAGGATATGGATACTGTGTGATGATACGCCATGCCTATGGCTTTGTGACCCTGTACGGGCACTTGTCCGCCTGTTATGTTCCGGAAGGGGAAGAGGTCAGGAGTGGCAAAGTGATCGGATTCATCGGATCAAGCGGAAAAAGCACGGGAAACCATCTGCATTATGAGGTGAGAAAGTACGGAAGGCCGGTCAGGCCATACATCAGAAAAAGAAGAGGATTATGAGAATACTGGACTACATGGAAAGATTACAGACACTGACCCGTCTGCTGAAAAAAGAACATACAGGAAGTCTTACGCAAATGGCCAGGAATATGGGAGTGCATCGTCTTACCGTCTATAATTACATGAATGAGCTCCGGGCCATGGGGGCTGAGATAGAATATGACAAAAAAAAGAATACATATTATCTCAAGAAATCATTTAATATCCAACTGATAATTAGCAGTTGAAAAATGGTCTGAGTATAAAAACGTTATACTGCTTCCCACTTACATTTGCATATTAAAAACTATCAAAATAAAATTTATGAAAACAAATCATTTACATTACATTGTGCTGCTGGCAACCATCTTCTTAGGCTGCTCATGCAGTGAAGAAATTGAAAAAGATCTCACAACCGGAAAGACCGCGGTGACTATCGAGGTTGACGGAGAAGAGGATGCGGACTCACGTACCGTATCGTTTACCGGTGGTACCGCTTATGGAGAGGGACTTTATGATGGTAAAGAAATCCCCACGGTAGGTGCTGAAGCCTCTGACGGATATGAGATAGACTATTTCTACGGGGGACCGGCAAGTGAGCCCAAAAAGTACAGTTGTACAGGCGGCATAAACTCCGTATCATATCAAGTTTATCTAAAGGGAGAGGACCACCATTTCAAGTGCAAGTTCAAGGAAAAGAAACGTACTTTGACCCTGACTGCCAATCCAACCTCCGGAGGAACTGTTACCGGAGGGGGAACATACAAAGTAAAAACCAATATCCCCATCACCGCTGTTGCAAAATCCGGATACACATTTTCCGGATGGACTGTGACTAAAGGAGATGCAAAAATTATGAATGCCTCCTCAGCCAGCACCACTGTGCAGTTGCAAAGTTCGAACAGTACTTTGCAGGCGAACTTTTCAAAAGCCGGTAAAACGTTCTATTTCTCCATCCGGACAGGAAGAGGCAAACTGGATGTCTTTGATGAACGTGGTGAAACCACATTGCTGCCATCTGCTTCAGAAATAGTATTGAATCTTTCACCGGATGATGAAAACTTGGAACGAGGTGGTTACCTGATATCTCCAGAGCCGGAATCCGGTTGGAAATATGGAGAGGATGAATGGTATGTGAATGGCAACGGGATACCCTCCGGACAATATGGTCAATATTTATTTACGTACAATGATTACAGCCGTTATCCTGATGGAAGCAGATTCGTATACGATTTCAAAGCGGACAATCCTATAAAGGTGACTATACAGACTGGCATGTGGAGTAACAATTCTTTCTCCTTGTATACGCACGGTGATTTCAGAATTGGCTTTTCTGCTACCGGTCTGAGTTCCGGTCAGCAAACCCGTGAGTTCTCATATGGAGACCGGGTAACAATATATGCGGATGGTGCGGATTATGCCGTACCGGGAGAAGGTGACCGCTGGAGATATAACTATCTGAGAGGTTTCTTTACTACCGGATGGCAGGCTTTGGACGATCTTGGGGAATACTCCCAGACATCAGCCGGTTCATATTCATTTACAGCGACAAAGGATATAACTATTAACATTGTATTCATGCCCACTATCAGATAAAATACAAGGGCTGTCTTAAAAAAATGACTTGACAGCCTCTTGTTATGATAGCCTTTATCTTGTCATACAAAATAAAAAAGGACCTGTAACAGAAGTTAATGTGCAACAGATTTTGGTTTTACGCACAAAATAGGCGGAATTCCTGCCTATTTTTATAAGTGTGGAAACATTCTACATCAGACCACACTATATGAGGATTATTTCCATTTTTTACATAATAAAAAAAATGACAATTGACTGATAATCAGAATAAATATTCTTTTGGCATGGGAATTGTCCTATCATTATCGTAAAACAATAACCATTAAAAATATAAGATTATGAAAAAATTTTTTGTTGCAGTAGCATTGGTAATGGGATTAGGAACAACAGTGGCATTTGCCGAAAATTTGACCTCAGGTGTTGAAACAGTCATGGCAGTAAATGATTTCACCCCTATTGAAGTGAAAGACCTTCCGGCAGCGGTAACGGAAGCAATTGCCAAAAATTTTGCGGAATCAACCGTCAAGGAAGCGGCGGTGGAAGCGGCAGAGGATGGCAGCAAGACTTATCAGGTTGTTCTGACAGACAAGGAAGGAGCTGAAAGTACGGTGTTCTTCAATGAGAAAGGTGAAATACTGAAATAATATATTTTGCGTCTTTCTTGATAAAGAACTGAATTTGCCCTCATAAGAAGAGAACAGTTCTTATCAAAAGATACAGAGTCTTTATACATAATTTCATTCATAAAGATTGTCGTTTTTTACTAATATTGAACCGTTTTTACAGGAGCAACTGTCCGAGATGAACAGTTGCTCTTTTTAATTTTTATGTTGCCGTTCATAACTGCCAGTACATTGTGAAAATCTATTTTAAGTATCCAATAGTTTGGCAGAGAAAGATGAGGTGTCAAAACACTGACATAACCTCATCTGTAATGCGAAATTAGATCAAAAAATATACCTATAGTTTCCAATTACCTTATCAACTTTGCCAACATTTGAAATAGGTTCATTGGAGCAAACAGTGACACCATCCACAACCAAAGTGAATGATTTTTCTTTGCTGGTCATGCTCTCAGACACCTCACCGTTATATCTGTCATAACTATCCAATCGTGATGCTGGAGATCCCGATGTGACTGCAAAGGTATAATTTTCCTCCCAAGAGTCGTAATTTCCTCTATCATCTTCCCGTTCTGTGATTTCAACACCATAAACAGTGTAAGTCGCTGAATGACCTGAGGTAACAGAAACAGATCTGGTTAATTGTCCCATTAAAACTTCATCTTTGAAAGAGACATTTATAATCGTAACAGATTGTTTAAAGTTCGCCTGCAAAGTACTGTTCGGACTGTCAGAATGTAATATTAGATTTCTGAAATGTCATCATTGGATGATTTTACATTTCTAACAAATTCCATCCCCCTGATAAAATTCTCCGTGAGATTCTTTTTTTCCTCTATTTCCTGTTCCATCCGTTTTATGGATGTCCGGAAGAAAAAATCTATCAGAAATTCATCTGTACGCTCTTTTTTGATATATTTTAAGGCGGTGATATATTCCTCTCTCTGCGAACCGGGGATTATCAGCAGCGGCTGTTCTTTTTTGAGCAATATAAAATTGGACATCAGACGTCCCAAACGACCGTTTCCGTCCCGGAAGGGATGCAGATATTCATAAAATCCATGAAATCTTGCCGCGATGATCATCGGATGGATCTTCCCGGAGTCCAGGACCTGCTGGGTGCTTTGCAACAGGCGGGGAACCTGCTTTATCAGCTGCTCATGGTCCCCAAATATCGTATCACCGGCACACATGTCCACTGTTGTATATTCTCCCGGGTTGGACGGTATTTCATCGTATTGGGTCTTGTAAGAGAGGGTATGTTCCGTCAGCAGCCGGTGGGTTTCCTTCAGGAGTTCCTCGGTCAGCGGCCTGTCCAAATTCTTCAGAAGATATTCATAAGCCTGGAAATGATCCAAGATTTCAAATGCCTCCAGCAAGGTCTTGCCTTTGGGGATCATGCCCAGCCCTTTTTCTTTCAAGGTGCGGGTCTCGTCCACTGAAAAACTGTTCCCCTCTATAGCACAGCTATGCGCCGAGAATAGAATTTCATTGTATTCTATAAAATCTTTCCTGCTCAGCTTCTCAGATACAAGTTCCTTGTACCGGTTCACTAAAATATCATATCGGGAAATCAACTTGTCCTCCATATCAGTACCATTTTTTGCAAAGATACTAAATCTGACCAATATACCCCTGCATTCTATATGTAATTCCTTGATAAAAGTGTGATATCATTACTTTCCCCGCCCTACTGGTAGAACAATGGTAGAAAATAGAAAAAACATAACAAAACTCAAGATAAAACACCGGAACGGAGCGATTGCAAGACCGTCTGTCCATACTTTTTCTCCTTCAAAAGGGTGGAGAAAACATTTGCTACCCAGATTCTACCCTGTTCCCGGCCAGCCCGGAAGCGGCAAGAGCACAATCTTTTTATTGTATGTTTTTTACCATGTTCCTGTGATAGGAAAAGAGGTACTTCAAAACTAAAATGACAGCTCCGAAAAGTTACGGTTACTAATTATAACGCTTAAAAGGACCATATCAGACTCTTTATTAATCTTTTCAGGATGCTCAAATTTCAAATTACAGGTTCATATTATCAAGGACTGAGCTCTGATACGCCCCTTTTCGGTACTACCAGCGCATGGAATCCCTGATGGCTGCTACCATCAGCCGGACTATTCCGGCTATCAATACAAACCCGGTGAATTTCAGGACGGGTCCCAGAAGTCTCATCCTCACCAGCACCACGAGTGCCGCCAGCTGGAGCAGTCCCGCCGCAGCCATGATCATTGCAGGCTGCTGCAGGAGCTCCCCGAAGTTTCCGTCCTGTATAGTCCGGACAACCTGCGGCCATCCTTCCTGCAGCCTCCCTGCCAGGCTGTCAAACAGTCCATGCCATTCCATTTTTCCTGCTTTTGAAAGTTTATATATTACTGTTTCCTACTCCAACTTTCCGGAGCGATATAGAGATAATTGAACGCTTCATCCATTTTTGCAGACTCGGAGCCCGGATAATTCCGATTGAACAGGTATTCCGTGTCACACCGCAGAAGCTTCCACTCACTGCTTCCTTCCAGCTGGTAATACAGATGTACCATTGAAGCGCAATAACCGACACCGCTGGTAGCATCTCTCGGCTCTTTTCTCTGGACCGGGAACTTGCAGGACACTATCCCTTTCCAAAAACGTACTCCTGCCGCTATGTCAACAGTGCAGCTTCCCAGTTCATCGCGCCATTCATAGTCATCAATCTTGTTCTCCTTTTTATCACTCGGTCTGTAGGAGTTGGATTCCAGTTTGAACTCCCTCTCCCATACAACCTTTATAGTCCCTTTCATGGCTTTCCTGCTTTTGTTTGAAAGCGTATAGACTATATTGAACCAGTCATTATCAGGTACAGGATATACCAGAAACGTATTGCATTTCTGGTTCTCCAATGTTATCATCCGAAGTGCCGGCATATCAGTGGCCGGTCTCACCTCATACATCCATTCCCCGTCATTGGAATTCTGATCGTATCCGTAAGGCTTGAACCAGGCTGATTCCCCGTTCTTTTTGAACAGCACTGCCAGCCGGTATGTTCCCGGCACAGCCTGCACATAACAATACTTGCAGTATCCGTCCCATGCACCGTTTCCGCATTTGATATCAAACGGCTGGTACTGTTCCACAATCCTGTTCCCATCCATCAGCACGAACCGTGCCTGTCCGGCGAAGTCTTCCCCACCTCCACGGTTTCTATACCGCAAAAAGAATCCCCAGACCTTACCCTCACCGGTATAGGTGTCATAGCCATATTCCGTATAATTCGGCCATATATAAATCCTGTCCGTCCCGCAATCCCTCATGACAATCCGGTCGGTCTTTCCGAAAGTGCTCCAATACTCCTCATCCATCGGCACATGGTCCACGTCCACCTCACAGTTATAACCGGATTTCATATTCAGAGTGTAAGTATAGATCATGCCGGGATTCCACACATGGGTAGGCGGCAGGGCATAGGTGAAATCCCTCCCGTCCACATGTACATTGACAGTGATACCCTCAGCCGTACCCACAGGCATCAGGATTGTCTCCACATATACCGGAGAGGCATCGTCCAGTGTGTAGTTCCCTCCGGCCTTATATTCTCCGGGCTGTCCTGTCGGAAGGAGCTTTCCGGACGTGACATCCATGGACGCAGACAGCCTTACACCTCCAAAAGTGACCGCATCCACCATCCCGTCACCTGTATAATCATTCTTTTTTATCAGGATCCTGACCAGGGAGAGAGCATGCTTCATTACAAGGGCCGCGCTCGGCTTCTCAACGCTTACTCCTCCTTCTCCATACATATAATCCTCCTGTGTCGTGATGTCCACAGGTATGGCGGTCATGTCCGTATATTGTACATTATAAGGATAATAGGCGGACACTTTCTGCTCAGCCGTCACCTCCACCTGTTTTCCGGCTTTCCACCGCCTACCGTCAAAAGTGAAGGGTATGTTCACATCCCCTGCAGCTGTCACTCCCAGGCAATGCCCCTCCTTCCAGTTCTCCACCACGGCCCTCTGTTCCTGCATGTTCTCGATGATAGGGGCGATGCCGAGGTACACCTTTCCCGTATCCGGCTCTTCCGGGTTTCCGGGATTTTCCGGCTCCACTACGGGAGGTACCGGGTCCGGCAGTGGTTCCTCATCCCGGCAGGAACATGTCATGCACGCCATGACCGCCATCAACAAATATCCGAATGTCTTCATTTTCTTCAATTTTATGTTCTTTATTCTTTCTCCACTCTCTCGAAGAATTCCCGTATAGCCTGTGCTATGACCTGCTTCTCCTTCATTCCAGCGTCCACCGCGTATTTTTTCACCTTGCGGTGCAGTTCCAACGGATACTCCAGTGAGGTTCTGGCCAGTACTTCCCCTTTCTTCCCCTCCTCCGGAGTGGAGTGTGTGGGACGGTTTGGTGTTCCGCCCTGCAGAATCTCGTCAATTCCAATAAATTTTCCCATATTCTTTTTTACTTTTATTTGTTGTCAACCATATTCAATCTGGACAGGATCTCCCGGGTAAGGGACCGGTAGTCCGCCGCTCCACTGCTGTTCCTGCTGTAAGATACGACATCCGTCTTTCTGCTCATGGACTCTGCCACCCTGATGGAACGGCTGATGACCGTGGAAAAGACCGTTTCCCCGTACTGTTTCCGCATCGCTTCCAATATCTCCGCATGCAATGTAGTCCTTCTGTCATACTGTGTCACCAGCATGCCGAGCAGGTTCAGTCTTCTGTTGATCTTCCTCCGTATCACAGCAACCGTATCCAGGATGGAAACCAGACCATATAAAGAAGCCACTTCCGGTTGCACCGGTATAATCAGGTCGGTAGCGGCCACAAGCGCGTTGACCGTGATCAGTCCGACAGCCGGCGGGCAGTCAAGGAGCACAAAATCGTACCCTCCATCCGTTCTGGCAGCCAGTTCTTTAAGGAAGTTTTCCCTCCCGTATTCGTTCTGCAGAAGATACTCCGCATCCGCCATTTTCCTGCATGACGGGCACAAGGATATATTCTCCTGCAACCGTATCCATGGAAGCCGCGTTTCCTTGCCATCCACCGCACCCTGCAAGGCCGAGAAAACCGTTTCTTCCGGATCTGTCACCCCCAAAGCCGAGGTCAGAGTGGCTTGCGGATCCAAATCAGCAAGAAGGACCTTGTATCCTTTTCGTGCCAGTTCGAACCCCACATTGGTAGTGGTAGTAGTCTTGCCAACTCCACCCTTCTGATTATGGACTGCTATAATTTTCACCATATCTATTTGTTTTTTAGTATGTTACGAAGTTAAGGAAAATAATTCTCTTTTCCAATATTTTGATGTTTTAATGCTTTAATATTTATATATTTTAACACTAAAATATTTTGATACCATAATCTCCCATAACGAAGGAATTTTCATTTCTTTTTTCAAAGGAAGACGGATCATACCGGAAGCCGCGGAAGGCTCTATAATGAACTTCATCCCAAGCCTCCTTTCACACAAAGCCGTAATGCCACCATGAACCAGGCCAGACAAATCAGAGCGGGAACCTGTGATACGAAAGATGCGCATATTAATGCAGAGAAAACAAAGGAAGCATGACCAAGCAGCAGGACCTGGCGGTTGGATACGTCCTCTTCAAGTACAGAAGAAAAGAATTGGTTTTTACGGTTCAGCCATAATTGAATAGCTGAAGATTTACTAGCGACATTTATGTCGGAAGCAAAAATAGAAACTGTTTGTTTCATGACTGTGATTATTTGGCGTTTACTAGACAGAAAAAACGGCTGCCATTTCCCGTGTCGCCAAACAATCACAGATTTTCGCCCGAGAGCTAAAATTGTAATGGGAAAAGCAGCCGCAGTTGTTCACAATAAGTTGTGACTTCTACAATTTCTTATATATCATTTTGCTATTGTAAGCAAAAGATAGTGTGCTGGGCATAAAAGGCCCATTGTATTTCTTTGAACTTTGAGTGTAGATACTAATTGAAAAGTGCGCCAATATTCCAGTTGAAAATTGCGCCACCATAGGATAAGTATAATGACCTT
>OHSW01000127.1_pt1 | contig 36110 bp, 37 predicted proteins | sample 1578821 | NCBI WGS metagenome assembly OHSW01 (sample SAMEA3879555, study PRJEB24766) | human gut metagenome | biome: human-associated habitat; feature: feces | place: USA | collected 1985/1987
CTCCGGATTGATATATTCCCCGGACAAAAGCCCTGTCCTGTCCCTGCTGTATAACCTCTTGATATCCTGCAATGCCCCTACGAGTCTCTCAATATCCTGAATTCTGTCACCAATGGAAATATACGCAAGGATATTACAGATATCACCGAATTCGATCTGTATGTCATATTCATCCCGGAGCAGGTCATATACTTCTATTCCGGCAAGCCCGATATCCAATGTATAAACGGACAGCTTGGTGACATCGTAATCGTAAATGCTGGTTCCATTTACCAGATCACGCCCATAGGCATAGTAACCGCCAATAGAATTGATTTCATTTCTGGCATATTCTGCCATTTTTGCAACTCTGGCAAAAGATTCTCTTCCCCGCAACGCAAGATTTCTTCTTGAAATATCAAGACTCGATAAAAGGAGATACGATGCACTGGTTGTCTGTGTCAGATTGATAATCTGCCTGACATGATCTGCTTTTACCGCTTTCCCGGTAAGAAGGATGGAGCTTTGTGTAAGGCTTCCCCCGGATTTGTGCATGGAGATGGCAGACATGTCTGCGCCTGCTGCCATACCACATACCGGAAGGTTTTCCCCAAAATACAGATGCGTCCCATGTGCTTCATCTGTAAGCACCTTGATTCCTCTGGAATGAGCAAGTTTTACGATTGCCCGGAGGTCTGAACATATCCCGTAATACGTCGGATTGTTTACCAGAACCGCTTTTGCATCCGGGTTGTCCTCAATCGCCCTGGCAACCTGGTCTATTTCCATTCCGAGAGAAATCCCAAGTTTCGCATTCATCTCCGGATTCACATAAACCGGAACTGCCCCACAGAGCACCAGTGCATTAAGTGCACTTTTATGGACATTTCTCGGTAATATAATTTTATCGCCCGCCTTACAGGTTGACAATATCATTGCCTGCACTGCCGATGTCGTTCCCCCAACCATGAGGAATGCATTTTCTGCGCCAAATGCATCTGCCGTCAGTTCTTCTGCTTCGCGGATAACAGAAACCGGATGGCACAAATTATCCAGTGGTTTCATGGAATTTACGTCCAGTTCCACGCACTTTTGTCCAAGCAGCTGTACCAGTTCCGGGTTTCCCCTGCCTCTTTTGTGCCCAGGCACGTCAAATGGAACCACTCTTCTTTTTTTAAATTCCTCAAGTGCCTCATAAATTGGAGCTTTCTGCTGTCTATTAATATCCATTTACTACTCCTAACTCCTTACTGAAAAATAACAGGAGCCTCCAAGTCATTTTAACTCAAAGGCTCTTTTTCTTACATAACTTTATGCAAGTGCAGGTTCTTTTCCTGCAATAATCGCTTTCACTTCATTTTTCAATTCTGTATTCACTGGTCTTTCTCCTTTTTGTAACAAATATTGTCATCCCCCAAAAGGCATCTGACCACACCTATATTATAACTTACCCATTTCTTTTATACAATCAATTTTTTGCATTATAATCCATGATTGTTCAGATAATTTGCCACACCATTGATTCCATCATTGGTATGAATATACCTGTCAAAAACCATTTGAATAATTTTCACTTCATCCTCTGCCGTCTTCAATATCATTCAGCATCCGCATAAATTCCTGACGACCTTTTATATTCTTTATACCTATAAATCGTCCGCTCACTGACATTGTTCCGCTTCGCAATCTCCACCATCGTCATACCGCTCTTCTTTAATATACTTCCATACGCCTGATTTATATATTGTTATTATTCCTTACGAATTCTTTCAACTACACTTTCCTGACTCATCTTTTTAAACTGATACTTTGGAATCGCATATGCAATTCCACTTAATATCGGAACCATAAGCAGGCACGGTACGATTGTAAGATGCATCTGAAAGAAAAATGCCGTACCAAGTGTATTTATTAAAATCTGCTTTGCTCCAACCACAACTAACAATACTGCAATCATAAATGCGCCTCCCAAATATAGGAATCCCTCAGCCACTAGCATTTTCGATATCTGTTTTTTCGTCATTCCAACAACTTCCAAAAGTGCCAGTTCTTTTTTTCTGCTAATTACAGAAGTTGCTGTTGTATTAAAGAAATTCATAATGCCAATAAAGGCTAAAATAACGACAAGAAAACTACCGATCATATAATATTTACTGACAAACCGCCTAAAGCTCGCCTTCATATCCAATACAGAAAAAACATTTATCATATCATTTTCTTTCAAAACATTTTTATCAATGTATTCTTTTACTTGCTTATCCTCGCCCTTCTTGGCATCAATAGTAGCATACATTGCTGATTGATTTTCTGTCTGGGTGATATACTCTTCTTCTGGGACCATTACTGTAACATAAACAGAATCTGCATACGGATAATCCAGGGAATATGGCATCATAGCTTCTCCGATCACCCCATAATCTTTCTGTTTTCCGTTTCCGTACTCCATTTTAAAAGTTTCGCCAGACTGATAATAAGAAACTGGTTGTTCTGTATATTTATCACTATAGTCCACAATCACATAATCCCCACTTTTAAACGTATCCCAGGAACATTTTTCCCCTTTCCATTCTAACATATCAAACACCGCTTCACTAATTCCGAGGAAATGAACCTTTACAGTATTATCCGCTTTTGTTTCCTCCCAGATTTGCTTTTCATAATCTGTCCAGTTTTCTTTGTTTTTTTCTGCCAATGTCTCCCACGTTTTCAAAAGTGCCGGTTCCATCTTATGTCTTTCTTCCGAATAATACACATATCCTGTTTTCTCACTTTCCGGACACTTATTCAGAATCTCTTTGATTTCAGGTGTAATACCATTGAAATTTGTATTCGATAAAGTGTCGGTCATCTGATCCAGTTGAAAATCAGATGCTAAAAATATATTCCGGTAAGACTCAAAATCATATCCCTGCACCAACATCACAATACAGTTGACCACTACCATAGAAAGAGCGATAGAAAACATAACAATCAATCCCTTTTTCCAGTTATGGAACACATTTTGAACTGCCATTCCCCACCAGGTTACAGAAGTATTCTTTTTTATTTTCTTCTGTGACTGCTCTCCTTCTGCCAAATGTAGGGCTTCCACAGGCGAAACTCTTTCCACCATTTTACAAGCCTGTAGACTGGATAAATACACCGTTAAAAGTGTCAGAAGTGCTGCTGCAAAAAAAATCAAAGGATTAGCTGATACTACTGTCTGTGCAGTCTTTCCTGCCTGTGCACTGATTTGGGCATCTGCTGTCAGAGACGGCGACATACAAAAACCTGCAAGATAACCGAAAATCAATCCGATTGGAATCCCCACTGCTGACAATTTCCATGCCTGCATACGTACAATTTTTTTCAATTGTTTTCCTGTTGTTCCCACGTTCTTCAATAATCCATAGGCTCTAATATCCGTTTTCACGGATATATTAAAAATATTATAAATAATTAAGTAACCAGCCAATATCACAAACAGTACCATTACAATAAGGGAAGTGAATGAAAATGAATCCTCTTCAAAAAGATTATATGCCGGATTGATCTCCAATCCTGTCCCTGCTTTCGTAAATCCTGCTGTCTTAGATATATTTTCTGTTTTCTTTTCCAGATTCCAAAGATTCTTGTACCAGACAGAATACTCCTTTCCCCCATTATAGATACCATTTTCTAATTCTTTCTGTGTAACAGGATAACAATTCTCCTTCGCATAGGCTTCAGATACCCAGACCATCTGACCTAAAACAGCCTTATCACCCTGCCAAAATCCACATATCTGGAATGTATCTGTTTTGTATTGTTTCAGCATTGGATTTACTTCCCACGTCAGCGTGACTTCTTCCCCAATCTTTGGTGTAACTCCCAATGCTTCCAGTACCAAGCTGCTGACTGCTACTTCATTTTCCTTCTCTGGCAGTCTTCCTGTAGTTGGCAGACAATTAAAGCTTTCTGCCATATTTTTATCTGCATATCTAACTTCTACTGAAAAGCCAAAATGTTTATCTCTTCCTGCTCCCAGAAAAATGCCTGTTCCATATCGTTCCACCTCATCACTTTGTTCTATTGTTTTTTGCAATCTCTCCGCATCTTCTTCTGACAAATTCTGCGCAATAGCATGGGATGAATCCATAAATTGCTTAATTTCCGTTGCTCTTTTGGAAAGTATCATGGATACGCTCCCCACAAAGAGGCTTGTAAATAACAGTGATGTCAACATGATTGCAATAACAGCAATAATATTTCTTGCTCGGTTCATTTTCATAAAACGTTTCGTCAATAATCGTAACGTTTCTTTATTCTCTACTTTTACCATATAAACGCCCTCACTATACCAAACCACTGTCTGAAACAATTTTTCCGTCTTCAATCTGTAAAATCCTGTCAGCCATCTGGGCAATCTCCTCATTGTGAGTAATCATTACAATCGTTTGATGAAAACGCTTACTGGTGACTTTTAAAAGTCCCAATACATCCTGACTCGTTTTTGAGTCCAGATTGCCTGTCGGTTCATCTGCCAGCAAAATAGCAGGTTTTGCCGCTAATGCTCTTGCGATTGCCACCCTTTGCTGCTGACCCCCTGACAGTGCACTTGGAAGATTTTCCAGTTTTGTCCGAATGCCCAGTGTATCTATGATTTCATTTACATAGCCTTTTTCAATCTTTTTTCCATCCAGTTTTACAGGAAGAACAATATTTTCCCATACATTCAGCATCGGAACCAGATTATACTGTTGAAATACAAATCCAATATTTCTACGCCTAAAAATAGTAAGCTCTTCATCTGTCATATGGCTTAAATTCTGTCCGTCAACAATGACCTGACCGGATGTTGGATTATCCAAACCACCAATGATATGAAGCAATGTAGACTTTCCACTTCCAGAGGTTCCAACAATCGCTACAAACTCCCCTTTTTCTACTTCCAGGTTTATACCATCAAGAGCCCTGACTTCTGTTTCTCCCTGCCCATATATTTTTCGTAAATTTACTGCTTTTAATATATTCATGCCATCCTCCCGTCAAAAAAGCCTGTATTGATCTTTACAATACAGACTTTATCATAACAATGTCTCCATCTGGTTTCTGAAATATCACAGTTTTGATACTATTCCTTCTTTGCTATCGGAAGAAACACAGAAAATGTAGAACCCTTTCCTCTCTTTGATGTCACTTTTATATACCCCTTTTGTGCCTGAATGATCTCTCTTGCAAGGAATAAGCCAATTCCTACTCCTGGCTGGTCTGCCACTGACAGACTCCGATAAAACCTTCCAAATATCTTTGGTATTTCTTCTTTTTCTATTCCAATGCCATCATCAATGATATCAATCTTTACAAAAAAAGAATACTGCTCGACTTTTATCTGAACATTTCCCCCACATGCTGTGTATTTAATCGCATTGTCTACAATATTTCCGAGTGCCTCCACAGTCCATTTTGAATCACATCGAATATGCAAATCCGTGTCACATAGGCTCAGAGTAATATTCTTCTCCCTTACTTTTACGTTAAACTGTTGCTGTATAGATTCAAGCATCTGCTTAATAGTAGTATCCTCCGAATGTACTGCGATAATTCCACTCTCCATCCGTGATAATTTGACCAATGATTGTATCAAAAAATCTAATTTCTCTGTTTGCTCCAAAATGGTAGCTATTTCCTCCTGATTTTCATTACTCACTTCAGAGAGTATTTCTCCATAGATTTTCAGATTTGAAATAGGAGTCAGTGTCTGATGCGCAATATCTGAAATAAGTTTTTGTATCACTTCTTTCTGTTCCTGTTGATTTTTTCCTGCCAGAAAGCTACTGTCTATATATTGTTTCATGCTGTTTTCAAGAGCAGAATACTTTTCTTCTGATATTTCTGTCCGTTCCAGTTCTCCATCTATTGCACAATCCAGCATTTGCTGCAGCCGGTTCAAAAGCTTTTTTTCTTTCTGATAAAAAAAGCTGTACCAAAAAACTCCGCTCAGGACAAATATAACTACAATCAACATAATTATTTCTATCATCCATTCACCGCCCATGTATAACCAATTCCATAAACCGTCTTGATATATTCAGGCTTCTGCGTATCATCTTCTAATTTGTCTCTGAGGCGTTTGATTGCAACAGTCAAGGCATGGGCATCCACAAACTCTGTATCTCCCTGCCATACCTCGTCAATCAGATATTCCCGTTTCAATACTTTTCCTCTGTTTTCACACAGCACTCTAAGGAGCTTTTGTTCTGTCTTACTAAGTTCAATAGGTTCTCCATCTTTGAAAAATTCCATTTTATCGAAATAGAACTCAAATCCATCAAGCTCCATAGAATTCTTAGCTGCTGCCTCTTTATTTCTAAGCTGCACAGACACTCTTGCACGCAAAACCATCAAGCTAAACGGTTTCGTAATATAATCATTTGCCCCAGCTTCCAATCCTGTTACAATATCTACTTCCATGTTATTTACTGTAAGCAGAATAATCGGCACCTGACTGTTTTTCCTTATTTCTCTTACAAAATCAATCCCATTCCCATCCGGCAAGTTCACATCTAATAAAACTAATGTAATGTCTTCCCTGTTTAGAATCGCTCTCGCTTCCTGCAAAGTTCTGCACTGATAAAAGAAATAAGCATCATTCTTTAAAGCCAGACGGATTCCATCATTTAATTTTTTGTCATCTTCAACAATCAGTAACTTTTCACTCATATTTTCTCTGCTTTCTTACAAATTACACTAATTGTATCATTGCCAGTTTTATAAATCAAATCATTAAATCAAAACCTCCGACAGAATTTATCTTATAAACAGCAAAAAGCTCCCGAAGGAGCTTTCCACACTTTAAATATAGACCAATTCTTTTAATACAATCTCTTCTGCCATATTACGAATACCATTTACCGCTCTGACCCATTCCATCTGGTCACAAGCTTTCAATTCTTCCGTAATCCCCTGCCTCTCCATCATCTGACGCACCAGAATATCCATTCTCTCCTTTGCTTCATCGTCCACAGTATTCAGATGTTCTGTCAGTCTGTCTTCCAACATATACAGTGAATACATTGCCGGACGATGCTCTTTCAGATACGTTTTTCGCATCATTCCATATTTCCCATAATGCGGTTCTTCATCTGTACTGACAAGATTCGGATAGTAAATTCCGTCTGCGCCAAGTGTGTAGGTTCCACCCATTTTTTCAAATGTGCTTTTCATGTGCTATTCCTCCTTGAAATCAGCGATGTCCTTAGATCATCGCAAAATATTTCAGGGCAGCCTTGATAGCATCTTCTTTCTCTTTCGGACACTGTGGCACTTTTGGATTTTCTGTCTTTGGCAGATTATAGTTAGCTCCTACTTCGATTCCACATTTCCTTTTGATTTGAGAAATATATAAATTTGAAACCTTCAAGCCAAATTCTTTCAGCACATAATCTTTGATTTCCTGATAGGTTGCTTTCAACTCGGCACTGGTAGCATCCAGCTCGTCCAAGTCTAAGTCGATCTCTATGTGGTCATCCGGTTTTTGTTGGGACAAAAGAACAACCGTCTCCACATGTGTCGGAGCTACTATGTAAACACAATTTGTTATCCTCGACACTTGCATAGGAACACAATTCTGCGTCCGTATGTACAGCCGCAGCGTTTTTACGCTTTGGCTTAAAATCTTTTGCATTAAGATTTGAGTGGATACCAGTTTTATATACAAAAGTTATCTTCAACGGATCTTCCACCCCTTCATCATTATAACCGCCGATAATTATTCTTTCAACTACACTTTCAAAAACCACTCTATCGAAGCTCTCCAATAGTTCTCCAGAATTTAAGTTTTTCCGAAATTCTCTTATCCTTGTTTTGGTACTCTCCTGATTTTTGCTCAACTCAACCAACTGCAACTGTTCGGCTTGAAGTTTTTTTAACTGCTCCGATAACTCCTGATTTTTCTTATCATAAATATCCCTGTCGATATTGTTATCAAGCCTTAAGTCAAGCAATTTTTCTTTTCTTCGCTGCAAATCTGTCATTTCTTTTTCAATCTTCGGCAAGCGTTTCAAAGAAGCGTCGTCTTTAAGAATATCCTCAACTTTTTGAAGGAACTCACTCACAACCTCATGTTGATCGGAACATAAGAGCTGATAGCTTTTTACAAAAGCATTTTCAATTACTTCTTCAGGTATGCCTTTACAATGTGGGCAATTCTTTTTTCCATGTTTGGTAGCCGTCACACAATGCCAGATTGTCTTAGTATAAGCAGAACTACTGTGCCAATTTCTTCGGCTTAGTGTACCTCCGCAAAAACCACATTTAATCATACAGCTAAAAGCATATTTCCTGCTAAATTTGTTCCGCTTCTGACCTTCCTGATGTACACCACGATTAACATTTCTTTTTGCAAGTATCTTCTGTGCTTCTTCAAATATCTCCTCACTGATAATTGCTTCGTGATGGTCACGGATATAAAATTTATCTTCCTCTCCAAAGTTTTCCAACCGTCTTTTAGAAATAGGATCAACCGTAAATGTTTTACCTAATAGCAAATCGCCTTTATATTTTTCGTTTTTAATAATACCGATTACTGTGGATTGCACCCACCGTGAGCTTCCATATTTTGTCTTATAGCCAAGATTCTCAAGCTCATTGGCTATCACTGTACATCCCGCCCCTTCTATATACCGATTAAAAATATATCTCACAATTTCAGCTTCTTTTTCGTTGACAGATATGCTTTTTGTGTCTTTATGATAGTCATATCCCAAACATCCTTGAAAACCTACAAGTTCTCCTCGCTGCATTTTCATTTTCAAGCCCTTTTTGACATTGGAAGATATATTCTCAACTTCCTGCTGTGCAACAGAACTGAGTACCACCAAAAGCAGTTCTCCATCCATTGTTAATGTATTGATATTTTCATCCTCAAAGAAAACAGCAATGCCTTTCTCTTTCAGCATACGAACATATTTCAGAGTATCTAATGTATTTCTGGCAAATCTCGAAATGGATTTTGTAATGACCATATCAATATCTCCATTCATACAATCGTTTATCATTCTCTGGAAATCCTCTCGCTTTGTTACCTGCGTTCCTGTTATGGCTTCGTCAGCATATATGTCAGCTAAAGACCATTCTGGTTTTTTCTTGATTAAGTCCGTATAATACATAACCTGTGACTTATAGCTGTTAAGCTGATCCTCGCTATCTGTACTAACACGGCAATAAGCAGCAACTCTCAGTATCTCTACCTTTCTACCACGAATACGATTTTCGTTACGGTTTGCTTTGATTACTTGAACATCATTCATACGATTATACCTCCGATATTTTATTTACTGATAAGTATTAAGCCGCAAGATTTGAAACGACATTGAAATCACTCATAAGCCGTTTTTTTATGGCTTCGTACTCATCTACCGTAATTAAACCGTTTTTCTTTAACTTCTGCAAACATGCAAATTGAATACTATAATGTGCAAATTTCTGTCCATTACTTTGCTCCATCAAAACACCCCTCTCCGTTCATTGCAAGACTAATGGCAAGAGCCTTATCAACTCTTGCCATTATGTGATTGGGCATCATCCCTATATACTGTTTTAACCTCTGCTTATCAATCGTCCTTATCTGTTCAAGCAGAATAATTGAGTCTTTATCGAGCTTGTCAAAATCTTTTACCTCGGTATGTGTCGGGAGTTTTGCTTTCGTATGTGTACGACTTGTTATCGGTGCAACGATAATTGTTGGGCTATGCCTGTTCCCCGTATTATTAGAAATAGTAAGAACAGGTCTTGTACCGCCTTGCTCTGATCCAATGACGGGATTAAGTGTTGCGTAGAAAATATCTCCACGCTTAATAATTCTTTCCATAAATATTCAGACCTCCTATCTGGTTTTAGGCAAGAAAGAACTTACCTATGTAACAGCCAGACAAAAGGAAGTATTTAATGTTGGAAGATCATTAACAAAATCTATTCCTATGACTACCTTATATCTGGCTTTATGATAGAAGCATCTCAATTTGTCCTCGACACCCCGAAATGCAATGTGTTCATAGAACACAGGGAAGGTCGCCAAACGGTCAGCAGCGAACTGACACCACGGGAGTTTCACCCCTCTGACGGTCTGCCAGAGCCGCCCTCATTGTCTGCGACGGTTTTATCACGCTCGGACTTGTGACTGGACGGGAGTACCATTATTCTCTTTGTGGGTTATGGCGAAATCGGAAGCTATCCGATATTTTGAGTCGGTAATGAATAGGATCACCCCCTTTCATCGCTCGCTGCTTCTTAACAGGTCTTGGCGTACCGCTGCACACGCTTATGCTCATCACAATCACAAAGAGGAAGTATTTGGCGAATGGATATTCGGTTGTCAAGGATCACTCCCGTTTTCGCCACACAAAGCAAAACAGGTGGAAGGAATTTAATCCCTCTCACCTGTTTGCTCACTTAAAAGCGGTTTCGTATAGGCTAAAATTAAAATTTTTCAAAAAGTTTTTTTAACTTCTTTAGTGCAATGTCAACGCTTCCTTTAACCGCCATTTTGGTGCATCCCTCCAACTTGGCAATCTGCTCATAGGACAACTCTCCGAAAAAGTACAACAGCAGCCTGCGTCTTTGTGTTTCGGGCAGTTTTGATATTGCCTTATGTAGCAGTTCGTATTCGATGCACCTTGAAACGGTTTCCTCAAGACTTTCTTCCTTATAAAAAACTCGGTCATTCAAGGAGTTTTCTGTCAACTCGGAGTGTTCAATGTGCCTGCTCACCCGATTAAGATAGGAAATATCCTCAAGCTCAAAACGGTTAAACAGGTCATACAGCACTTTCTCTATTTCAATATTTTGCATAACACCCCGCCCATCTTTAAAAGAGAGGTAATATCTGCCCTCTACAATCATCAGCGTATAAGGGTTATGCTTGTCCTTTTTTCGGTTAGGATGTTTTTCATTCATTATTCGTTCCTCCAATCAATCTGAATTTTTGAAATTTCAGATTGATCGGCGGAGAACGGCATCCTACGACTAAAACAGGTTTACGCCTTAATTCAACAAAAAACGACAAAAGAAAAACCGCAAAGGCTGTCAAACCCTTACGGTTATAAGAAATAATAATTCTATTATATAGATATTTAACATCTATTCTTGGAGCATAATCTCCCCAGATGGAGATAAGAATTTTTTTAACAAATTATCCTCATCTCTATCGAACGGTATGTAAATAACTGCTGCTTAAAATCAGCAGCACAGTGTTATCAGACCAACACATAAGAAATCCCTCCAAACTCAAAACAGGTCTGGAGGGATAAAATAGTCATCTAAGCATGACAAAGTTGCCCACCAAATACACCGTTTTTTTATTTGGTGGATATTTTATCTTTAATTCTCAAGTTATAGATTATTTATTCTTTTGACAAGATTCCTCGTTTTAATCGGAACACTTTATCTGCTTGTTTTGCCAATTCATTGGAATGCGTAACCAATACCACACACTCTACCAGATTATTTCGATTTTTGTTTTTTCAAAACTATCCCATATACAATTATCGCCACAAAAAGAACAACGATTAGATACCATAGATTTTCAAAACAAAATCCATTATCCAACATCAATCGGTATCCCCAAGAAGCAGGGAAAATACGCCCTATGGTTTCAAGAAAATCAGGCAGCAAGTCGATAGGAAACATAATCCCCGAAAGCATAATTGAGGGCAAAAACACAAGTTGTGCTATCATTGTCAGTTTCGCTTGATTTTTTACCATCAATCCTAAAACACTTCCGATACTTAGCGACACAATAATGTATATAGCAAGTGCAAGAAAGAAAAACGGAAGTTGTGTCGGCAAAATTGCTTCAAATAAAACAGGAGCAAGCAGCACTATCACGATACAGGTAATCATCAAATGAACAAATGCCGAAAGGAACATTGTAACAAGTCCTAAATAGATAGGTACTCCGTTTGCTTTATAAACCTTTTTTATGTCACTTCCGTAAGTTTCAATCAACGACGGCGATAATCCGATAAATGCTCCCATTGAAACACTCATTACAATCATAGATTGTATCAGTGTACTTCCCATTTCAGGCATAACGGAAGTAAAAATACCACCCATAAGAAGAAAGAAAATAAGCGGAACGATATAGCAGGTAACTAAGAGGGACTTACTTCGTATATCCAATTTCCACTGTAACGCTAAACCGTATAAAAAACCGTTCATTCTGTTTCCCTCCTTGCCATTTCGATAAAATGTTGTTCCAGTGTGCCACGGTCAACCTTAATATCCAATATATGAACTCCTTTTTGATTCAAATCATTAAGCAAGGAAATCAAAGTATCTTCAATGTTATCTGTTTCAAAAGTGCTGTTCCCTTGTTTCGTTTTGATATGGATAAAATACTTTTCTCCAATCGTGTCTGTCAGTTCTGTCGCTGTGCCGCAAAAGGCAATATTCCCATTATTCAAAATTGCAATGCGGTCACACAAGTTTTCCACTTCTGCCATATCGTGGCTTGCTAAAACAATCGTTTTTCCTTGCGACTTGAGTTTGCGAATTTGCTCGTGAAGTGAAACCCTACCCTCAACATCAAGCCCCGCAGTCGGTTCATCGAGAAAAATAATATCTGGGTTACCGATAAGTGCAAGAGCAAGATGTAATCGTCTTTTTTGTCCTGTGGATAGTTGGATATATTGTTTTTTCTCAATTTCTTTAATGCCAAGAGCGTTAAGCATAGTAAAATCAATCTTTGCTTTATTCCATTTTGAAAATAATCTTACAGCCTCCATCGGTTTGATATGAGCGGGTAAAGAGGACGATTGCAACTGTATCCCCATTTTTCCGTTTACTGTAATTGTACCGCTATCATATTTTCTCAAGCCCTCAATACATTCAAGGGCTGTTGTTTTTCCAGCCCCATTTACACCGAGCAGAGCGAAAGTTTCTCCCTTTTCAATTTCAAAATCAAGTCCTTTGAGAACAATGTTACTGCCATAACTTTTCTTTAATCCATAAACTTGTATTGCACCATTCATCATTCAACCCCCTCAAACGGATTTTCTCCAAGTCTTGAAAAGTAGATTTGCAAAGCCGGCTCTAAATAGTCGTTTACAATTTTTTGTCTTTCTTCCCAAGCATTTGTAGCGGTATCAATATTGCCGATCTCCATCAATTTCGGCAGCATACTCATATCACCGTTTGTAAATTCCGTAATCAATCCCCAATACTCTTTTACAATTCGTTGGCATTTCTCACTTTCAGGGGATACACCTGCCTTTTGCAGTTCTATAATTTCATCACTTAAACGATTAAATCTATCCATAAAATTCAAACCGCTTTCCTTATCAAACCGATTGCGGATATGATCGAGCGTATCATCATCAAACCGCTTAATGAGATAGTAAGAGTCGTTTTTCATTTGCAGATTGACAATAATATCTGCATATTTCTTGAAATTGACTGTCTGCATTTGTAACACTTCTTCTTTTAACTGTTCGACTGCTGCCAAAGAAGCAGTTAACTGTTCTATCTTTTCCCGTATGCTATCTGCCTGTTCAGTAAGGGCATTTGCTACATCAGTCGGTGTTTCTAAAGAAATTAAACGGTGCTTTATATCATCTAAAGAGAAACCCAACGATTTCAAAGATATAATTTGATGAAGTATAACTAAGTCTTTATCTGTATAAAGTCTGCGTCCACCTTCGCTTTCTGCTGAAGGGGATAACAGCCCCTCTTTATCATAATATTGCAATGTACGGACAGTAACCCCTATTTTCTTTGCAACTTCTCCAACTGTCATATAGCCCTTTGGTATTGCTCTATGTTTTGCCATAATCATCTACCTCCTACTATAATGTATTATACATCATTACGCTGCGTCACAAACAAGACCTTTTTCAAATAAATATTGATGCGTTCACACTTATACTCGTCACAATCACAAAAAGGAAATGTTTTCAAATGGATATTCAGCTGTCAAACATCACATTCACACAAAGCAAAACAGGTGAATGGAATTTTAATCTCTTTCACCTGTTTTCTCATTCAAAAGTTAAGAGTGTAATTAGAAATTAAAAATTTTTTTCAACTTTTCAATCGCCAAGTCGATACTGAATTTCACAGCTCTTTTCGTACATCCCTCAAACCCTGCAATCTGCTCATAAGTCAACTCTCCGAAAAAATACAGAAGCAGCCTGCGTTTTTGTGTTTCGGGCAGTTTTGAAATTGCCTTATGTAACTGCTCATATTCCATACTTCGTGAAACAGTTTCCTCAAGACTTTCTTCCTTATAAAAGGTTCTGTCATTCAAGGATCTTTCTGTCAACTCGGAGTGTTCAATGTGCCTGCTCACTCGATTAAGATAGGAAATATCCTCAAGCTCAAAACGGTTAAACAGATCATACAGCACTTTATCTATTTCAATATTTTGCATGATACCCCGCCCATCTTTAAAAGAGAGGTAATATCTGCCCTCTACAATCATCAGCGTATAAGGGTTATGCTTGTCCTTTTTTCGGTTAGGATGTTTTTCATTCATTATTCGTTCCTCCAATCAATCTGAATTTTTGAAATTTCAGATTGATCGGCGGAGAACGGCATCCTACGACTAAAACAGGTTTACGCCTTAATTCAACAAAAAACGACAAAAGAAAAACCGCAAAGGCTGTCAAACCCTTACGGTTATAAGAAATAATAATTCTATTATATAGATATTTAACATCTATTCTTGGAGCATAATCTCCCCAGATGGAGATAAGAATTTTTTTAACAAATTATCCTCATCTCTATCGAACGGTATGTAAATAACTGCTGCTTAAAATCAGCAGCACAGTGTTATCAGACCAACACATAAGAAATCCCTCCAAACTCAAAACAGGTCTGGAGGGATAAAATAGCTATTTGAGCATGACAAAATCGCCCACCAAAACACCGTTTTTTTATTTGGTAGGATGTCTGTTATTATCTGCCATAGAAATAATTCGATTTATACAGTTAAATTCACCTTTAGGAATAAATGTAGCACCATAATGTTCTGCCATTTTTATATCCAAATTGTAGTCGCTTCCTGAAAGCAGAATAAAAGAAATGTTTCTACTATATTTCTTTACTTCTCCCAACAAATCTACACCTGTTCCATCACGCATATAGAGGTCGGAACATATTAAATCAATCTCATTCTGTTCGAGAATAGCTATTGCTTTCTCGTACTCCTGTGGCAGTATATGTTTCAAAATATTTAGACAAAGACATATCTAAAATTTGTAAAAAACTATTTTCATCATCCACAAGTAATATTCTCTTCATTGTTCCACCTCCATTCTGATAAGTACATTTTATTATTTTCACCTTACAATTAGATGAATTTAATCTTACAGAATAGTAAGTTAAATAATGCAGTTGGCGAACCTAACATTATTATAACAAAGGAGATTTTACTGTAAGCTAAAACAGAGCTTTGCCCTAACAGCTAAAAGAAGCAGGCAATTCCGTCCAAGAATTTCCTGCTTCTCTATAAGTGGCGTAATAGCAAGAATTACTGCACACTAATTGTATCGACAATGGATGTTTCTTTCATTTTTCTAATTGGATTTCTTACTGCTAAGATCACTGCAATGACTACAACAACAATAATAATACCAAGCTCAACCCAAGGAACACTCCAAGCATCGCCCCATCTATAGGCTATAAGTTTGCCAAATAAAATCTTGTTGCAGACTATTCCCAAAACGCTACCGCAAATAGTACCTGTGATTGCATAGGTAGATGCTTCGGCAACAATCATTTTAGCCAGTTGCCTATTACTTAATCCAATAGCTCTAAAAGCCCCGTACTGCTTCATTTTAGCCGCCACACTCATAGCTATACTATTTATGATATTGAATAGCGTAATCAAAGCAATCAATACCAAAAAGCCATAAATGAAAAGTCCAAAGCAATAGTAAGCTCCACGGGTATTACTATTATCCAATCGTTCATCAGAAAAAATGTACTGTGAGCCTACCAGATTGTGAATGTTGTTTACATCACTTTCTGTTGCATTTTTAGATAATTGTATATCAATGATAGTATAATCCATTTCTCCTGTCAGATCCCGAAAAGTATCTTCAGAACAAATAAGCTTGCCAACCTCTGGACGATTATTAAAAGGACATTGAGATAACATACCGACAATTTCCATATCTGTTTGATTTCCATTCATATTTAAGGTAATGATATTACCTACTCCAATATCGTTTTGCGGCTCAAAAACCATAAGCCCTGTATCAGTTTCTCTTTGTACTCTTTCTAAGCTGCCAGACAAGACATAATCCTTAGACCAATCGAATTGCTTATCTTCATAGGAAATAAGGTCAACAACTTTTTCCTCACCATTTACAATTACAGGAACATCATAAGCAAACATTCGACCATAGACATTTTTTACGGCAGGATTTTGCTGTAAGTCCTTGATAAAATCAGCCTTTACCGAACAAGTATCCTCTGGACTGATAATAGAAATGTCGGCAGTCCACGGCTGTAATGGTGTCAATGTATGATTCATAAAATCAATTGTTACTGAAAATGCAAGAAAGAGAATAATACTTACCGAAAAAGAGCTAACCATTAAGATAAAGTTCTTTTTACTTGCTTTAGCGTGATGAATGCCAAGCGCAGTATCTATTGTGAAAAACTTAGTGTTCGTCGCTTTTTTTACAGGTTGTAAATCATTTGCATTTCCAGATACCGCAGCTAACGGAGAAACTTTGGATGCTTTCTTAGCGGGAGAACGGGAAGCAAGGAGAACGGTCAGTAAACCCATAACAATACCTGCAATAATACTCGGATAACTGATACTAAAAATGGGCATTCCACCAAAAAATTCTGGGCTTAGTTGCCGTAAAATCAAACACAGCACCCAAATCAATATCATTCCACTAACAACACCAACTGGAATCGCAAAGCAACACCAACGCAAAGCTTCTTTGCATACTAACCGCATCACTTGTTTTGGCGTTGCCCCGATACAGCGAACCATTCCAAAAAATTCTGTTCTCTGTGCTACATTGCTATTCATACTGCTTGTAATCATCAGTACACCCGCAATCAAAACAAGAAAAAATAGTATGATAGCAGTAGCATACACCTGTAACATAAAAGAATTACTGCTCTGTCCTAATAGTCCAAGTAATTCTGTGTTTTCGGACACTTGTTCATCAGATAAACCAAACTGTTGTTTAATCTCTGCTATACTATGCTGAATATTTCTGGTATTGTTAAACTGTACATAGCGCATTGTATAATCAGCTGGGTTGCTGCTTATATCATTTGGGTAGATAGCTCGAAAACCCTCTGTTGTCAAAAAAACGCCATAAGAGTCTTCGCTCATAAGCTTTGCAGCATTATTCATAAAGCCTGAAATCGTGTATGTTTTTTTATTCCCATCGGGCATAGTGATAGCAATTTCTTCTCCGATACCTAAGTCCAACATATTTTTCGCATTATTTGTTACCAATGCTTCATTTTCGTTTGCAGGAAATGTTCCTTCATCCAATGTGTTAAAAATTTCGGTAACTGCACTTTCATTACTACCGCATATTACCACATTTTTTCCAGACAGGGTATAGCCTTGCTCTCCTCGAAAATTCAAGACTCCATAATCAGCAACAGTAGCCACTTCTGGACGAGAAGATATAAGTGCGGCATCTTCATCACTTATGCCCTTGATTCCAATGTGCCAATTTCCATTTTCCTGTTGCGTCTGCAAAATCTGTCCTTTGATGAACATATCAGCCATACCGAAAATAGTCGTTACCAAAAAGACTGCCAACACAATACAAATGATGGACATACGATTTTGTTTGCGATGTACTTTTGCAGATATAAGAACAAGGTCAAGATAATTTTTCATTCGCATTACCTCCTAAGTCTGTCAATACACCGTCTGTGACACGCAATACACGGTCAACCATAGAAGTAAGACTATTGTTGTGCGTAATCATAAGTATTGTCTGTTGATAATGTCTGGATGCTTTTGTCAGCAAATCAATAACATCTTGGCTATTCTTGCTATCCAGGTTGCCTGTCGGCTCGTCCGCAAGAATCAACTTCGGTTTTGTAATCAATGCCCTGCCAATAGCCACACGCTGTTGCTGACCGCCAGAGAGCTGACTTGGCAAATGATTTCTTCGGTCTGTCAAACCAAGTAGCTCTAATATTTCCTCCATATCCGCAGTATTAGGTTTACGATAGTCCAGAAGAAGCGGAAATGCTATATTTTGTTCAACCGTCAGTTCAGATACAAGCTGAAAGGACTGAAAAATAAAGCCAATATTTCTCCTTCTGAAAATTGTGCGTTCTTCCTCTTTCATCCCAAACAGGTTATTTCCATCCATCGTAATAACACCAGAAGTAGGAACATCCAATGCCCCAATGCAATTTAGCAGCGTGCTTTTTCCAGAGCCAGATTCACCGACAACAGCAACAAATTCTCCCTTTTCCAGAGAAAAAGACACATTTTTTAAGGCATCAACCTTTACCTCGCCTGTTCCGTAGGTTTTACATAATTTTTGTACTTTCAATATTTCCATATATCAAAGTACCTCCTTTCTCAGTAAAGAATAACACCTCGACCTTACATGCAGATGAATTTGACCTTACGATTATGTAAGGAAGGACAATGTAAAGGTTGTCCCTTGTAATCGCTCACTCTGAACAGAAAGAATACCGCCTTGTTCCTCAACAATCGCCTTTGCTAATGGCAGTCCAAGTCCAATCCCTTGACTATCTGAAGTATTTTTGCTTCGATAAAACCTCTTAAATATGTGGTGTATATCCTCTGGGGCAATTCCATGTCCATTATCTGTAATAAATATTCTAATCATAGTGGGAGTTTGTTTCCACGATATAGTGATTTTTCCGCCTGCATCTGTATGGTCAAGTGCGTTTTTTATAATGTTGCCAATGGCTTCGCTCATCCACTCTATATCACAATAAAGCATCTGATTCAAATCACCACCTATCACAATTTCCTTTTTTTCATTGGTTGCCCGTGTTGTCAATTCGCTAATTGCATGATTGAGAATATTCGGGATACTGTAATTGGATTTCTCAAAAGAGATGCTTCCTGCATCTATTCTTGTGATTTTCAACATGGATTGAATAAGCCGCTCAATCCTCTTTAACGCAGTTCCTATCTTTAAGGAAAATTCTTTGACCGTTTCGGGGTTATCTGGCTCATTCTCAATAATTTCCTGATACATCATAAGTGCTGATAAGGGCGTTTTTAATTGATGAGATATATCAGAAATTGTATTTTTAAGAAACTCTTTTGTCTTTTGTTCTGTATCATTTTTTGCTTGAAGCATAGTAGCCAGTTGGTCAACAGAAGATAGGAGCTGATAAATCGTTCCCTCGTTGGATTGCGGAAGATGGACGGTATAGTTCCCATCTATGTAGTCCTTAATGATGTTTTCTGATTTCCTATACAACTTTTCCCTATGATATAGAAAAAGCATTGTACCTAAAAACAGAAACAGCGTCCATAGAAATAGCAACCCAATCAGTGATGTCAGCATTGTGTTTTTAGCAGCAGATATAAAAGGTAAATTGACTATATCTGTGCTGTTTGAAAGCCCAATTTCGGCTAAAAACTTGCTTCCCGTAGAGTCTGCCTCTGTATTCATTAAGGCTGTTGCAATTACTTCCTTTGAAATTCCATCTTCCAGCAAAGAAGTAGCAATCGCATTATTGTGTATTAAAAATATTTCTTTGGTAGCCGCCGTTTGCGTGTTAATCAAAGTTATTCCCATTAAAAAAAGCAGCAAAACAAGAGTAACAATGAAAACGCAGTAATAACGGGTATGTTTATCATGCAAGAAGTTCATTCGTCCACCTCTTTCCACTGATAACCAAATCCTCGGACTGTTAGTAAATGTTCGGGATGTGACGGGTCTGTTTCTACTTTTTCACGCAGTCGCCGCACATAGACGGAAAGGGTATTATTGTCTACATAATCTCCTGTGCTGTCCCATAATTCGTCTAAAATAGTATCTCTTGTAATGATACGGTTTGCATTCTTTACCAACAGGCATATCAAACGGTATTCTGCGGCTGTAAGTTCTAATATTTTTCCCTTTAACAAGACACGGCTGCCTAAAAGGTCTATCTTTATATCACCACATTCCATTATATTCCCTGTTCCATGATTGGACAATCCTGCCCGCCGTAGCAACGCTCGAATGCGTGAACATAACTCGCCTAACTTAAACGGTTTTGTTATGTAGTCATCACCGCCGCAGTCCAGACCACGAATAATGCTGACTTCTTCATCAGAAGCTGTCAGAAAAATAATCGGTATCTGACTTCCATTTTTTCGTACTTTTTCACATATCTCAAAACCTGTTCCGTCTGGCAATGTGACATCAAGGATGAGCATATCGTATTTTTCTATCTCTGATAAATAAGTTAGAGTTTCCTGCACAGAACGGACAAAATCGACATCGAAACCATTTTTCTTTAGCGAATATTGCAGTCCGTCTATCAAACTTATATCATCTTCTAATAACAAAATTTTATTGTTCATAATTTGTAACCTTTCTCCGTTTATCAACGGGCTTCTTTGAATTTTTGGGAATAAGCCATACCCGATTTACATTTAATATTCCCTCAATACGATTTTCTTTACATAACCGTTGCACACGCCGTACCGATATTCCCCACAATTCTGCGGCTTCCTGTGCCGTCATATATTCAAACATAGCTGACCTCCCACTTAATTGTACTGTGTCTATTATATCCGTTTAAACGAACAATATCAAGTCTGCAAATGTGAATTTTCACACCCTACGATAAGAGATTATATATCCTATATAGAGAGATTTCACAGCGTTCAATCAGAAGCCACATCTCTGTAAAATATAAGAGTAAGATTTTTAGAGAATAGGTGGTGAGCTTATGGACGAGAGGAACAACGATTTTGACTTCGATTTTATGCCTATCGGTCAGGCTATTAAGAGAGCCAGAACAGCCAGAGGTATGACCAGAGAGCAGCTTGCCCGCATCGTTGATTACGACCCAAGACATTTGCAGGCAATCGAAAATGAGGGGCAATATCCAAGTCTGGAGCTATTCATTCAGCTTGTGACAATGTTCGATGTATCCGTTGACGAATACATATTTCCCAATAAGGAAGTCAAAAGGAGTTCCGTCCGCAGACGCTTAGACGCACAGCTCAACAGATTAGACAATAGAGAGCTTTCCGTCATAGAAGCAACCGTAAACGGGCTATGTAAGGCAAAAGAGCCAGAGGAATAAAACCTCTGGTTTTTCTTTTGCCTGATTTTAATAAGCAGGGATACCATAACCATAGATAACACTACTTCCGATAGCATAGCTTCTCTGTCGGCAGGCATCTCCAGAATTGCCCTCAACGGTATAAACCGTACCATTTTCGCTTTTCTCCACGATCCCTGTGTGGTCGATTGTTCCATCTCCCTCCCAGTCAAAGAAGATGAGATTGCCTGCTGTCGGCTCATAATCCCGACCTTGCCATTGTCCATTGTTCCGAAACCAATTCACACCATCCGAACAAAGGGAATATTTCGGTATGATTCCGCTTTCCAAATAGCCACATTGTTCAGCACACCAAGATACAAAGCAGGCACACCATTCCACACGGCTGTCAAAACCGTACCACGACCAGTAAGGCTCACCGCCCACATTGCCAAGCTGTGTTAAAGCAACCTCTACAATCGCCTGATTACCGCCGCTTGTAAATGCCCGTCCGTAGGGATAGTAACGAAGCACATGTGCGACATACTGCGTATCGCCATAGCTGTCCCATCCCAAGCGTTCTGCCTGTATTGCGGAAAATTCTACGGCATTTGCATAGGAATATCCTCCATAGTTATTTTTCGCCCAAGATATATAGCCATTTCCAAAATTGTAGCCCTGCAAAGCAAGTTTAATATGCTCCATATCTACGGGGTTTTCCACCTCTGCCGCATTTAAGCAGTCTGCAAGATTTTGAATACCCACATCAATCGAATACTCTGGATCGGTAATTCCATTCGGGGTGTTGGGATACCTCGTGTTATATCCACATTCCGAAGCCTGCATCGGGTCATTTCCACGACCACCTGATTCCTGCATCATAACTGCCTTGATAAGCTCCACATATTCGGGGATGCCGTACTGCTTCGCATACTTCTGTATCAGCGGCGTGTAGGCTTCCACCTCCGCACTGACAGGCGTATAGGCGTTGCTCCCGCTTCCGCCACCAAACAGGGAAACAGCACAGCCGAGCAGGACAACAATGAGAATAATCACAACTGCAATCCAACCACCTGCAATTAAAGCGGAAATCAGAGCTTTTGTTCCTGCAATAATCGCCTTGACCGCAGCTATGGTGGCTCTGACCGTAGCTTTTGTTGCTTCAGCGGTTGCCTTTGCGGTGGCTTTTGCCGCCTGTGCTGCCTTTTGAGCAGTTTTCGCAGACGCCTTTGCCACTGCCTGTGCCGTTTTTACCGAGGTTTCCGTCGTTTTGATTGCCGCCTTAGAAGTTGCCTGTGCGGTTTTAATTCCCTTTTCGGTAGTCTTGACCGTTCCCTTAGCAGTTGATTTCACCGCTTTTTCTGCATTTCGGGCTGTGGTCTTAATCATTTTTCGCCCCTGCTGTCGGGTCTTTATCAACTGCGATTTTGCTGTCTGGGAAACATCGGATGCAGTGGAACGGCTTGCAACCCCGTGACGGATCTGCAAGCCGTGTTGTTCTGACATATTCTGTATTGCTTTCTGTTCTGCGGCTTTGACAGCCCGACTTTGCTTGAAATCGCTTATTTTATCTTTTGCCTTACCGATATTCTCCTGCGTTGTCTTAACTGCCTTTTGCCCCTGCTTATTGAACTGGTGGATACCTTCGTCCTTTACACGGTCTGCCGCATAAGAAATCCTATCCGCAGCATATTCTGTGGCAGAGTTTTCGTCAGCGTAGTATCCCTGTTCTGCCCTTTCCTTTATCTCCACATAGGCAGACTTCATACGCTCACTGGCTATGGCGGCTTTATCTATGGTCTTTATTGTGCCTTTGACCGCATCTCTGGTTTTTATATCAGCCATAGAAAACCTCCTTTCCCAGAGAATTTGCGTTCAAATCAGCCGACCATTTTTGCCACTACAACGAGCCTGCCGTTCCGTGCGGAGTATTCGCAGGTGGAAAGGGTAATGAGCCTGTCGCCGTATTCAGCGGTCACACCTGTATCATACAAAGCAAGCTCCTTGCACTTCCCGACATAGGAATTAAAATCTTCCTCATTCTCCGCATCAACAAAGTCGTAGTATCGGAATCCCTCAGAACTGTACGCCACAGTCTTAAACACAGCGACGATTTCATACTCTGCCTGCTCTGTGAGGGTATCAAACTGAATATTCTTGTGTTCCTCATAAAAGCTCTTGGACTTGTAATCCTCCAACGCTCCAAACATCTTGCCGCCCTTAATGTGATGACCGTAGATAACCAGATTGTCACTTTCAGCAATATCGCAATTCTCCTGCACATAAGGCGTTCCTAAATCGCTGTACTCTTTTTCAAAATTGTGCTTCAGATAAAAATTCGGATTGTTCCCACTCTGCATCACAGGATAATTGATTGTCGTGCCGGCAATGGAAATCCAACCGACCATATCCTCATTCTGTAAATACAATTCCTGATACTTGGCAAGCACATCTTCCCCCTCGCTGACAGGGGCATCGTCTGGCACGGTTTCATCCGTGGGAGCCTGCTCTACCATCTCGGCAATCTCCTCAAAGGCTTCCGTCTGCTCGTCCACCTCTGCATAGTAATGATAAATGCGGAAGCCGCAAAAAGCCGCCGTACCTAACAGGCACACGGCGGCTACAACACAGATAATAGATTTATAATTCTTCATAGGCTTTTCCTTTCTTATCTTGAAATTTCCGTCTGTTTTCTGGGAGCAGGAAGCTCCCTGCAATATTCGGGGTATCTGACCTTGATACCCTCCATAAAGTAGGGAGCAAACTCACAGCAAAACAACTCCTCTGGCGTGAAATACCGTTCCCGCCCTTCCTCTGCATACCCGTTCCAAAGGTTAAAAGCAAGATGGCAGACCTTGACTGTTCCGCTTGTCTGCCAGCCGCCGTGCATACCCTCTGGCTCGATGCAGTCCTCCTTGAAATTGAACATCTGGTTGATGTTCGCCCTCGTTTCCGAAGCGATACCCATCACATAGAAAAATGCCCTGTGATAACAGTCGTTCACTCTGCATTTCATCATATTTTCCAGAAAGAAATCACGGTGAGCCGTATCACGGAATTTAATATCAGCCATAAAAGACCTCCTTTCTTAGACCTCACCGAACTTGGTCGTCATCAACTTGTAAAGCTCGGTATTGCGTGGGAACTTGTTTACAAACGGCACAAGGGAGCTGCCAACTTTGAGTAATCCCTGTCCTGCACCGACATTCGTGATATAACTCATCTGAAGGTCGGAGATATTAAGGAGCTTGGCAAGCTCAAGTCTGTCCGTAGATGCTTGGTTAAGCATAATGATAAATTCGCTGTTAGCAAGCATCGTCCTTGCCGTATGGCTCTGCAAAAGGTCGTCTACATTCTGCGTAATACCCGTACAGTACGCACCGTATTTACGCACACGCTTCCAGAGGGTAAAGAGGAAGTTTGCAGAGTATTCGTGCTGAAAGAGCAAATAGATTTCATCAATGAAAATAAAGGTATTTCTGCCTTTGGCTCTGTTCTGCGTGATACGGTTTAAGATACTGTCAAGCACCACAAGCATACCGATAGGCTGTAACTGCTTACCCAAATCCAGAATGTCATAGCAGATAAGGCGGCTGTGGGTATCCACATTGGTATGCTTGGCAAAGGTGTTGAGAGAGCCATCTGTAAATAATTCGATAGCAAGGGCGATTTCCTGTGCTTCTGGTTCGTTCTGTTTAAGAAGTTCCTCACGGAAGTCCTGCAAGGTTGGCGGCGTTCCCATATAGTTGCCCTGCTGATAGTAGCGGTACACGCTTGCCGTACATCGGTCAATAATGGATTTCTGCTTTGCTCCCAAGTTCGTGCCGCCGATGAGCTGTTCGCAAAGGGATAAAATAAACTCCGATTTCAGAATGACAGGGTTTGCACCGTCACCGTAATCGGAGTTCATATCCATAGCATTGATGTGATTTTCACTTGTCGCAGAGATATGAATAACCTCTCCCTGCATTGCTTTAACAAGCGGGGAATATTCACGCTCTGGGTCAATGATGATTATATCGGCATTAGGGTCGGTCAGAATGATATTCGTCATTTCTTCCTTTGCGGTAAAAGATTTTCCTGCACCTGACACACCGAGAATAAAGGAATTGCCGTTAAGGAGCTGCCTGCGGTTGGCAATAATCATATTTTTGCTGATGACATTCTGACCGTAATACACACCGTTTTCGTGGTAAATTTCCTGCACACGGAACGGTATAAACACTGCAAGGCTCTCTGTTGTGAGGGTACGCAGGGCATCTATCTTCCGTACACCAAATGGCAGAGCTGTATTTAATCCGTCCATCTGTTGATATTTCAGCACCGCAAACTGGCACAAGTGCTTTCTTGCGGTAGTCAAGAGAGCTTCTGTATCATTGTCGAGCTGCTCTTTGGTGTCAGCCGTATGCACCATCGTCAGCACGGCAAACATCATTCTCTGGTCACGGGTTGTCAAATCGTCCAGAAATTCCTTACTTTCCTTTCGCTGCTGTTCCAAATCATAGGGGATAACGGCTGAAAAATTGTTGTTCTGGTTCTGCTTCCTCTGCCAATTCGTAATGTTAGTTTCCACACCAAGCAGACGGTTTTCCACCTCCTGCACGGCTTCATCTGTGGGAACGGGGATAATGTCAACGGACAGCATCATATTCCTGTTCAACTCACAAAGCTCCGCCACCATACTGTCCTTGATATATGCCGCATACTCTCTGAGAAAAATCACACGCCCATATCTGTCCCCCATTCTGAAGCAGTCGCTCTCAAATTCAAAGGTATCAGGGCAGATAAAATCCTTGAAATCGTGACCTTTCCGCATCGTCTGGGTAATATCGAAGTGGAACGCTGTTTCTTCTCCTGTACGGTAGAAGTCGTGGAAGATACGCAGCTTGTCGCCTGCGTCCAGTTCCACACACTTCGACCCCAGACGGTTAAAGTGGGCGATAAGGTCAGCACCCACACGGGCAAAGTAGTTTCGGGCTTCCTCGATATTCTTCTTGCAGACAGATACGGTTACATACTTATCCTGTACGATGGAATTAGCCCCTGTCGCCTTATCCAAAAGCATTTTGTTGTATTCCTTGCGGTACTTATCCAGACCGTCATCAGCCATTGGGATTAAAATGGTCTGTTCAAAATCAGCTTTGTTCAAGCGACGGTTGTTGATAGTGATTTTCGTGGTCGCACCGCTGTCAAGGGAATTAAGAAGCTCCGAGTATTCAAGGAACATTGCTTCCTTATCCTCACGGCTTGCCACGGCATAGTTTATATCCTCAAACTTAAAGGTCTTTGCGTACTTGTTCCTGCCTACAAGAAATATGCCGTCCTCCCAGATTGTCTTAATCGGGATAACATTTTGTACCGACTTCGGCACAACAAACTTTTCCCTGTCCTGCTTGAACAGATTTTTAAGAGTTCTCAGCATTGTTTACCTCCTTGCTGCATTTCGCTTTTTTCTTTTTCGATTTCTTTGGTTTTGGTGTCCTGCCTTTCTGCTTTTTCCGTACTGTCGTCAACCCTTTTTCATAGGCTTCAATGGTTGGCTTCACCGTTTCATAATAAAGATTATCTGGCAGGAACATCAGCTTTTTCGGCATCAGAAATTCTGATTTAAGCCACGCCCAGACAAACTGCTCTGCGGTCATACCGTTGTATTTGATAAAGCCCATAGCCGCAAAGGGGAATGCACCTAAGATACAAACCCAACTGAGGGTTTCCGTTCCAAACCGTGGACGGAGAAGAAAATACAAACCCATCGCCACGCCGCAGGCAAGGACAGAAAAAATGAACTGTCTGAGTGACAGTCCAAAAAACATACTCTCCGTATAATTACGGATTTCCTTATTTATCTTTACTTCCAATCATAGCACCTCCCTTACAAGCCCATCATTTCTCTTACAACACGGTCTGCCATTTTGACCGCACCGACAAGGACGAGCATATTGAACACAAGTTCCCCGATATAGCTCCATACCATTGTAACCGCCGCCGCATCGGGATTGACCACAGGCGGAGAAGAAGCAAATAGGGAAAAGATAATGCAGGCAAGCACGATAACCGCACCTTCAAGGCATACAGCGGCATAGCTCTTAATGAAGCTCTTGCCGACGCTTTGGCTCGGCTCTCCCGCAAAAGCGGAAAGGGGTACGGGTGCTATGGCAGTATAGATATACAGCTTGAAAAACCTGCCATATACCGACATAATCATTATGAATGACAGCACCGTAATAAACAGTCCGCCTATCAGCGTGACCGCCCATAGCGGGATACTCTCAAAAAATCCGCAATCTTCAACGGCTGTCACGATTTCCTGCGGCAACACCGTCTGCTGTGCCGAGCCAAATCCTGCGGCATTCATAATCGTGGAAATCATACCCTGCACAATCTTAAACAGTGCCATCATCAGTTCTAATCCGTAGGTCACTGCACCTTTGGCAATGGCAAAGCGGATAAACAGCTTCAAAGCCTGCTCTGGTCGCTTGACTTCTGCAAAATTTCCGCAGGTACGCATCACACCCACAACAAAGAACAGCACGAGCAGGGCAAGTCCAATAGCCTGCACCGCACCGTGAATATCCACGATGACATTCCATATCGTGCCTCCCTTAAAGTTCTCTGGGGATTGGGTAATGAGCTGCCATATCTCGGCTAATTTCTCATTCCAAGTGTTTAGGGCGTTCTCTAAATTCTGTACCACCCAGTTATCAGACATTTGACCACCTCCTTGATGATATTAGATAACGGGAGCAGTTCCGCACTCGGCGGATCTGCTCCCGTTATCTTTTTGTGTCAGTCTGTTATCTTAGCCTGTGATAAGAGTCAAGATTTCTTTTGCGAAGGTAATGACAACGCCGCCTGCAAGGGTCAAAAATCCGTTAGCTCTCTGGGACGGGTCATGGGATTTGAGGGAAAGACCAATCTGCACGATACCAAAGCCGAGCATAATCATACCAACAGCCCTCACCAGACCGAAAATGAAATCGGACAGATTGTTGACTACCTGAATGGGGTCATTGGCAGCAAAGGCGGTTACGGAAGTACCAAGCACAAAGGTCATTGCCATAACAGCCATACAGTAATAGCGGAAGCCTTTCTTAACCTTTTTAGTCATCGGCAGCTTCGTGGTTTTCTTGTTCTCGTTCTTCTTAAAAAGTTTCATAGGGTAAATCCTCCTTATAAATTGAATATTTCTTCCAAGTCCTCATCGGACAGAAGCTCATAGGAAGTGCTGACAGCTTTCACGCTCACGGCGTTATCTGGAATATCACTGTCAAACACAAGGGTTGCGACAGCCTGCGTAGGCTCTCCGTGGATATACGGCGGTTGCCCTCCGTCAGCCGTCAGCTTCACATTCGGGTGCTTCAAAATGTCATACTTGAAGTCCATAACGGGGCGTTCTCCACGCACAAAAAGAAGTGCGTAACGGTTATCAAGCATACGCACTTCGTCTGGGGTCATCAGCTCACGCCCCGAAATCTGATAATTTGTTGAATAGTTACCACTCCGCCCAGAGCTTTTCCCGTAGGTGTTGGTATCAATGGTTTCCTTGCCCAAAAGCTCTGACACATATTTGTGGGTGCTTTGCTCGTTGCCGCCCAGATACAGAAACTCATCGCAGTTGCCGACAATGCTTTCCCATTGCTTTTCAAAAAGGGCTTTGAGCTGTGCCAGATTTTGCAGGATAATGGATACCGATACCCCTCTGGAACGCATAACAGACAGGATTTTATCAAAGTCGTCGGGCAATGAAACATTCGCAAATTCGTCCATTATGAAATGGCAATGCACAGGCAGGCTTCCGCCGTACTTGTGGTCTGCTAGATAAAAAAGCTGCTGAAAGAGTTGGGTATAAAGGATACTGACAAGGAAGTTAAAACTCGTGTCGTTGTCTGGTATCAGAGCGAACAGAGCGACCTTCTTTTCGCCCAGACTTGGCAGGTTAAGCTCATCGGTGGCAGTAAGCCCTGCAAGGCTCTCCAGATTGAATTTTTCAAGCCTTGCGGCAAGAGTTATCTGGATACTCTTTAAGGTCTTTGCACTACCAGAGTGGTAATCCCTGTAATACTTGAGGGCGATATGCTCTGGGTTTACCATTTCCAGACGGTCAAACAGCTCGTCTAGAGGGCTTACATAGCTGTCATCGTCCTCTCGGACTTCGCCTGCACGGAGCAGCTCCATAACCATCGGGAAATTCTGTTCGTCTGGCGGTGCTTCATATTTCAGATAGAACACCAGAGCCAGAAGCAGCATACTCGCCGCCGTATCCCAGAACGGGTCTTGCGACTGTGAGCCTTTCGGCGTGGTCGCCTTAAACAAGTTTGTTACCAACCTCTGAACATCGTTATCGTTCCGCAGATAGACAAAGGGATTGTAACAATGGCTGCGGTGCATATTGATAAGGTCAAGCACACGCACCTCATAGCCTTTGTTTTCCAACAGACCGCCGATGTCACGGACGATTTCGCCCTTTGGGTCGAGTATTACAAAAGATGTGTTGCACTGCATAGCATTTGGCTTGCAGAAAAACCTCGTTTTTCCCGCACCAGAACCGCCGCAGACTAAAATATTCAGATTCCTGCGGTGCTTTTTCCCGTCCAACCCGATACGGACATTCTGGGTCAAAAGCTTATTAGCTGACGGGTCTTTATCTCGGTACTTCTTATTCAAAGCACCTGCGTTGCCCCATTTCGCAGAGCCGTGTTCCTCACGCCTGCGGTAATTCCTGCGTGTAGAGAAATAAACGCCGATGCCCATAGCGTAGGCAAGTAAAAAAATGAGGACAGTCTTTACGCTGTCCTCACATACCATTATTTCAAACGGATTGCCCATCGCCACAGGCAGACCTCGGATAATCTCTACAAGACCACCGCTGACATAGGGTGCTGTCAGCAGGGCAAGCCATACGACAGGAAGTATGCCGCAGACAGAAAGGATTAGGCTCGTTTTCTGGTCATCGTTCCTCATTGCACCTGCAATGCACGACCTTAACCTTTTTTGTCGGAGCGTGTGCCACCTTGCTTATCAGCTCGTCAACAGGCTCGGTGGGGCGTTCCTCCTGTAACTGCCTTGTACGCAGGGTGTTTAAGGCGTTGATGACGATATTCTTATCGTACTTATCAAGTGCGATATGGTATCGTTTCTCTCTCATAGTCTGCACCTCCGATTAGCGTTCCTGCTCTTTGTTCTTTGCAGGCTTGTTCTTCTCCATACTCTTATACATATCGCTCTGGATTTCGCCCAGAACATCACGCATCGTGCCAAGCTCTCCTTTGAATGCCTGTGTATCCATTTCCGCATACTCTCTGGGAAGTCTGGAAAAGTCAAAACCTCTGGTATCCACGCCATAACGGGAGCTTACCATATAGGCAACGCAGAAGGATTTGAAATCGGAAGCATCACGGCTCTCGTTGTGCTTAAAGTCATAGACCGCCGCCGACACTTCTTTTGCCATACTCACGAACAGCACTTCCTCGGAAAGCCCCTTCTTGACAAAAATGGTCTGCTGAGAGCTGTCATAATAGGCAGGCAGTTCAAGCTCACCGACAGGAACACAGGGTACAGGGCTTGCATCAATCAGAGCCGACACAAGCTCACGCATGGATTTCGGCTCCTGTTCCTGCTGCCTGTCCTTTGCCGAGGTTTCGGAAATATCATAAACCACTTTGGCATTGTAAGAGACGCCCTTTGTCCCGTCCTCACGGGTGTATTCCTTGCTCGGCTCAAGGATAATGATTTTCTGTGCGTCCTTGTTCACATAGACACGGTTCGCTTTCCATTTGCTGTACTCTTTAAGCTGCGTTGCTTCGGGCATCTGTGCTGATACCAGAATAGCGTTAGCCACGGAGTAACGGTCAAAGCGACCCTGCACATCAAGATACTGACGGAAGCTGTCGCCGCTTGCCACCATTTCAGAGCAGGTATTGTCAATCAGCTCATAGGCTTCTTTCCGCTGTGCCTGCTTTGCGGCAGCCCATTCCTCTTTATCAAAAGGTCTGTTGCCGCCGCTGAATACATCGTAAATACTCATAGCTGTTTACCTCGTTTCTTTGGATTTTGGTTTCTTTTTCTTTCTTGTGGGCTGTTTATGCTCCGTTTTCCTGTTAGCACTTTTCGCCCTGTCGGAAGCACCGCTTTTGTCCAGGTCGGAAGTGCCAATCTCTGCTTCCTGCTCCTTGCGGCTCTCCTTGATTTTCCGCAGTTCCTCTCTGACAGAAGGTTTCTCCTTAGTCATAGTAGCCCCCTCTGCGGACTTCTTTGGCTGCTCTAAGGTAGGCTCGGACTGAGGGGATTTTTCTGTCTTTGCCACCGAGGGGTTTGGGGCGTTTTCCTCCTTCTGGACAGGCTTGCCCATAAGCTCGTCAAGCAGCTTGTCTTTCTCCGCCTTTTCCTGCACACCAATATCTGGCTCTGGCTGACCGTCCTTTGCATCTTTGGATTTCTCGGCTTCCGTCACAATAGAAGCGGTATCCACCGAAGCAAGATTAAAGCGTTCCACGATACGACTGATTTTCGATGCGTCCTCGGCACGGGCGATGACATCGACCTCCGCATTGGGGTCTTTGTTTTTCCTGTCCGTGAGGACACAGTAAAGCACACCGTATTTTTTCGCTTCCTGCGTGAACTTCTTTAAGTCGCCGTTTTTGACGGTAAAGACTTTCAGCTCCTTACCAGAACGGAGCATACTCGTCAGCCTTGCTTTGCCTTTGGTTTTCTTTTCTTCTTTGAGAATGGAATACAACAGGATAGCGATGTTCTTCGCACCTGCACCTGTAATTTTGGCAGCGACCTCAAAGCCCTCCAAGCTCATTCGGACGATTTGTTCTGCCGCTTCGCCGCCTGTGTTCATTCTTCATCAGCTCCTTTCTTTGCTGTTCGTGTTCGTCTGCCCGTATCGTCTGCAATTTTTCCTTGAGGGTATCACTACGGGCGGCGATGCCCTCGCACAGTCTGACCTCCTTTCGGATAATTTTCAGCCGCCCCGAAATATCGGAAAGCTCTGCCTTGACCGCTTCCTTTTCTTCGCCGCTTGTCCTGCGGGATTTGGAGTAAAGCTCCTTTCGCTTCTGAAGCAGGGCAGACATCTCCGTTTCCAGAGAGCCTTTATATGAACAAAGCTGCTCCGCCGTATCAATGTGATTGCGGCAAAGCAGCCTTGTTTCCTGTGTGATGGCTTCCATCTTCATAAGGTCGTCCTTTAAGAGATAATGAAGCCGTGCATAATTTTGTTTTCTGCCTTTTGGCAGGATACCGAGCTTGTAGCAGTAATGGAGATACAGCCCACGCAAGCCGCCGATTTTCCTGGCATTCTTCAATGAGCCTTTGACCCGATAGACCTTGACCTGTGGCTCTGAGAAGCTCTGGAATTTGACAGCATAGGAATTTTCGCTGATACGCTCCATAATCCTGTCATTGGTGTATTCCTCTCCGAGCTTATAAAGCCGCTTGGGTCTTTGCCAGCCCTTGCCTATAATCGTCCAATACTTGCGGTTGGGGTCAAAGTTTATGCGATAGCCCATTTCTGCCAACTGGCGGTCAAAGTCTTTCAGCGTAAATGATTTGCTGATAGCTTCATCCACCGCCTGTCTGGCAACATTATCCCTCGTGGGTCGCCCCTGCTTTTCGGCTTGGTAAAGGGCGTAGGGCTTTTTCTTACCGCTTGGGTGTTCGATGACAGACAGAGCATACTCACGGCAAAGCTCATCGGAACGCTGACGGAGCAGCCGCAGATTTGCTTTGTTGTCGTGGTAGTGCATACCGTCCGCAAAAGAAACAGAGTTCACGACAAAGTGATTATGCAGGCAATCGGTATTTAGGTGAGTGGCAACGATGACTTGAAATCTGTCGCCCCACATTCGCTCGGCAAGTTTAACGCCGACCTCGTGAGCCTGCTCTGGCGTAACCTCACCGTGCTTGAAGCTCTGGAAGCCGTGATAGCAGACAATCTCACTCGTGTCGCTCCATCCCGCTTTGGTAATCATCATTTCATCTCTGGCGGTGGTCGGGTCACAATTTACACCTGTGACAAAGAAACGCTGCTCGGTCTTATCCTTATTAGTAGCGTACTCCATTACATCGACCATCGCCTGCAGGTCGTCTTCGGTGTATTTGGGGTTGGCGGTCTTTTCGGGATTTTCGGCATAGTCGATTGGATGGTCGAGCCTGCCACGCACATCCCATATCTCGCAGACCGCCATTACGATGACCTGCGTGGAAGCAGATACCTTTTGCGAATGTCAATCTGAAACTCGTGCCATTTCCTTGCTTCCTCACGGAGCATCGGGGTATCCACAAAGCCGAGGGCGTTTGCCTTAACCGCAAGCTGATTGATACGGTTGCCAATGGCGGACAGCTCACGCATCATTTTATAGAACTCTGGGTCGGGCTTTTCGCAGAGCTGATAGCCCCTTACCATTTCTCTTAAAAAGGCTTCTTTTGAGCGACCCGATTTCCGCACAAGCTCATTAAGGTGTTCGGCTTCCTCCTCAGTCAGACGGAAAAGTATCTGCACATTTCTTTTTCGCATTGTCCACTTCCTTTCTCTCGGAAAGTCTGCTTATCTGCAAGCAACACATACACGCAACACCGAACAGACCGCCGAGCATTGTGCCAATAATGAAAAATAAGAACTCACTCATTTTTAAACTCCTTTCTGTTCTCACGGGGTATTAGGGGCTGACCCCTAACAAGCGAATTTGGCTAACCAAATTCAGTGCTTGGTAAGACATCTCATTCTTCGCAGTCCTCCTCATACATACACTCACCGCACACGGGGCAGAAGTACGGACAGTCCGAACAATCCGTATTTTCCTGTAGTGTATTCTCGCCCGCACCGTCAAGACCGTCCTCGCTCTGCTCGGTAATATCGGCTTCGCCGCAGACAAAATCATCATCGGTAAAGTTGATAAGGTCGGTATCGAACAGGATAATTTTTGTCTTTTCCTTTGCCTGTTCGGGGCTTTCCGCATAGACGGAAACGGTCTTTCGGTAATGGGCAGTAAGGGTTACATCATACTTTTTCAATAGTTCATTCCTCGCTTTCAGCATTAAATTTTGATTTGGTTTCGGTGTCTTTCTGGGCAAAAACTGCTACACAATCAACGGACATCACTCCTTTCACGCTTAAGCTTTGGTCTTGCAATTTTCAGATAGGACAACAAAAAATCGTTGAAGTCCTTGCCGACAGGCGGAGGATCATCAACGATTTTGTAGTCTTTCTGCAACAGTTCCTTCAAAGTAGCGGTACAAAGCCTGCCTACCTTATCATTATCCAGATGCAGAACTATGGTCTTAATTTGTGGATTGGCACTCAAAAAAGTTGTGAGAGCTATGGGGATTTTGCTGTCCTTCATCTCTTTCTTTGGCTGATACACGCCCGATAAAGAAAGCAGATTTTCCGATTTATAGTCCTTTCCCTCACACTTTAGATAGGTGGCGTAGGACAGTAAATCAATGGCGGCTTCAAATAAATGCACGGTATCCGCAGGCTTCTTTGCCAGAAGTCGGAACGAATACTGCTTGTCGCTGCCCGATGCGTCCTGCTTGAAAGTGCTGCCGAGAGTGCCTCGCAGGGCAGCATATTTCGGTGTTCCGCTTTCATCTTTGCCGATAAAAACAGCATTGTGATAATCGGCACTCTCATAAAGCGTGCCGTCTGAGATACACTCCTGTATGAGCTGATAGTCAATACCACGCCCGAAAAGATACTGTATCACTCGGTTACAATCCTTATTTTTTGGCGGCAGGAGCAGGACTTTCGGTTTATCTTTCTTGGGAGCAGGGGGTGGCTTCCAGTCCGCCATCGTCTGTCCCGTGAGAATTTCCACGGCTTCTACGAAGTCATATTCCTTGACCTTGATGAGATAGTCGAGGGCAGAATAGCCGCCGAAACCTCTCGACCACCAATACCATTTGCCGTTGGAAATCTTTAAGCTGTCGTGTTCTGCTGTACAGTACACATTGCTTGTGCCTTTGACCTTAACGAGATTGCTCGGCTCAAACTCACGCAGATAGGATAACAGGTCAATCTGGCGTACCCGTTCAAGCACATCTGGGTCAATCTGCACGTAGGGTCGGTTAGTTCTCAATGGATAAAATCACCTCCAGAAATAGAAAAAGCCGAGGGGATTTCGTTAAATGAAAACCTCTCGGCTATGTAAAATATAGTTCTTTTAGAATGAAAAAAGCATCCCTTTTTCTGTTGCGATATTATAAATCCATTTGTTACCCGTAGGGCTTACCAAATTACTAATATTCGCAATTTCCTTAATTGTTTTTTCTACAAACTCTGAATTATGCAACTTATAATTTTTTGCAAAGCAATCGCAGCACTCCTGCATTTTTGCATCGGCAGGTGGAAAAAGAGCCATTGGAACATCTTTTGCATCTAAACGACCCTTGATATTACCTCCCGATATTAGGCTTGCATTACCGTCACGCCCTTTACCTGCTATGAGAAAATAGAACGGCAAGGCTAATATAGCATCACAATTTGTATCGGCTACTCGCTTATAAAATGCTTTTATAATATCAAGTAAATCATCGGTAGTTAGGCAATCTTTATTTGTCGCCTTGTTCAAATCTATTGAAATAGCCTTTTCAATAGCTGCGTTACCTGCACTTGAAAAAGCTAAATGGTCATTTATCATAAGGACTTTGTCTAAATCATCTGACAAAGTTTTCCCGTCAATACTTGACCCTCGCTTATCGCCTGCAATAATTATACGGTTATTTTCTTTTATTCCAAAGATAACACTCACAAACTGTCACCTCCTTACTGATTTAAAAATCATACCACATTTTTATGAATTTTTCCACCTCTGCGGCTATGTAAAAGCGGCATCAGCTCCACGCCAATGCCGCCGTTCTCGGTTATAAAATTCCTGCCTTTTTGAGATACCCAACGCTGTCATAGCACCCTCTGAAATAGATTG
>OHSW01000185.1_pt1 | contig 27091 bp, 18 predicted proteins | sample 1578821 | NCBI WGS metagenome assembly OHSW01 (sample SAMEA3879555, study PRJEB24766) | human gut metagenome | biome: human-associated habitat; feature: feces | place: USA | collected 1985/1987
GTAGATATAAAGAGGTTGGTCCAGTAAAGAGGTCAAAGATCACAGGGAGGATTATTTTCCGGTTTTATCCATGGAAGAATGCAGGTGTGATCCGGCCATAGGAAGGGTTTTAAGACTTATGACAAAGAAAGAAGAACGAGAAGCCAAGAAGTTAGAAAAATTAAGGCTTGAGAAAGAAAGAATGTATGAGATGTTTTCTTTTGAAAGAGAATATGGAAATCATCAGGCGATTTGTGGAATTGATGAAGTTGGAAGAGGACCATTTGCAGGACCTGTTGTTGCGGCTGCAGTGATTTTGCCAAAAGACTGTGATATTTTATATATCAATGATTCAAAGAAGCTTACGGCTGCAAAGCGCGATGAGCTTTACGATGTCATAATGGAAAAGGCGGTTTCTGTAGGAATAGGTATGGCATCGCACGAGCGGATAGATGAGATAAATATATTGCAGGCTACATATGAGGCGATGAGACAGGCAATCGGAAAGCTTGATCCGGCACCGGATTTGACACTTAACGATGCAGTCACAATCCCGGGGGTGGATATAAAGCAGGTTCCGATCATAAAGGGAGATGCCAAAAGCATATCAATAGGGGCAGCCAGCATTGTGGCTAAGGTCACAAGGGATCGGATGATGGTTGAGTATGATAACATATATCCCGGCTATGGATTTGCATCAAACAAGGGCTATGGCTCGGCAGAGCATATCAAGGCACTAAAGGAGATAGGACCATCACCGATACACAGGGCATCGTTTATACACAATTTTATCTAATATATTACAATTGTGCGGTTTTTACGAAGGTGCCAGGGCGCTGAATAGTTACACATTCTGCTAAAAACCGTCAGTTCACAATAGGAGAGAAAATGACACTTCAACAACTCAGACAGGTACTTACAATTGCAGAATCCAATTCCATGAATGAGGCGGCAAAGAAGCTTTTTGTTTCACAGCCCAATCTGTCTGCCACAGTGCGAGAGGTGGAGGAGGAGCTTGGAATCACGGTATTCATGAGAAATAACCGTGGAATTACAGTCACAGCGGAGGGCGAGGAGTTTTTAGGATATGCCAAACAGGTTGTGGAGCAGTATCATCTGCTTGAGAACCGGTATCTGAATGTGGAGTCCAAAAAGAAATTCTCGGTTTCCATGCAGCACTATTCATTTGCAGTAAAGGCCTTTGTACAGCTTGCTAAAGAGGTGGGCATGGATGAGTACGAGTTTGCTGTCCACGAGACAAAGACTAAAGAGGTAATAGACAATGTAAAGAACTTAAAGAGTGAGCTTGGAGTTCTTTATTTAAGTGATTTCAATGAAAAGGTTTTAAGAAAGCTTTTTAAGGAATGTGACATCGAGTTTAAAGAGCTCTTCACATGCAATACATATGTGTATCTCTGGAAAAAACATCCGCTTGCCGGCAAAAAAGTGATTACACTTGATGATTTGCAGGAGTACCCATGTCTGACCTTTGAACAGGGCGTGAACAATTCCTTTTATTATGCTGAGGAGATGATGAGCACATATGAGTACAAGCGTGTCATAAAGGCTGATGACAGAGCCACAATGCTCAATCTCATGGTGGGGCTCAACGGATTTACACTGTGCTCAGGTATTATTTCTGAGGATTTAAACGGTGATGACTATGCGGCAATTCCACTTAAGGAAAGTGAAATAATGCATATAGGCTATATCAAGCATAAGGGCACAAAGCTTAGCAAGCTCGGTGAAATATATATAGATGCGTTAAAGAATTATGAGAATAAAGTTTTATAAATGAAAAATTGTAAAAAATGAATTTAAATTAATTAAATATCATACCATTTTTATAAGAATTTCACAGTTATATTGTTTTTTTGAAAAAACATGCATGAAAATATAGTGAAAAATCGGTTACGCAAAAGTTATTTATTAAAATAAATGACATGAATTGACGGAAAATGACGGATTATGATTTTTTTGACAAATGAATATCAGATGTTATAATAGGCGCAACAATTGATTGACATGTGCGAAAGCACTATGTTTTAGATTATAAAGGTGGTGTTAACTATGTACAATAAGGAAACAGTAATCAGACTTAATACATTGGATGATGTTCAGGAATTTGTTGGGGCTGCTTCTAAGTGCGATTTTGACATTGATCTCAAATATAGACAGATTCTTATTGATGCGAAATCACTTCTTGGAGTGATTGGAATTGGTACAAACAATGACTTTAAGGTCTGCTATATGGGTGATGACCAGGCATTTGATAATGTGGTTGATAAATTCACTGTAGCGTAATACAATTGAATAAGGTCCTTTGGGAGAGTTTCTTCTTGGAGCTCTCCCTTTTTTATGTTCAGTGTATTAAAAATGTCTGGAGTTAGACTGAAAATATTGCCGGAACACAAAACCGTTGACATAATCCGGAATATGTAGGGAGAGTACATGACAGAAGCTGGAAATAACTATAGTGAAAAGAAAACACAATTACATATTTCGGTCAGAAACCTTGTGGAATTTATTTTCAGGGAGGGTGACATAGACAATCGGTCATCCAGAGCTATGAGTGCTGATGCCATGATGGAGGGAACACGCATTCACAGGAAAATCCAGGGCAGTATGGGGAAGGAGTATCAGGCAGAGGTGCCGCTTTCCCTTGTTGTTGAAGGTGATTTGTATGAGCTGACTGTCGAGGGCAGGGCAGATGGCATCTTTACGGAGGATGGAAAGTGTTTTGTCGATGAGATTAAGGGAATGTACAGAAGGGTTGAGCTGTTTGAAAAGCCGGTTTTTGTTCACCGTGCGCAGGCTATGTGCTATGCATATATTTTTGCTCTGCAAAATAATATGGAAACGATAGGCATTCAGATGACCTACTGCAATCTGGAAACGGAGCAGACTAAGTATTTTCGCGAGGAGTTCTCATTTGAAGAGATAAAAAAATGGTTTGATGACCTGATGGAGGAGTATGGCAAATGGGCAACGTTTCAGTGTGAAATGAAAAATCAAAGACAGGCTTCAATCAAAGAACTCGGTTTTCCATTTGAGTACAGACCGGGGCAGAAAAAGCTTGTTTCGGATGTCTACAGGACAATTATGCGTCAGAAGCTTCTTTTTATGCAGGCTCCGACCGGTGTGGGAAAGACTATCTCTACTATTTTCCCGGCAGTGAAGGCGGTTGGTGAGGAGCTGGCAGACAGAATCTTTTACCTGACAGCGAAGACAATCACCGCAACAGTCGCAAAGGAAACGTTCGCGCTGCTTGAAAAAAATGGTTACAGGGCAAAAACTATTCAGATAACGGCCAAGGAAAAGCTATGTCCGTGTGATGAGATGGAATGTAATCCGGTAACCTGTCCGTATGCAAAGGGGCATTTTGACAGAGTAAATGATGCGGTTTTTGACCTGCTTCACAGATGTGAAATGATTGAGAGGGATGATATTTTATCACAGGCGGATAGGTATACCGTTTGTCCGTTTGAGCTTTGTCTTGATACGGCTAGCTGGTGTGATAATATCATCTGCGATTACAACTATGTTTTTGACCCAAATGTTTATCTTAAGAGATTTTTTCAGGAGGGGATAAAGGGAGATTATATTTTTCTCATTGATGAGGCTCACAATATGGTCGAAAGAAGCAGGCAGATGTATAGCGCTCAGATTTATAAGGAGGATTTCCTTACTGTGAAGCGCATTATGAAGGAGCACAGCCGTTCTATTGAGAAAGCGCTTGAAAAGTGTAATAAGATACTGCTTGGGATGAAGCGTGAGTGTGAGAATTATACGGTATATGATACATTTGGCAATATGGTATTTTCCTTTATGAGGCTTATGACACTTCTGGATGAGTTTTTGCAGAAGGCTAATGAGTTTCCGGGGAAAAAGGATGTTATGGATTTTTATTTTGAGCTTCGAAATTTCCTTAACATTTATGATCTGGTGGATGAGCACTACGTGATGTATTCCGAGCTTGAGGCTGATGGCAGGTTCATGCTAAAGCTTTTTTGTGTGGACCCATCGCTTAATATACAAAAGAGGCTGGATAAGGGCAAGTCGGCTGTGTTTTTTTCGGCGACATTTTTGCCTGTAAACTATTACAAGAGCCTGCTAAGCACAAAAAAAGACAACTATGCCATATATGCTGACAGCACTTTTGACAGCAAAAAGAGACTGCTTGCGATGGCAACCGATGTGAGCACGCGGTACACGAGGCGCTCAAGGAGTGAGTATGAGCGCATTGCAGGGTATATTAATGCTGTTGTCACGCAAAAGACTGGAAACTATATGGTTTTCTTTCCGTCATATAAGATGATGAATGATGTGGCAGATATTTACTGTGAAAAATATGCAGACGAAACAGAGCTTATGCTGCAGAAAAATAATATGTCAGAGGCTGAAAGGGAGGAATTTCTGGACAGGTTTAGTGAGGAATCGGATAGAACACTTGTGGCATTTGGTATCATGGGAGGCATATTCGGTGAGGGCATTGATTTGAAAAACGACAGACTGATAGGTGCTATTGTTGTCGGAACGGGACTTCCGCAGATCAGCAATGAGAGAACTATATTAAAGGATTATTACGATGCCGAAAACGGCTGTGGCTTTGACTATGCTTTCAGGTATCCGGGCATAAATAAAGTCCTCCAGGCGGCCGGAAGAGTAATCAGGACGACGGAGGACACAGGTGTCATTTTGCTATTAGATGAGAGATTCTGGCAGAGAGAATATGATTTGCTCTATCCACGCGAGTGGAGTGACAGAAAGCCATGCAATATAGCAAATGTCGGAAAACTAGTTGCCGACTTCTGGGAGCAGATTTAAAAATTCCTCAGTGGATGCTGACACGGGCATTGTAGTGTTTACGGACACAACAATCTGGCGTGGCGGCATCTTTTCTTTTGTCTTCAGCACGAAAAGCTCCTTATTCTCATGGTTGATGCAGTAGTCAGGCACGAATGCTATACCCAGTCCGATTTTGGCCAGGTCTATGAGCAGATCGTTACTGCTTAGCTCAATTTCCGGAATCAGGTCAACCTGGTGCTGTAAAAACAGATTATGCAGGAATTCACTGGTGGTGCTGTTTCGGTCGAGCATCATGATAGGATATTTATTGAGTTCAGAAAAAGCTATCTCCTGCTTGCGAAGCTTGAAATAATTGGGATTTGCCACAAAAACATCGGAAAAGTTGCATATGGTTTTCTGTCTGTATGAGTGATTGAGGTGCGAGTTTGGAAAATTCGTGACAATCAGGTCAACCTTCCTTTGCTCCAAAAGCTCCACACACTGGATAGATGTGGCATTTGTGACCTTGATAGGCACATTCGGGAACTTCTGATGGAACTGCTTTAAGTAAGGAACCAGCAGATAACGGCATATGGTATCGCTTGCGCCGATGTGAAGCTGGCCAAGTCCAAGCGTGCCTGAGTCTAAAAGCTGGCTTTCACCGCGGGCAATAAGATTCATGGCAGGCTCAATGTGCTTTAAAAGCAGGGCACCGGCTGCGGTGAGCTGTACCTTCTTTGTGCTTCTGATGAAAAGAGTCTGTCCCAGCTTCTTTTCGAGAGTCTTAATAGACTGGCTTACCGCGGACTGTGAAATAAACAGCTTCTTGCTGGCTTCAGAGAAGCTTAGGGACGTTGCCACGTAGTAAAAGACCTTGTAAAGCTCATAATTTATATCCATTTTGTTATCCTCCGTATAAATATGGTTATTTGCATCTGTTTTTATCAATGAGGGGCAAAATACCTTTTGACCCTTATATCATTATATAAGAAAACTATAATTAACGCAACTTATAAAACAAATTAAATATATTAATTATACTTATCATAACTAAAGTGTTATACTACAACCATAGTTTTAAAGTCCGATTGTGCAAAAAGCCGGACAGTAACGAATAATTGGTTACATACTCTCGAATTGAAAGGAGAACATATGAGTAACGTACGTCGTGTATATGTAGAGAAAAAACCTGACTTTGCGGTAAAGGCAAAGGAATTAAAGCATGAGATTAAGCATTATCTGGGAATCACAACTGTGGAGGCAGTACGTGTATTAATCAGATATGATGTGGAAAATATATCAGAGGAGACATACAAGAAAGCCTTGTATACAGTTTTCTCAGAGCCACCTGTAGATGATATCTATGAGGAGACATTTGACTATGGTGATGCAAGAGCATTTACTGTAGAGTTTTTACCGGGACAGTTTGACCAGAGAGCAGATTCAGCCGAGCAGTGTGTGAAGCTTCTCAATGAGAATGAGGAGCCTATTATCAGAAGCGCTATCACATATGTGATTGAGGGTGCTATCACAGATGAGCAGTTTGCTGCTATTAAGAAGCACTGCATCAACCCTGTTGATTCGCGTGCTATCGGCATGGAAAAGCCAAAGACACTTGTGCAGGAGTTTGATGATCCTGCTGATGTCATCATATTTGACGGTTTCAAGGATATGGCAGAGGACAAGCTGAAGGAGCTTTATTTATCATTGAACCTTGCCATGACATTTAAGGATTTTCTTCATATCCAGAATTATTTTAAGAATGAGGAAAAGCGTGATCCTTCAATGACAGAAATCCGTGTGCTCGATACATACTGGTCAGATCACTGCCGTCATACAACATTCTCTACAGAACTTAAGAATGTCAAGTTTGACGATGGCTTCTACCGCACACCGATTGAAAATACCTACAAGGATTATCTCAATACATTTTCAAATATCTACAAGGACAGAAATGACAAATTTGTCTGCCTGATGGATCTTGCACTTCTTGCCATGAAGAGATTAAAGGCAGAGGGCAAGCTTGATGATCAGGAAGAGTCTGATGAGATCAACGCATGCTCTATCGTGGTACCTGTTGAGGTGGACGGAAAGACAGAGGAGTGGCTTGTAAACTTCAAGAACGAGACACACAACCATCCTACAGAGATTGAGCCTTTTGGTGGCGCTGCTACCTGCCTTGGCGGTGCAATCCGTGACCCGCTTTCAGGACGTACTTATGTATATCAGGCAATGCGTGTAACAGGTGCAGCAGATCCTACAGTACCGGTTTCACAGACAATTGAAGGAAAACTTCCACAGAAGAAGCTTGTCAGAGAAGCAGCTCACGGATACAGCTCATATGGAAACCAGATCGGACTTGCAACAGGCTATGTCAAGGAGGTTTACCATCCAAATTATGTTGCAAAGCGTATGGAGATCGGTGCAGTTATGGGTGCGGCTCCAAGACGTGCTGTCCAGAGACTTAACTCAGATCCGGGAGATAAAATCATTCTCCTCGGAGGACGCACAGGACGTGACGGAATCGGTGGTGCTACAGGTTCATCAAAGGCACACAATACAAAGTCTACATCAGTATGCGGAGCTGAGGTACAAAAGGGTAATGCACCTACAGAGAGAAAGCTTCAGAGACTTTTCAGAAGAGAAGAGGTCAGCCATATCATCAAGAAATGTAACGATTTCGGTGCCGGCGGAGTTTCTGTTGCTATCGGAGAGCTTGCTGACGGACTTCGCATAGAGCTTGACAAGGTACCAAAGAAATACGCAGGTCTTGACGGAACAGAGATTGCTATCTCAGAGTCACAGGAGCGTATGGCAGTTGTAGTTGCGCCTTCTGATGTTGAGCAGTTCCTTGCATACGCAAAGGAGGAAAATCTCGAGGCAACAGAGGTTGCGGTAGTTACAGAGGATCCAAGACTTGTGCTTGAGTGGAGAGGCAAAGAGGTAGTAAATATCTCTCGTGCATTCCTTGATACAAACGGAGCTCATCAGGAGACAGATGTTGAGGTTGAGATGCCTTGCGAGAGTGACAATTATCTGGACAAAATCAGCACACCTGCTGTAGCCAAGATGGTTGAGGCAGGAGATATGAAGGGTGCCTGGGAGGCAGAGCTTGAAGACCTTAACGTATGCTCACAGAAGGGACTTGTTGAGATGTTCGACGGCTCTATCGGAGCAGGCAGTGTATATATGCCATATGGTGGACGTTACCAGCTCACAGAGACACAGTCAATGGTTGCAAAGCTTCCTGTATTAAAGGGCAAATGCGATACAGTAACAATGATGGCTTACGGCTTCGACCCATATCTTTCATCATGGAGCCCATACCACGGATCTATATATGCAGTGCTTGAGTCTATCTCAAGAATCGTTGCAGCTGGCGGAGATTACAGCAAAATCCGTATGACATATCAGGAGTACTTCCGCAGAATGAACGAGGATCCAAAGCGCTGGAGCCAGCCGTTTGCAGCACTCCTCGGAGCATATGATGCTCAGATTGGCTTCGGACTTCCTTCAATCGGTGGAAAGGATTCCATGTCAGGTACCTTTAATGATATTGATGTACCGCCTACACTCGTATCATTTGCAGTGGATGTGGCAAAGGAAAAGGATATCATCACACCTGAGCTCAAGAAGGAGGGCAACCAGCTTGTTCTATTTACAATAGATAAGGATGAGTTTGATCTTCCAAAATATGATCAGGTTATGACACTTTATACAGCAATCAGAAATCTTATCCAGGATGGCGCAATTGTTTCAGCATATGCACTTGACGGAAAAGGTCTTGCCGCAGCAGTATCAAAGATGGCATTTGGTAACAAGCTTGGTGTAACAATCGAGGATGAGGTGACAAGCGATACACTCTTTGCACCTGGCTTTGGTAATATCGTAGCTGAGGTTCCTGTTGATGCACTTTCAAAGGTCAGAGAGGTAATTGATGCAGCAGGTATTTCAGATGCAGCCTCTGTAGTCGGTTATGTAAACGATAAGCAGACCATTGAGTGTGACGATATGGTGCTTCCTGTTGAGGAGGCTGTCAAGGTATGGACAGCAAAGCTTGAGGGAGTTTTCCATACAAAGGCAACAGACGATACAAGCAAGGTAAATAGCGGTCTCTACGATGCAAAGAATATCTATGTATGCAAGAATAAAGTGGCGAAGCCTACAGTATTTATTCCGGTATTCCCTGGAACAAACTGTGAGTATGATAGTGCTAAGGCATTTGAAAGAGCAGGCGCTGACACAATAGTCAAGGTATTCAAGAATCTCACAGCAGAGGATATCCGCGATTCGGTTGATGAGTTTGTAAAGGCAATTGACAAATCTCAGATTATCATGTTCCCTGGTGGATTCTCAGCAGGAGATGAGCCTGAGGGATCAGCTAAATTCTTTGCAACAGCATTTAGAAATGCAAAGATGACAGAGGCTGTTGAAAAGCTCATTAATGAGAGAGATGGACTTGCACTTGGTATCTGTAACGGTTTCCAGGCACTTATCAAGCTTGGACTTGTACCATATGGAGAGATCAGACAGCAGGATGCACAGTCACCTACACTCACATACAATACAATCAACCGCCATATCTCAAAGATGGTATATACAAAGGTTGTTTCAAACAAGAGCCCATGGCTTGCACAGGCTAAGCTTGGTCAGACCTACTGCAATCCGGCATCACATGGCGAGGGACGTTTCGTAGCACCGAAGGAGTGGCTTGATAAGCTCTTTGAAAACGGACAGGTTGCCACACAGTATGTTGACTTGGACGGAAATGTATCAATGGATGAGGAGTGGAACGTAAACGGCTCATACATGTCTATTGAAGGTATCACATCTCCTGACGGAAGAATCCTCGGCAAGATGGCTCACTCAGAGCGCCGCGGCGAGTCTGTAGCAATCAATATCTACGGCGAGCAGGATATGAAGATATTCGAGAGCGGTGTGAAATACTTTAAATAATTCATAACTGAATAATTACAATATCTTATATATTTATTGGGTTATTATCTCTGCAATATAAACAATTAAGCTTCCATGGAGGTCACGGTTAGTGGCTTTCATGGGAGTTTTTATTTTGGAACCAGTGAATATGCTGACGGAAAAGAAAATAAATTGAAGATAATTAAACACGTGCGCCTGCTTGATATTTGATAGTCGCAGTGGTAAAATCAAGACTAAAATTACAGGTAGTAAATGGTTTGAAAGAAAAGAGGACATAAAACAAATGAGATTGCCACAAATAATAAACAGCCTCCTTGAGACTGATATGTATAAATTCAGCATGGGACAGACGATTTTCCATCAGTTCACAAGCTATAAAACGACATGGACCTTCAAGTGCCGAAATAAAGACGTGCATTTTACAGATGAGATGGTAGAGGAGATAAAGGAACAGGTGCAGGCCTTCTGTCAGCTTCGCTTTACGGAGGAGGAGCTTGAATATCTTGATAACATCACCTGGATAAAAGGCACATATGTTGATTTTTTAAGACTCTGGCAGCCAAGATATGAGGAGTTTACCATCACAACAGATGCACCGTGTGGGCTGGCAATCGATGCAGCCGGCACGTGGCTTAATACTTCGATGTATGAGATTCCGGTGCTTGCTATTGTAAATGAAGTGTACTTCCGTATGGCATATGATTATGATGTGCTGCTTAAACAGTTTAAGCGCAGGCTTGATGAGAAGGTGCGTCTGCTCGAGGAGGATACATACAGGCTTAGCGATTTCAGTGAATTTGGACTAAGACGCCGTCTGTCTGCCGAGGCACAGGAGATGGCTGTAAAGGCACTCGCAGAGGTTGAGCTGCCTGCAGATTCACACTTTATTGGTACATCAAACGTATATCTCGCAAAGAAATTCAATTTAAAGCCGGTTGGAACAATGGCTCATGAGTGGATTATGTGTACAGGACAGGGCAATCACAAGCATAATCCGGCATATTCAAACTGGTACGCACTCGATGCATGGGTTAAGGAGTATGGTATATTAAACGGTATTGCGCTTACTGACACCATAACAACAGACTGCTTCCTGCGTGATTTTCAGCTCACCTATGCGACACTTTTTTCGGGAGTGCGTCAGGATAGCGGAGATCCGTACGAGTGGGGAGACAAGATGATAGCCCACTACAACAGTCTGGGAATTAATCCAAGGACAAAGACACTTTTGTTCAGCGACAGCCTGGATTTCGAGCGTGCGACTGCGTTGTATGATTATTTCAAGGATAAAGCAAAGGTTGCATTCGGTATAGGAACCTTTATTAGTAACGACACTGATGAGGAAGCACTTAACATAGTTATGAAGACCACCAAGTGTAACGGCATGGATGTGGCAAAGATTTCCGACGTGGCAGGCAAGGGTATGTGCAAGAATCCGGATTATGTCGATTACCTGAACAGGTGTATTGATTACAGGATGAAGAATGATAAATGATAAATGATAAATGATAAATGACGGCATTGGGGGGCAAAGGTATTTTGCCCCCTTTATTTATGATTAATCAGATTACTACATGCTACGCATTCCCGTAATCTGACTCCACCTCGAAATCCGCTAATTTCCTGCGTTTCCGCAGCAAATTGCTACTTTCTCGGTGTAGTGCGGGGCACTAAGGTATACATCGAATTGCATGCAAGCATGCATCGATGATACCTTTTGCCCCTTTAATCATGTGATTGAATTGCAAGAAATGTGTAAACAAAACAAAAAATATATAAAATATCAGACAATTTAAAATAAAAATAAAAATTATCAAAAAATATATTGACAAATAGGCAAAATTGGTGTAATCTTAAATCAACAAAAAGAGATACGAAAGGAACAAAATAAAACACAGGAGGTACAGTCCAATGGGGATTACATAATTTAAGTCAAAGTACTATAAGGATGATTGAACGGAATATTTAAATCTGTAGGGCGAGCCGAAGAGCAGTAATCGCACAGATATATTAGCAAATAAATAATATCGTTGAAAAAGTTCTTGTAGATTAAAAGTGAAAGATAGAATCTCTCATAAGAGTTTACATAGATAATGTAACCAAAAGGAGTGATTTTATGAAGAAGGGTAGAGGTCCATAGCTAAGCTAAAAGAATAAGAATCCTGTCATAAACAGAATCATATTTATAGCAAAGTAATATGGAAATGCCAAAATAAATTCATATAGCGAAAGCGGAGCTTGGAGGTTATACAGTGAAGCTTACGGAACCAATGTTTTAGGAGCCACTTGATGTAAAATGTAGATCAGGTGGCTCCTATTTTTGACATTTGCGAATGCATGTGAGGTTTAATAGTTAGATAGAATGACAACGTAAGCCTTTAAGGCTGGGCTATAATTTGATGAAAGCAGGAACGCGGTTTTCAAATACTGTATAGTACATAAACCCGGCATCCTTGAGGATATTTGAGACCTTGTCAAAATCGTACGCGACATGCTCCGGCTTGTGGGCATCTGCTCCGACTGTGATTATTTCCCCACCAAGCTCATGATAGCGCTTTAACACCGCCTCGGTCGGATTTGGGTGGCCAAGCCCGTATTTAAAGCCGGCGGTATTGAGCTCGATGCCTTTTCCCTGTGAGATAATCTCTTTTAAAATAGCATCAATTATGTCGGCATACTTTTCATATGAATAGTATTTATTTTTGTCAGGACCGTATCTGACAACGTAGTCAATGTGACCGTACACATCAAAATCCGCTCCGCTGTGCAGATTGTCAAGTACCGATTCAAAGTATTCGGTGTAGGCTTCGTGCTCTGTCTTACCTTTGTAAAATGCAGGGTAGTATGGGTCAATGCCGTTTACTACATGGCTTGAGCCGATCACGAGGTCAAACGGATATTTTTTGGTGACCTCATTATTTTTGTCTGTAATATGAGGCTGTAAACCGATTTCAACGCCCCAGTGGATATTTACCGGGCAGCCCTTTTCTTTAAGAACAATTGCAAGTCTTTTGATGCGCTTTTCATATGCTGCTATATCAAGGTCGAAAAGTCCGGGCTCCTCTTTATAGTCATAGTCCAGATGGTCTGTAAAGCAAATGCCGTCCAGCCCTTTGTTGATTGCTGATTTTATCATCAATACCGGGTCGGCATCGCTGTCACCCGAAAACATGCAGTGCATGTGCTGATCCCACATATAAATACCTCCGTAAAACTGATGTATTATTGTTAAAAAACTTTATAAGTTACATGATTTATAATTGTCTGTTGCTGGCTGCCGGAAAGTGCGAACTACAGCAACTAATTAAGTGTAGCCGAGATTATAATAAAGTGCAATATCTAAAAAGAAAAATTGTGAAGAATGATAAAAAATGTGTGTAAATGAAAATATTTAGTGAAAATTTTAACAAACGCAAATAAAGTACTTGAACCTTTGAGAATTATTCGCTATAATAAAAGCATCTTAGGGCATGTCCCTAAAAATACTTTTTACAATTCTAGGAGGAATTAAAATGGCAGTAAGAGTAGCAATCAACGGATTTGGTCGTATCGGACGTCTTGCTTTCAGACAGATGTTTGGAGCTGAGGGATACGAGGTAGTAGCTATCAACGACTTAACAAGCCCAAAAATGTTAGCACACTTATTAAAGTATGATTCATCACAGGGTAAATACGAGCATGCAGATGAGGTTTCTGCAAGCGATGATTCTATCACAGTTTGTGGTAAGGAAATCAAAATTTACGCATTCCCAGATGCAAACAATTGCCCATGGGGAGAGTTAAAGGTTGACGTTGTACTTGAGTGCTCTGGATTCTATACATCAAAAGAGAAGGCTCAGGCTCATATCAATGCTGGAGCTCGTAAGGTAGTTATCTCTGCACCAGCAGGAAATGACCTTCCTACAATCGTTTACAATACAAACCATGAGACACTTAAGGCTTCTGATACAATCATCTCAGCAGCTTCTTGTACAACAAACTGCTTAGCTCCAATGGCAGATGCACTTAACAAGTACGCTCCAATCCAGTCTGGTATCATGGTAACAATCCATGCTTACACAGGAGATCAGATGACTCTTGACGGACCACAGAGAAAGGGAGACCTTCGTCGTTCACGTGCAGCAGCAGTTAATATCGTTCCTAACTCAACAGGAGCAGCTAAGGCAATCGGCCTTGTTATCCCAGAGTTAAACGGAAAGTTAATCGGATCTGCACAGCGTGTTCCTACACCAACAGGATCTACAACAATCCTTACAGCAGTTGTTAAGAAAGCAGGCGTTACAAAAGAGGATATCAACGCAGCTATGAAGGCAGCAGCTAACGAGTCATTCGGTTACAACGAGGATGAGATCGTATCTTCAGATATCGTTGGAATGAGATTTGGTTCATTATTCGATGCAACACAGACAATGGTTAACCAGGTTTCTGACGATCTGTACGAGGTACAGGTTGTTTCTTGGTATGATAACGAGAACAGCTACACATCTCAGATGGTTCGTACAATCAAGTACTTCTCAGAGTTAGCTTAATTCTTGTACCCACAAGAACAGTATATCTCAAGACTACTCAAGGGGCGCGGTCTTAATTGAACCGCGCCTCTTTTTTAAAACATGGCTATTTCTTTTGAATATCTGTGAATTGTAGAATTAATTATATTTTTTAATATGTACAATATGGCGTGGCCACATGGCTTATGCCTTGAAATAAGGGAGGACATATTATGTCATTAAACAAGAAATCAATTGATGATATCAACGTAAAAGGCAAGAGAGTTCTCGTTAGATGTGACTTCAACGTGCCACTTAAGGACGGAAAAATCACAGATGAGAACCGTATCAACGGAGCTCTTCCAACAATCCAGAAATTAATCAAGGACGGTGGAAAGGTTATCCTTTGCTCACACCTTGGAAAAGTTAAAAACGGACCAAACGAGGGTGAGTCACTTGCTCCTGTAGCTGCAGCTCTTGAGGCTAAGCTTGGACAGAAGGTTACATTTGTAGCTGACTACAACGTAACAGGTGAGGCTGCAACAAAGGCTGTTTCAGAGATGAAAGAGGGAGATGTAGTTCTTCTTCAGAATACACGTTTCAGAGGCAAAGAGGAGACAAAGCCACAGGAAGCCGGAGATGCATTCGCAAAAGAGCTTGCTGACCTTGCTGATGTATATGTATGTGACGCTTTCGGTTCTGCGCATAGAGCACATGCTTCTGTAGCAGGTGTTACAAAGTTCATCACAGCTAAGGGTGGAGAGAATGTTGTCGGATACCTTATGCAGAAGGAAATTGACTTCCTTGGCAAGGCAGTAGAGAATCCGGTACGTCCTTTCGTAGCTATTCTTGGTGGAGCTAAAGTAGCTGACAAGCTCAATGTTATCGACAACCTCCTCGAGAAGGCTGATACACTTATCATCGGTGGTGGAATGGCATACACATTCCTTAAAGCACAGGGCTATGAGATTGGTATCTCAATGCTTGATGAGACAAAGATTGATTACTGTAAAGAGATGCTTGCAAAAGCAGAGAAACTTGGAAAGAAGATTCTTCTTCCTGTTGATGCAGTTACAATCAAGGATTTCCCAAATCCAATCGATGCTCCTGTAGAGACAGAGACATATGATTATGACAAGATGCCTGCAGACCGTGAGGGCTGTGATATCGGACCTAAGACACGTGAGCTTTTCGCTGACGCTGTTGCATCAGCTAAGACTGTTGTATGGAACGGACCAATGGGTGTATTTGAGAACCCAACACTTGCAGCAGGTACACTTGCAGTAGCAGAGGCACTTGCTAAATCAGATGCTATCACAATCATCGGTGGTGGAGATTCAGCTGCAGCAGTTAACCAGATGGGACTTGGCGACAAGATGAGCCACATCTCAACAGGTGGCGGTGCTTCCCTTGAGTTCCTTGAGGGCAAGGAGCTTCCTGGCGTAGCTTGTGCTGATGATAAATAGACCGAAAGCAGCTTAATGAAATCAAGCCGCAGGCAAAAATATTTGTATACAAATACAAGGAGATATAAAATGGCAAGAAAGAAAATTGTAGCCGGCAACTGGAAGATGAACATGACTCCAAGCCAGGCTGTTAAATTAGTAGAAGAGTTAAAACCACTCGTAGTTTCAGATGATGTTGAAGTTGTTTACTGTGTACCTGCAATCGACATCGTACCTGTTGTAGAAGCATTAAAGGGTACAAATGTTGCTGTTGGAGCAGAGAATATGTACTTCGAGGAGAAGGGTGCTTACACAGGAGAAATCTCAGCAGAGATGCTTCTTGATGCAGGTGTTAAGTATGTTATCATCGGACATTCAGAGAGAAGAGATTACTTCAAAGAGGATGACGCACTTCTCAACAAGAAGGTAAAGAAGGCTATCGAGGCTGGACTTACACCAATCCTTTGCTGTGGTGAGACACTTGAGCAGAGAGAGAGCGGTGTTACACTTGACTGGATCAGACTTCAGATTAAGTCAGATCTCGCAGGTGTTGCTGCATCAGATGTTGCTAACATGGTTATCGCTTACGAGCCAATCTGGGCAATCGGAACAGGAAAGACAGCTACTTCTGACCAGGCTCAGGAGGTCTGCGGTGCAATCCGTGAGTGCGTAGCTGAGATCTATGATCAGGCTACAGCAGATTCAGTTCGTATCCAGTACGGCGGATCTGTAAATGCAGGAAATGCAGCAGAGCTTTTTGCAAAGCCTGACATCGACGGTGGATTAGTTGGTGGCGCTTCACTCAAGGCTGATTTTGGAAAGATCGTAAACTACAAGTAATTATTAAATCATAATTTAATATTTGATTTGACAATCACAATAACTAAATGTCACTAAATTCACCAGCTTAGCTGCATTTAGTGGCATTTATTATGTAATGAAATTTTTTGCGGGCTTGCATATGTCACTGTAATAGAGCATTTTGCAAGCCTCATATGAAGAATAGAGGAAATATAAATGAGTAAGAAACCGGTAGTATTAATGGTACTTGATGGTTACGGCTTAAGTGACCACAAAGAGGGAAATGCCATAGCTATGGCAAATACCCCTGTTATGGATAAATTGATGGCAGAGTGTCCTTTTGTAAAGGGCGCAGCTTCAGGTCTTGCAGTTGGACTTCCTGACGGACAGATGGGAAACTCTGAGGTAGGACATATGAATATCGGCGCAGGCCGTATCATATATCAGGATCTTACAAGAATCACAAAGGCAATTGCTGATGGTGATTTCTTCAAGAACAAGGTATTACTTTCTGCAATCGAAAACTGTAAGAAGAATGACTCCGATCTGCATCTTTGGGGACTTCTTTCAGATGGTGGAGTTCACAGCCATATCGAGCATCTTTACGGACTTCTTGAGCTTTGCAAGAAAGAGAATTTTGACAGAGTATATGTACACGCATTCCTTGATGGTCGTGATACACCTCCTGCATCAGGCAAGGACTATATCGAGCAGCTTCTCGCCAAGATGAAGGAAATCGGTGTAGGAAAGATTGCATCTCTTTCAGGACGTTACTATGCAATGGACAGAGATAACAACTGGGATCGTGTGCAGAAGGCTTATGATTCACTCACTAAGGGTGAAGGCGTAAAAGCTACATGCCCTGTAAAGGCTATGGAGGAGTCATACGCAAATGACGTTACAGATGAGTTCGTGCTTCCTACAGTTATCACAAACGAGGATGGCACACCGGTATCTGTTGTAAAGGACAATGATTCTGTTATCTTCTTCAACTTCCGTCCGGACCGTGCTCGTGAGATGACAAGAGCATTTTGCGATGATAAGTTTACCGGCTTTGAGCGCCCATTCCTTAAGACAACATTTGTATGCTTCAAGGACTATGACGAGTCAATTCCTAACAAGCTTATCGCTTTTGAGAAGGAAGAAATCCAGAATACATTTGGTGAGTATCTTGCAGCAAATGGTAAGAAACAGCTTCGTCTCGCAGAGACAGAGAAGTATGCACACGTAACCTTTTTCTTTAATGGTGGAGTAGAGGAGCCGAATATCGATGAGGCACGTCTTCTTGTAAACAGTCCTAAGGACGTTGCAACATATGACTTAAAGCCTGAGATGAGTGCTCCTGAGGTTGGAATGGATCTTGTTGAGGCTATCAAGTCAGACAAGTATGATGTTATTATCATCAACTTTGCTAACCCTGACATGGTTGGACATACAGGTGTGATTCCGGCTGCTGTAAAGGCTGTTGAGAGAGTTGATTCACTCGTAGGTGATGCAGTGCAGGCAATCAAGGATGTGGATGGAGTATTATTCATCTGTGCTGACCACGGTAACGCAGAGAAGATGATTGATTATGAGACAGGAAAACCCCATACAGCTCATACAACCAATCCTGTTCCTTTCATTCTTGTAAACGCTGACCCTTCTTACAAGCTTCGTGAGGGCGGATGTCTTGCAGATATCGCTCCAACACTGCTTGAGATTATGGGACTTCCACAGCCAAAAGAGATGACAGGAAAGTCACTTATCGTTAAATAAAATCTGTATTATATAAGCTCCGGCGCAGACAAAGGGTTTGAACCGGAGCTTTTGTTTTGATATATTAAAGATGTAATAATAAACATAAGGAATACTTATAAGTGACATAAAATTATTTAAAAAAACTTATAATATACGTTGACTTTACAAATTGAGCTGGTATATAATTTAAAGGTAGCATTTGATTTGTAAAATAAATTACACATAAGATGGAGGACAATCATGCAGGAATTTAAACCATTCAAAGAAGGAAAAGTAAGAGAAGTATATGATAACGGGGACAGCCTTATTATGGTCGCAACAGATCGTATTTCCGCTTTTGACCATATTTTAAAGAATAAGATTACAGACAAGGGAGCCATCCTCACACAGATGTCTAAGTTCTGGTTTGAATTCACAAAGGATGTCGTTCCTAACCATATGATTTCAGTAGACGCAAAGGATATGCCGGAGTTCTTCGGTCAGGACAGGTTCAACGGAAACAGCATGCTCTGCAAGAAGCTTGAGATGCTTCCAATCGAGTGTATAGTTCGTGGATATATCACAGGAAGCGGCTGGGCAAGCTACCAGGAGAACGGTACAGTCTGCGGAATCAGACTTCCGGAGGGACTTGTTGAGTCTGATAAGCTCCCTGAGCCTATTTATACACCATCTACCAAGGCTGATCTTGGAGATCATGATGAGAATATCTCATTCGAAAAATCAGTAGAAGTATTAGAGAAGATTTATCCTGAGAAGGGCAGAGAGTACGCAGAGAAGATTCGCGATTATACAATTGCTCTTTACAAGAAATGTGCAGAGTATGCTCTTACAAAGGGCATCATCATCGCAGATACCAAGTTTGAGTTTGGCTTAAATGAGCAGGGTGAGGTAGTGCTTGCCGATGAGATGCTCACACCTGACAGCTCACGCTTCTGGCCACTTGATGGATATAAGCCTGGACAGGGACAGCCTTCATTTGACAAGCAGTATGTAAGAGACTGGCTCAAGGCAAATCCGGACAATGACCTTCTTTTACCTGATGAGGTTGTTGTGAAGACTGTAGAGAAATATAAAGAGGCATTTGAGCTTCTTACAGGAAGCAAATTCAGCCGCTAATATATTATTTATTCCGCGTTACTATTTCGCAATTATAAACGGAGATATTATGAACCAGGACAATAACATAAATCAGTATATAAATACTAGTATAGATACAAAAAGTCATACCGGTACAAAATTAAAAAGGTGTTCTGATATTGACGAGCATAACCATGTATTTGATGAGCTTCATGAGGAGTGTGGTGTGTTCGGCATGTATGATTTTGATGGAGGAGATGTCTCATCCACTATCTATTATGGTCTTTTTGCACTTCAGCACAGAGGACAGGAAAGCTGTGGTATTGCAGTGAGTGATACACACGGACCAAAGGGAAAGGTGACAACACACAAGGGTATGGGCCTTGTAAATGAGGTATTTACTCCTGATATCTTAGAGCCTATGAAGGGCGATATCGGAGTGGGACATGTGCGCTATTCAACAGCAGGCTCATCAACACGTGAGAATGCACAGCCGCTCGTATTAAATTATGTCAAGGGCACACTTGCCATGGCACACAACGGAAACCTCATAAATGCAAAGGAGCTTCGCAAGGAGCTTGAGTATACAGGAGCTATTTTCCAGACCACAATCGATTCTGAGGTTATAGCTTATCATATCGCCAGAGAGCGTCTTAACTCAAAAACAGCGGAGGAGGCGGTCAGACGTGCCTGCCAGAAGCTTAAGGGAGCCTACGCGCTTGTTGTCGAGAGCCCGAGAAAGCTTATTGCAGCCAGAGACCCATTTGGTTTTAAGCCTCTTTGCATCGGAAAGAGAGACAATGCATATATCGTTACATCTGAGACCTGTGCGCTTGATACAATCGGTGCAGAGTTTGTCAGGGATGTAGAGCCGGGAGAGGTTATCACCATCACTCCTGAAAAGGGCATTGAGTCTGATATGACTATGGCACTTGCCCCTGAAAAACAGGCTAGATGCGTGTTTGAATACATTTATTTTGCAAGACCTGACAGCCATATTGACGGAGTAAGCGTGTATGGCAGCCGTATCAAGGCTGGCAGATTCCTTGCAATGGATTCACCGGTTGAGGCTGATATCGTGACAGGAGTACCAGAGTCAGGAAATGCCGCTGCTCTTGGTTATTCACTTGAGTCGGGCATTCCATATGGCACAGCATTTGTCAAGAACGGTTATGTCGGCAGGACATTTATCAAGCCTAAGCAGTCAAGCCGTGAATCAAGCGTGCAGATAAAGCTCAATGTATTAAAGGAGGCTGTTAAGGGCAAGAGAGTTGTTATGATTGATGATTCAATTGTGCGAGGAACAACCTCAGACAGAATAGTGCGTATGTTAAGAGAGGCGGGTGCCACAGAGGTGCATGTTCGCATCAGTTCACCGCCATTCTTATGGCCTTGCTATTTCGGTACAGATATTCCTGCAAGAGAGCAGCTTATCGCTTACAACAGGACTATTGAGGATATCAGACAGATTATAGGTGCAGATTCTTTAGGCTACCTTGGAATTGACAGACTTCATGAGATGGTAGAGGGACTGCCAATCTGCATGGGCTGTTTCACAGGAAAATATCCGATGGAGCCACCGAAAGATGATATCAGAGGCGAGTATTTTGATAAAGAAATAGACCTCGAGAGAAAAATGCTTAATCGCTAATAAAGGAGAGAATATGAGTACAGACAGATACACAAGTCCTCTTTCTGAGCGCTATGCCAGCAAAGAGATGCAGTATATTTTTTCGCAGGATATGAAATTTACCACTTGGAGAAAGCTCTGGATTGCTCTCGCAGAGACCGAGATGGAGCTTGGGCTTTCACAGGATGGCAAGCCGGTTATCACACAGGAACAGATTGATGAATTAAAGGCACATGTGGATGACATCAATTATGATGTGGCAAAGGAGCGTGAGAAGCTTGTGCGTCACGATGTAATGAGTCATGTCTATGCATATGGACAGCAGTGCCCTAAGGCAGCAGGAATTATACATCTTGGAGCAACCTCATGCTATGTAGGTGACAATACAGATATCATCATCATGAATGAAGCATTAAAGCTCGTTCACAAAAAGCTTATAAGTGTTATTGCGGAGCTTGCAAACTTTGCTGATAAGTATAAGAATCAGCCAACTCTTGCATTTACACATTTCCAGCCGGCACAGCCGACAACAGTTGGAAAGCGTGCCACACTGTGGCTGAATGAGTTTATGCTGGATCTCGAGGATTTAGAGTATGTGCAGGGCACATTAAAGCTCCTTGGCTCAAAGGGCACTACAGGAACACAGGCCAGCTTCCTTGAGCTCTTCGACGGAGACAATGAGACAATAGACAAGATAGATCCAATGATCGCAAAGAAGATGGGCTTTAAGGATTGTTATCCGGTGTCTGGCCAGACATATTCCCGTAAGGTAGATACGAGAGTAGTAAATGTGCTCGCAGGCATCGCTGCATCAGCTACAAAGATGTCAAACGACATCAGACTGCTCCAGCATCTTAAGGAAGTAGAGGAACCGTTTGAGAAGAACCAGATTGGCTCATCAGCCATGGCATATAAGAGAAATCCTATGAGAAGTGAGAGAATAGCATCTCTTTCAAGATATGTTCTTGCAGATGTAATGAATCCTGCAATTACCTCGGCTACACAGTGGTTTGAGAGAACACTTGACGATTCAGCAAACAAGCGTCTTTCAATACCTGAGGGCTTCCTTGCAATAGACGGAATACTTGACCTCTGCCTCAATGTGGTGGATGGATTGGTAGTATATCCAAAGGTTATTGAAAAGCACTTTATGGCAGAGATACCATTCATGGCAACAGAGAACATCATGATGGATGCTGTAAAGAACGGCGGAAATCGTCAGGAGCTCCATGAGAAGATCAGACAGCTCTCAATGCAGGCAGGAAAGACAGTAAAGGAAGAGGGAAAAGAAAATAATCTCGTAGACTTAATCGCTGCAGATCCTGCATTCGGATTGACAAAAGCTGATATCGAAAAGAACCTTAAGCCTGAGCTTTATGTGGGACGTGCACCTCGTCAGGTAGATGTATATCTGCGTGATGTAGTTAATCCGGTGCTTGAAGCGCATAAGGATGAGAGTGGAGTAAAGGCAGAGATTAACGTATAATATCGAAAGTATAGATAACGGTAATTTGCTTGTGTTAACATATTTATCTAAATGAAAAGCCCCGGCATATAAATCTGTTTCAAGGTTTATATGCTGGGGTTTTATATATCCGTCAAGTATCATTTTCCTCGAAAGCTGTATATCTCATCCCATACCTTTTCGCATGCACTAAGCAAAAGGCATGATAATATCATAATGTATTTTCTTGTAAAATAAAATGGAAAAATGTATAATATTAAAAAATGGTTTAGATTATCAAAAGAAGAGAGTAAAAAGAAAGGATACTAGTGATGAAAAATTTTTTAATGAATTCAAAAAGTTTATCAGCAGAGGGAATGTCATGGATATGGCAGTTGGAATTATCATAGGTGGTGCATTTACCAGCATAGTCACATCCTTGGTCAATGACATTATAAACCCTATACTTGGAGTGTTTGGCGGCATGAATTTTGACCAGCTCTCGGTAAAACTCTTTGGGGAAGCTACATTGTATTATGGAAAGTTTCTTACCGCTGTAGTCAATTTCCTTATCATGGCACTTATCGTATTCTGCATAGTAAAGGCTATGAATGCGGCAGGAGAGAGATTTGGACACAAAGAGGAAAAAGAGCCGGACACAAAGGAGTGCCCATACTGTAAGAGCAAGATAGCCATTGCGGCAACAAGATGCCCGAATTGTACATCAATGATTGGTACAGCAGATGAAAGTGAAAAATAGCGATACATTTATTGCGTGAAACTAATAAAATCTATTGCATAAAGTGTGAAAATCTGTTACATACAGTATAAAACTCTTGACTGTGCAATAAAAACGTAGTATATTAGTTCTGTTATTTAGAATTGAAATTAGGAGGTCTTATCGTGGCAACTTTAAAAATTGTTTTATCGGTATTATTTATAATCGTCAGTTTAGTAATTACTATAGTTATTCTTTTCCAGGAGGGTAAGTCAGCAGGACTTGGCACTATTGCCGGAGTTGCTGATACATATTGGGGCAAGAACAAGGGACGTTCAAAGGAAGGACGTCTGGTTAAAGCAACAATTGTATGTGTTGTTCTTTTCTTTATTATATCAATTGTCTTAAATATGGGAATATGGTAAATACTTAGACTGTCGAGAAATCGGCAGTCTTTTTTATCGCATCAACATTCATAGGATGAAAATGTCAATGGAGGAAATTTTATTTAAAGCCTGTGCATTTGAAATCAGATGGGGCAACGAAAAGGAGAGATAATGAGTAATATAGATAAATATGAAACACGAAAAAAGATGGTCTATGACTTTATGTGTGATGACATGTATGTTCCGATGAAAATCAAGGAACTTTGCATAGTACTCGGAGTAAAAAAAGAGGACAGACCGCAGCTTGAACAGATTCTTTTGGATTTGCAGGCAGAGGGAAGGATAACACTCTCAAAGCGCGGGAAATACTCAAAGTCGGAAATCAAAAAGACAGTCGGCGTATTCACAGCGCATCAAAGGGGATTTGGATTTGTCACTGTGGAGGGAGAGCCTGATGATATTTTTATCCCTGCAGAGTATGTAAATGGTGCGATGCACATGGACACTGTTGAGATTACAATCTCACCTGTCACAACAGGACGCCGCAAGGAGGGAAAGGTTGTTTCCGTCATAGAGCGAGGCATGAAGCAGGTAGTCTGCACCTATGAGGCGAGTGATAATTTTGGTTTTGCAGTGCCTGACAATACCAGATTTGGCACAGATATTTTCATACCAAAGGAACGCTCAAAGGGTGCTATGTCGGGTCATAAGGTAGTGGTTGAAATCACAAGCTATGGTAAAAAGGGTAAAAAGCCGGAGGGCAAGGTTGTTGAAATAATCGGACATATAGATGACCCGGGTACGGATATTCTTTCTATAGTAAAGGCTTATGATCTGCCGGTGGATTTTTCGGAGAAAATCATGCATCAGGTGCAGAATGTGGCAAAGGATGTGACACCTGCGGATATGGCCGGCAGGATGGATTTACGCGACTGGATGATGGTCACGATAGACGGAGAGGATGCAAAGGATCTTGATGATGCCGTGTCTTTATACATGGATGGCGACAATTATGTACTTGGAGTACACATAGCAGATGTGTCGAATTATGTGCAGGAGCACAGTGCCCTTGATGTGGAGGCTCTTAAGAGAGGAACATCGGTTTATCTTGTAGACAGAGTAATTCCGATGCTTCCAAGAGAACTTTCAAATGGCATATGCTCCTTGAATGAGGGATGTGACAGGCTGGCTCTTTCATGCATTATGACAATAAATAAAAAGGGTGAAGTTATCGATCATAAGATTGCAGAGACAGTTATAAAGACAAACCGCAGGATGACATACACAAATGTAAAAAAGATTCTTGCAGATAAGGATGCCGCTGTGATTGAAGAATATAAGGAGCTTGTGCCTATGTTTGAAAAAATGGCAGAGCTTGCAGCAATTCTACGCAAAAAGAGAATGAAACGAGGTTCTATAGACTTTGATTTTCCGGAGACTAAAGTCGTGCTCGATGAAGATGGTCATCCGATAGATATAAAGCCGTATGACAGAAATGTGGCAACAAAGCTCATTGAGGATTTTATGCTTATAGCAAATGAAACTGTGGCTGAGGATTATTTCTGGCAGGAAATACCTTTTGTATACAGAACACATGACAAGCCGGACTCAGAAAAAATCGCAAAGCTTTCCACATTTATCAATAATTTTGGCTATACGCTTCATATTGGAGCTGATGAGGTACACCCAAAGGAACTTCAGAAGCTTTTGATGAAGGTGGATGGCACAGATGAAGAATCCCTGATAAGCAGACTGACACTGCGCTCTATGAAACAGGCACGATATACAACAGCATGTACAGGACATTTTGGATTGGCGGCAAATTATTATTGTCACTTTACATCACCAATCCGCAGATATCCTGATTTGCAGATACACCGTATCATCAAGGAAAATATCCGCGGCAGGATGAATGATAACCGCAGGGAGCACTATGAGTCTATACTCGATGCTGTTGCAAAGCAGGCAGGTGAGACTGAACGACGTGCAGAAGAGGCAGAGCGTGAAACAGTCAAGCTTAAAAAATGTGAATACATGTCAAATCATATTGGTGAATGCTTTGAAGGAGTTATATCAGGTGTCACGGAGTGGGGCTTTTTCGTGGAGCTTCCAAATACAGTTGAGGGACTTGTGCGCGTGACAGACCTGACAGATGATTTCTATGAGTTTTACGAGGATACCTATGAGCTAGCCGGTTCAGCCACCAATAAGAGATACAAGCTTGGACAAAAAATCAAGGTTGTTGTGGACAGTACTGACAAAATTATGCGTACAATTGATTTTAAACCGGCGGAATAATATGACAATAATGACGAAATTTTTTATGATTTAAAAATACTTATTTGATTATCTGTTATTTGTCGGTCGTTGTGCGAAAGATTTATTGAAAAAGATGTCATAATATATTATATAGTGTAAATAAATAGAAATGTGAACCAGCGGTTTACAATAATTTGCGTTTTAGATATTGGCAATTGTAAAAAAATGTGTTAGTATTGTAAAGCAGTTTGAGGAAAGGAGATACCGACATGGCTAAGGAACCAAAGAAATTAATAGCCAACAACAAAAAGGTCTATCACGATTACTTTTTGCTTGAGAAATACGAAGCCGGTATTTCACTTGCAGGAACTGAGGTGAAGTCACTTCGAATGGGAAAGGGCAGCATAAAGGAGTCGTTCATCCGTATTGAGAACGGTGAGATTATCCTGTATGGCATGCATATCACACCATATGAGAAGGGAAATATCTTCAACAAGGATCCACTCAGACCTAAAAAGCTTTTACTCCACAAGAAGGAAATCGAGAAGCTTTCATCAAAGATGAAGGAAAAGGGTTTCACAATTGTGCCGGTGGAGGTATACTTTAAGGGGAGTCTGGTCAAAGTAGAGATAGCACTTGCCAAAGGTAAGAAGCTTTATGATAAGAGAGCAGACATAGCCAAGAAGGATCAAAAGCGAGAGGCACAGAGAGATTTCAAAATCAGAAATCTTGGTTAGCAAAAAAATGAATATGGGCTAGTAAAGATTTGGGCGGACCGAAGCGGAGCGGAGAACATGGAGCGTAGCTGCATGTACCCCGCAAAAAAAATTGAATATGGGCTAGTAAAGGTTTCGACGGGGTACATGCAGCTGGAGAAGCGAGTCGTATGGCGATGCGTTAAATGGCCAAATTAAAATTAAACGCTGAAGATAATTTAGCATACGCTGCCTAATGGCAGCAGTCTGACCTAGAGCACTCACACTTTAGGACCCAGGCTTCGACTATGTGAGAAACGACGTTGGCAAAGCTTTGAGCCATCGGGCGTATCATGAAGCTACTGAAACCACAAGGTTGTTTGTTATCGTGTGGCAGAGGGAATGTTAAATAATAAACTACACTCGTAGAAGGACAGGGAATTGTATTTCGGACACGGGTTCGACTCCCGTCTAGTCCACTAAAAGGCGGTTTGTGATAAAACCGCCTTTTTTCTTGCCCGATTTCCTACAGCAGAAAGTGCGGTTAATAAATCATTTAAGGAGTCAGTAAAACTGTTATTTCAGGTTGTCGAAAACATCGTAAAAACGCGGAATGTATCGTATTTGAAAAATTAATTTAAAAAAATGTAAAAAAGTGTTGACAAGTATGGAATAGGGTGATATTATATCGAAGTCGCTTCGGT
>OHSW01000201.1_pt1 | contig 24462 bp, 21 predicted proteins | sample 1578821 | NCBI WGS metagenome assembly OHSW01 (sample SAMEA3879555, study PRJEB24766) | human gut metagenome | biome: human-associated habitat; feature: feces | place: USA | collected 1985/1987
TGAAGCTACTGGTGAAAAAGAGTACACCATGCTATGGAAACAAAAATAGAAATCGGAAGTTATGGAGGTAATTATCAATGAGAAATATTTACGATAATAGTGAATTTTTTGCCGCATATGCGGAAATGGGAAGAAGCAAAGATGGTCTGAAAGCTGCTGGAGAGTGGCATCAGTTGCAACCGTTATTCCCTAAATTACAGGGAAAAAAAGTTTTGGATTTAGGATGTGGTTACGGTTGGCATTGCAAATATGCCGCACAAATGGGAGCTACTGAAATTCTTGGTATTGATAGTAGTCAAAAAATGATTGCAAAAGCAGTAGCTGATAACTCTGATGACAAAATCAAGTATAAAGTTTGCGGTGTTGAAGAATACATTTATCCTGAAAATACTTATGACCTAGTTGTTTCTAACCTGGTACTGCACTATATCGAAAATTTAGCTAATGTTTATCAAAAGGTGTATTGCACATTAAAAGTAGGTGGGTATTTCCTATTCAATATTGAACATCCGACTTTCACCGCAGGTGTTAATGAGGATTGGATTTATGATGAAAATGGGAAACCTAAATATTGGCCAATCGACAATTACTATTACCCAGGCGAAAGAGAAACCAATTTTCTTGGTCAACGAGTAATTAAACAGCACCACACATTAACGCAGATATTGAATCCACTTATAAAATGTGGTTTTCAAATTGAGGCTATTGAGGAAGCAATGCCTCCGGCAGATATGATGGGTATGCCGGGAATGTGTAATGAAATGCGTAGACCTATGATGTTGTTGGTTAAGGTTAAAAAGGTTTAATAAACAACTTCTAGTTTGTAGATGCAAATACATAGTAATTATGGTGTAGGGGACAAGGAATTGTTCCTTGCAAATCGCAATTTATAAAGGAGAATATTGATGAAACTATTTTTATGTTCGCACTTTTCAAGTGTAGGAAGTCTGATAAAGGAAGAAATTGAAAATAAAAAAGTCGCATTTATTCCAACAGCTTCGCTGCGTGAAGGCTACACCGGTTATGTCGGCTCGGCTCGAAAATTATTCAAAAAGTTGGGAGCAATCGTAACTGAAATTGATATTTCAACGGAGGCTTATTCAACGATACAGTCTGTTTTTGAAGATGCGGATGTGATATATTTTACCGGCGGAAATTCTTTTTTCCTTATAGACCAGCTCCGTAAAACGGGAACGGATGAGCTGTTGAAGAAAGAATTGGCAAAGGGAAAACTGATGATTGGTGAATCGGCAGGTGCGATTATATGCGCTCCAAGCATCCAATATATCGAGCAAATGGATGAAAAGCCGGAGGACTACTCACAAGAAGATGATGCAGGGCTTGATTTGATTGATTTCTATGTTCTTCCGCATTATCTTACAGCACCATTTAAGAAAGTTACCGAGAAAATAATGACTGAGTTTTCGGATTTGAATCTATGCCCAATTAACAACCGTCAGGGAATTGTAATTGATGGTGAAGGTTCAAAGGTTATTTGCAAAGACTAAGTGGTTCTTTTTGTTTTGCTGGCGCTTTGCGGGATGGTGTGGTATACTCAGCTCAACAAATCAAACTCTGGAGAATGACTATGCAAAAGATCCGTACTGCCACCTTTGAAGATCTGGATGCCATTGCCGCCGTGGAGGCGGCCTGCTTTCCGGCTGCAGAGGCGGCCACAAAAGAAGAATTTGCCGGGCGGCTGACCCATTATGCCGACCACTTCTGGCTGCTGTTCGAGGACGAAAAGCTCGTCTCCTTTGTGGACGGCTTTGTGACCGATACCCCCGACCTGACAGACGAGATGTACGCCGACGCTTCCCTGCACGATGCCCATGGGGCGTGGCAGATGATCTTTGGGGTGAACACCCTGCCCGAATACCGGAAGCAGGGCCTGGCCGGGCAGCTGCTCCGCCGGGCCATCGCCGATGCAAAGGCTCAGGGCCGCAGAGGGCTGGTGCTCACCTGCAAGGACAGGCTCGTGCACTATTACGCCGGCTTCGGCTTTGTCAGCGAAGGCGTTTCCGGCTCCACCCACGGCGGCGTGGTGTGGTACCAGATGCGGCTGACCTTCTGAACTTCCTACAAAAGCAGCGCCCCCGCCTGCCGGAAACACCGGTGAGCGGGGGCGCTTTGCATTTGCTGGGAGGATATGGTCTACCTGCACCACTGGGCAAACTCTGCGTCTGTGCACTTGACGTAGTGGCTGCCCGCAACATGGTGGCTGGTACCCAGGCTGTAATCGATGCCGGAGGCGGCGTAATCGTAGGTCTCGGCCACGCGGCGCTTTTCCACAACGGGGTTGGGCAGCGGAATGGCCGACAGCAGGCTCCGGGTGTAGGGGTGGATGGGATGCTCAAAGATCTCCTCGGTGGTGCCGGTCTCCAGCAGGTGGCCCAGATGGAGCACCCCGATGCGGTCAGAGATATACTTGACCATGGAAAGGTCATGGGCAATGAAGAGGTAAGCCGTGCCGGTCTCCTGCTGGATATCCTTCATCAGGTTGACCACCTGCGCCTGAATGGACACATCCAGTGCCGAGATGCACTCGTCGGCGATGATGAGCTTGGGGTTCATGATCAGGGCGCGGGCGATGCCCACGCGCTGGCGCTGGCCGCCGGAGAACTGATGGGGATAGCGCTCGGCGTGCTCCGGGGCAAGGCCCACCTTGGCAAGAATTTTCTCCACCTTCTCCCGGCGCTCCGCCGGGGTCTTGTACATGTGGTGGATGTCCAATCCCTCGCCGATGATGTCCTCCACCTTTTTGCGGGGGTTCAGGCTGGCCATGGGGTCCTGGAAGATCATCTGCATCTGGGTGCGCAGGGTGTTGTTCTGTGCGTGGCTCAGGTGTCCGCTGATGTCCTGTCCGTCAAAGGTGATCTTGCCTGCGGTAGGGTCGTACAGCCGGATGATGCTCCGGCCGATGGTGGACTTGCCGGAGCCGGATTCGCCCACCAGACCATAGGTCTCGCCGGGGTAGATCTCAAAGCTCACATCGTCCACAGCCTTAACGGTGAAGTTCTTGTTCACCTTAAAATACTGTTTCAGGCCCTCTACTTTCAGAAGCGGGGTCGCGCTCTGTGCAGCCATTTATTCCGCCTCCTTGATCTTTTCTGCATCCGCTTTCATGCGGCTGATGCGCTGGGCCAGCTCCGGCGGCATTTCCACCTTGGGGGCCCGGGGGTCCAGCAGCCAGGTGGCCGCATAGTGGGTCTCGCTGATCTTGAACATGGGAGGATCGACTTCATCATCGATGTGCAGGGCAAAGCGGTTGCGGGGTGCAAAGGCATCGCCCGGCTTCTCATGCAGCAGGTTCGGCGGAGAGCCCGGGATGGTGTACAGACGGTCATCGGCGGTGTCCAGATCGGGCATGGCCGACAGCAGGCCCCAGGTGTAGGGATGCTTGGGGTCGTAGAAGATCTCATCAATGGTGCCGGTCTCCACGATCTTGCCCGCGTACATGACATCCACATAATCGGCCACCTTTGCCACAACGCCCAGGTCATGGGTGATGTAAATGACCGAGATGCCGCGCTCCTTCTGGATGCTGCGGATCAGCTCCAGGATCTTGGCCTGGATCGTCACGTCCAGCGCCGTAGTGGGCTCATCGCAGATGAGCAGGTCGGGGTCGCAGGACAGGGCAATGGCAATGACCACGCGCTGGCGCATACCGCCGGACAGCTGGTGGGGGTAATTCTTCATCCGCTTTTCCGCATCGGTGATGCCCACCTCTTCCAGCAGCTCCAGTGCCTTTTTGTAGGCCTCGGCCTTGGGCATCTTGAAGTGCCAGAGCATTCCCTCCATGATCTGCTTGCCGATGGTCATGGTGGGGTCAAGGCTGGTCATGGGGTCCTGGAACACCATGGCGATGCGCTTTCCATTGATGTGGCGGCGGATCCACTTTTTGTCCTTCTGCAGCAGGTCCACCGTCTCGGGAGAGCCGTCTGCATGGTGGTAGCTGAACTGGATGGAGCCGCTGTTCACGGTGGCGTTCTTGGCCAGAATGCCCATGGCAGCCTTCATGGTCACGGACTTGCCGGAGCCGGACTCGCCCACCAGCGCAACGGTCTCGCCCTTGTACAGGTCGATGTTCACGCCCCGGATGGCGTGCACCGGGCCTGCGGTGGTCTTAAAAGTGATATCAAGGTCTCGCACCGACAAGACCTGTTCTTTTTTGTTCTCAGGCATGGGGTGTTCCTCCTTACATACTCTTCATCTTGGGGTCCAGGGCCTCGCGCAGACCATCGGCCACCAGATTGAAGCTGAGCATCAGCAGGCTCATCACCACAATGGGCGGAATGATCTGATAGGGGTGGGTGGTGAAGCTGTTGTACAGCTCACTGATCAAAGAACCCAGCGAACACTGGGGCACCGGGATGCCCAGACCCACAAAGGACAGGAATGCTTCGGTAAAGATGGCGGTGGGGATGCTGAACATGACCTGCGTGATGATGGGTCCGATGATGTTGGGCAGCACTTCCTTGAAGATGATGAAGAAGCTGCCTGCACCCAGCGTGCGGGAGGCCAGCACGAATTCCTGATCCTTCAGCTTGAGCATCTCGGCGCGGGCGATGCGGCTCATGCCCACCCACTCGGTCAGCATCAGGGCAAAGATGATGGTGACCATGCCGGGCTGCAGCACCAGCAGCAGCAGCGTAACGATGACCAGGCGGGGAATGCCGTTGGCCACCTCAAGGAAGCGCTGCATCACCATATCCACCCTGCCGCCAAAGTAGCCGGAGATCAGGCCATAGCTCATGCCGATGACCATATCGATGACAGCAGCGGCCACCGCGATGATCAGGGAGACACGGGCACCCTCCCAGGTGCGGGTCCAGATGTCGCGGCCGTACAGGTCACTGCCGAACCAGTAGTAGACATCGTCCTTGCCCTTTTCCACATAGGCGTTGACGCTCTTGCTGCCGGTGGTGGTGCTCATCTTCTCGCTGCCGTCCAGGATGCCGAGGCGCTCGATGCCCGGCACACGGGGAGCAAAGTTCTTCTGGCTCAGATCCTGGCCGGAGTAGGTATAGCTGTTCATGCCCGGACCAAAAACGGCCAGCAGCACGATGACGACGATCAGGATCAGGCCCAGCACGGCGCTCTTCTTATTAAAAAAGCGGATGAGCGCTTCCTTCCAGAAGTTCTGCGCGGCAAAGTTGGTATCCACGGCGATCTCATCGTCGTTGTGCTTGAGGGCAAACTCCTTGTCCTCAAAGGTGTGCTCGGGATACAGGGAATCCACCGCGCTGACGATGGCATCCGCTGTGGATTCGCCGCCCAGGCGGATCGCTTTTTCTGCCATATCAGTCATCCCCCTTTGCCAGACGAATGCGCGGGTCGATGATGCCGTAGAGCAGGTCAACGACCAGCATGATGCCAATGTACATGGCGCTGTAAATAAAGCTCAGGCCAATGACCACGTTGTAATCGTTGGACTGGATGGCCGTGACCAGCAGGCTGCCCACGCCGGGAATGGCGAAAATCTTTTCCACCACCAGCGAACCGGTCATCAGATCCACGATCAGGGGTGCCAGCACCGTGATGATGGGGATGAGGGCATTGCGCAGGGCATGGCGGAAGATCAGCGCCGGGCCGGAGATGCCCTTGCTCTCGGCCAGCAGCATGTAATCGGAATCAAGGACTTCGATCATCTCACTGCGGGTAAAGCGGGCAATGGAAGCCATGGTGAACATGGAAAGCGAGATGCTGGGCAGGACGCTGGAGCCAAAGACATCCTTGGCGGAGAACAGCATTGGGAACCAGCGGAGCTTGAAGCCAAAGGCATAGCTCAGGGCCAGTGCGAACACATAGGAAGGCACCGACACGCCGATGACCGAGATGATGGTGGCGATGGTATCAAAAATGGTATCCCGCTTGAGTGCGGCAATGATGCCCAGCACCAGGCCCACAGCGGCACCCAGCGTCACAGCCATGCCGCCCACCTGAATGGAGATGGGCAGGCGGCTCTGGATGAGCTGGGAGATGGGTGTATTCTTGGAGATGTTATAGCTCACGCCAAGATCTCCGCGGAGCATGTTGCCCACATAGCGGAAGAACTGGATGTAGATGGGCTGATCCAGGCCGTACTTTGCGTACAGGGCAGCCCGCATATCGGGCGTCAGCTTTTCATCATTGAAGGGCGAACCGGGCATCAGCTGCATCAGGATAAACAGCACCAGCAAAATTGCCAGCAGTGTGAACAGCGAGGTCAGGATTCGCTTGAGCGTATATTTTTTCACGTCGGGTGGACCCCCTTTGTCCGGGTGTATTTTCGCGGTCAGTCGTTCGTCTGCCGCGGACAGGCACAATGCCAAAAAGGCGCACAGTGGCTTTTGCGGGCCACTGTGCGGCCTTGTTCAGCGATTCAGTTGTTTACTCGCTCTTGGTGGTGTTCTTGTACACACGGTTCAGAGCGCAGGGGTGATGCTCGACACCCTTGACGGCAGAGGAGATCATCTCGGCGTTGCACTGGCCGTACAGCGGGAAGATCACAGCCTGTTCGAGGACGATCTGCTCGGCCTCATACAGGGCTGCCCAGCGGCCTTCGGGGTCGGTGCACAGGTCACCGGTGGTGCACTCGTCAATGATGGCATCGTAGTCGGCATCGCTCCACAGACCGTAGTTGTTGGAGTTGCCAGTCACCCACATGCCCAGATAGGTCATGGGGTCGGCGTAGTCGGGGCCCCAGCGGGTCAGACCCAGCTCAAAGGTGCCGTCCTGCATATCCTGCACGCGCTGCTTCTTGGGCTCTACGGTCAGGTTGATGGTCAGGCCCTCCAGCGTGGTCTCCAGCTGCTCCTTGACGACCTGAGCCACCTTCTGGGGTGCATCGTCGGCATCCACCACCATATCAAAGGTGAAGGTATCCTTGCCCAGCTCAGCCTTGGCGGTCTCAAAGAACTCCTTGGCCTTCTCGGGGTCATAAGCGCAGTCATCTGCAAACTTGGTCTGGTCGGCGCTGAAATCGCTGCCGTCGGGGCCGGTTGCAAACTGTGCGGGAACAGCGGTGTATGCGGGGGTGGAGCCATCCTTCAGCACATCGCCGGTAATGGCATCACGATCCAGCGCAAAGGTCATGGCCTTGCGCAGGTTCAGGTTTGCCAGATCGGGCACAGCATCGATGTTGGGGCTGATGTACCACAGGTAACCGGCACCCACGCTGGTAAACTCGGGATCATCCTTGACCTGATCGACCTGCTCACCGTTCAGCAGGGTGATATCCAGCGTGCCGGTCTGATAGCTCATCAGAGCCTGCTGGCTGTCCTTGATGACCTGATAGGCCAGACCGTCCAGAGCGATCTTATCCGCATCATAGTAATCGGGGTTCTTTTCCAGCGCAAAGGCGGTGGCGGCGGGCTGATAATCGGTCAGCACGAACGCGCCGTTGGACAGCACCGTTTCGGGGCTGGTGCCAAAGGTGTCAGCGCAGGTGTTGTAGAAGGCCTCATTCACCGGGTAGAAGGTGGGGAAGTACATCAGGCTCAGGAAGTAGCTGACAGGAACATTCAGCTGCACCTCCAGGGTCTTGTCATCCACTGCGGTCACGCCCAGGTCGGTAACGGGCTTTTCACCGGCAATGATCTCGGCGGCGTTGACCACCTGACCAATGTCGGACAGCATGTAGGAATACTCGGAAGCGGTGGCGGGGTCTACGGCGCGCTGCCAGCCGAACACAAAGTCGGCGGCGGTCACGGCCTCACCGTTGGACCACTTTGCATCGCGCAGGTGGAAGGTGTAGGTCTTGCCGTCCTCGCTGATGTCATAAGTCTCCGCCATGGCGGGAACTGCTGCACCGTCAGCATCCATCTGCATCAGGCCATCGGTGTAATCCGCGATGACCTCAAAGGAGGTGCCGTCGGTGGCCACCTGGGGGTCCAGAGACTGGACCTCGGTCTCCAGCATGATGTTCAGGGTGCCGCCCTGTGCGGTGCCAGCCGCAGCAGAGGAAGCGCCGCTGGCTGCAGAGGATGCAGCCGTGGAGCTGGAAGAGCCGCCGCAGGCTGTCAGAGCCAGCGCGGCAGAGGTGACACCGGCAGCTGCCAGGAAGCTGCGGCGCGAAATACGACGATCGAATTTCATATATGTTTTCCCCTCTCTTTAATGCTCTACACTGATAAAGCATCAATTTCTGAAAATGCACAAGGGGCTCTGCTCCCCCTCTGGAGCTTCTGCACACCCTTGTGCCATGGCCGCATTATACATCCATCTGTCGGCAAAGAAAAGACTTTTTGCCGAATTTGTTCTCCGAAAAGGCTCGTTTCTCCCCTTTGTCCAACATCCTGCCGAAAACGGAAACTAATTTTTGTATAGTTTTTCTCTTGTACTGTATTTTGTGCAAAGACAGTTCTTGCATTAAAGTCACAGATTGTATTTACATGGAGTACATTTAACTTCGTTCACTTCATTTTATTAAGAGTTGAAATTGCTTCAGTCTATGGCAGTCCTCTTTGTCATTGCTTCGCAATGACACCTCTCCCAGCAGGAAAAGCAGGATAGGCGGTCTTATAAACCTGCACCCTTGCCCGGAGATCTGACACGACGCGCCCGAGAGATTCACAGACAAAAAAGGAGCCCGCTGTACGAACACAACGGGCTCCTCTTGGTTCTGATCTTACTTCGCGTACTCGATGGCGCGGCTCTCGCGGATGACGTTGACCTTGATCTGGCCGGGATAATCGAGGGTATCCTCGATCTTCTTGGCGATCTGGCGGGCCAGCAGGATGACCTGATCATCGCTGATGACATCAGGCTTGACCATGATGCGGACTTCGCGGCCGGCCTGAACGGCAAAGGCCTGCTCCACGCCCTCAAAGCTGGAAGAGATCTCCTCCAGATTTTCCAGACGCTTGACATAGCTCTCCACGTTCTCGCGGCGGGCACCGGGACGTGCGGCGCTGATGGCATCGCAGGCCTGAATGATAAAGGCCAGCGGGGTCTTGGGCTCCACATCGCCGTGGTGGGCCTCAATGGCATGGATGATCTGGGTGTTTTCCTTGTACTTGCGGCAGATATCCACACCGATCTGGACATGGCTGCCCTCGATCTCGTGGTCAAGGGCCTTGCCGATATCATGCAGCAGACCGGCACGGCGGGCCAGCGTAACGTTCACGCCCATCTCGCCTGCCAGCAGACCGGCCAGCCAGGCCACCTCCATGCTGTGGGTCAGAGCGTTCTGGCCAAAGCTGGTGCGGTACTTCAGGCGGCCGATGAGCTTGATGAGGTCGGGGTGCAGGCCGTGGATGCCAAGTTCCATCACGGCGCGCTCGCCCTCCCGCTTCATCTGCAGCTCAAGGTCGTGGCGGCACTTCTCCACCGTCTCCTCAATGCGGGCGGGGTGGATGCGGCCATCACCGATCAGGCGCTCCAGCGTCATGCGGGCAACCTCGCGGCGGGTCTGATCAAAGGAGGACAGGGTGATGGCCTCCGGGGTATCGTCGATGATAAGATCCACGCCGGTGGCAGTTTCCAGCGCGCGAATGTTGCGGCCCTCACGGCCGATGATACGGCCCTTCATCTCGTCGCTGGGCAGGGGCACCACGCTGACGGTGGTCTCGCTGCAGTGGTCAGCGGCGCAGCGGCTGATGGCCTGACCGATCATGTTGCGGGCGATGTTATCGCAGTTTTCCTTCAGGTCGGTCTCGTAGGCAGCCACACGGACAGCCTTCTCGTGGGTGAGCTCCTCGTCCACCTTGTGCAGCAGCACTTCGCGGGCATCCTCCTGGCTCAGGCCCGCCAGGGTCTCCAGGCGCTCCATCTCCTTGGCACGGATGGCATCCACCTCAGCCAGACGGCTGTCGGCCTCCTCGTGCTTTTTCTTGAGCTCTTCTTCCTTCTTTTCCAGGGCTTCGGTCTTGCGGTCCAGCGCATTTTCCTTCTGGTCAATGCGGTTCTCCTGGCGGCTGATCTCAGCACGGCGCTGCTTGATCTCCTTGTCGGCCTCTGCCTTCTGGGCATCGACCTCGGCTTTCAGGCGGAAAGCCTCGTCCTTGGCTTCCAGAACAGCTTCTTTTCGTTTTTGGTCAGCGGTCTTGATTGCTTCGTTCACCAGGCGGGTAGCCTCGGCTTCTGCGCTGCCGATCTGTGCCTCGGCGGTCTTTTTACGGTTGTTGTAACCAATAAAATAACCCGCGCCGGCAGCAACAGCAGCAACCACGACCACGATCAACAGAATGATCGGGGACATCGTGTTCACTCTCCTTACAATTAAAGTTCAAAATCAACTAAAATCTGGAGACGCTGCCGCGCAAGGCGTGGGTCAACAATACAAAATCAAGCTCTCAACAACAAAACAGACAACAGCACCGCACAAAAAGGGCATGTTTGCCCCCTGCGGCCTGATGCAGCTTTTTTATCTACAAGGTTTTCATATAAAAACGGGCAGATGAAGCCCCATTGAACTTTGGTTGCGGAAGATCCCTGCACGCAGCGTCATGGATTCCATACTACTTCTTATATTACGAAACATTTGGTACAATGTCAAGTAAAGTGAAAGGAATTTTCTAAAAAAACAGCCATTATTCCAGATACATCCGCCGCAGCCGCATCAGGCGGGCGGGGGTCAGGCCGTATTCGGCTTCAAGATAGGCATCAGTGGTGCCATACTCTTTGCGGATGGTGTTCAGCACAAAGGGGGCAGATTCCGGGTGGACACCGGCAATGCCCTGATAGAACTGCTTCTGTTCCGGATGCGCCTCGATCTCCTCGGCATGGGCGGCCCAGATCTTTTCCAGCTCCGGGCGGCGGCAGACATTGGTCCGTACAAAATCCTGACAGATCGTTTCATCGGAAACCCCCAGCGCCAGCAGGATGAGCATGGCCGCCACGCCGGTGCGGTCTTTCCCGCCGGAGCAGTGGAACAGGATCGGCGTTTCGCCCGCCTCCAGCGCCCGGAACAGCTCCTTGTAGGCCTTATTGCGGAAGAGCATCTGCTCATACATGGCATCGGCGAGGTTATGCTCCTCATCCTTCTTGCCCTTGAGCAGCTTTTCAATGTCCCCGGGAGAGAAGGAGATCTCGCTTCCGTCCGGGTGGCAAAGTCCGCAGATGCGCACCAGCCGCGCGCCATCGGGCACATAGTCGGGCTGCTCCGCTGCCTCGGACTCGCTGCGCAGGTCAAGGATGAGCCGCAGGCCCAGGCTGTCCAGCAGCTTGCGGTCAGCCGCCCCGGTCAGCAGTCCGGTGGGAATGCCGCGGTAGATCTGCCCCCACTTGACATGCTTGCCCTCGTCGGCCTCGTAGCCGCCCAGCTCCCGGAAGTTGTTTCCGCCTGCAAAGGGCAGCTGGGTGCCCGGAGCCGGGTGCTGCGGTGCCGCCTTGGGGGCGGCGCTGGACAGCACCGGGAAGTTGTAGAAGGGCTTTGCCGGGCGGCCCCGCCGGGGCGGCAGGGATGCCGCTCCCCCGATGACCTCCATCAGGTAGCCCCGCAGCAGGTCAAGATAGGCCGAGTTGTGATCCCGCCGCTGCACCATCGAGACGCAGAGGGGCGGCAGATCTTCCAGCAGCACGTCCCGCACCCGGTCCAGCTCCCGCCGTGCCCCCGGCTCATACCGGGTCAGGCAGGTGCAGAGCTGCTCCTGGACCAGATAGTACGCCTGATAGAAGCTGGGGCCGATCTCCGCGTTGGGCGCAAAGCCCTCCCGGGCGCAGGCATCCCACAGGGGGCTGAACAGATCCTGCCGCAGGCTGGGCAGCAGCACCCGCTGGCCCCGCAGGGCCGAAAGCGGCACCCGCTCCTTCTCCCAGAAGGGATGGCCGCGCGGCACCAGCAGGCAGGCCGGGTCGGCCCGCAGGGTGGTGCGGGCCAGCACCGGGGCCGCCGTACCCAGATCCATCACAAGGCCCGCGTCCAGCTCGCCCTGCTCCACACCATCGGCCACGGCATCGTTTTCCAGCAGGCGGAACCGCATCTCAATGTGGGGGTACTGCTGGCGGAACTTGTCCAGCTGGGTCTCCAGCCCGGGCAGGTAGTCCGGCACCAGCGAGACACTGATGCCGATGCGCACCGGCTGGGCCGACTGGATCTCCGCATGGAGGGCCGCCTGCATCTGCTGGAACTGCTCCACCACCGGGGCCGCATGGCGCTGCAAGCTCAGCCCCCGCTCGGTGAGCGAGAGCTTGTGGTGAGCGCTGACGAACAGCGGGCCGCAGAGCTCGGCTTCCAGCGCCGTGATGCTCTGCCGCAGGGCCTGCCGCGACAGAAACAGCCGCTGTGACGCGCGGGTGTAGTTCATTTCTTCGCACAAAACCAGAAAATAGTGCAGCTGGCGGATATCCATGGGTTCCTCCTGAAGGGTGGTGTATCAATAGATTAAGGATACCGCCTTTTTGCCCGCTTGTAAAGGCCGCATGGGCAAAAAGTCCCTCCCGGATTGACACATCCCGCCCCATGGTGTAGACTTCAAGCAGCAGAATTTTTCTCCCCGAGGAGAGAAGCTCCATCAAACACACAGAAAGAAGGTATTTTCCATGAAAGTCATCGCTACTGAAAAGGCTCCCGGCGCGATCGGCCCCTACTCCCAGGGCTTCATCGCAGGCGGTTTTGTCTACACCTCCGGCCAGATCCCTGTGAACCCCGCGGACGGCACTGTGCCCGAGGGCATCGCCGCCCAGACCGAGCAGAGCTGCAAGAACGTGGGTGCGATCCTGGAAGCCGCCGGTTCCGGCTACGACAAGGTCATCAAGACCACCTGCTTCCTGGCCGATATCGCCGACTTTGCCACCTTCAACGAGGTCTACGCAAAGTACTTCACCTCCAAGCCCGCCCGCAGCTGCGTTGCCGTCAAGGATCTGCCCAAGGGTGTCCTGTGCGAGATCGAGGCCGTGGCAGAGGCATAAGCTCCCGAATTGCACCGGCTTTGCGTTCTCCCCTTTACAACGCTCTGAAATTGTGCCATAATTTACTGTATTAAAGGGAAAGCCCTGTATTAAAGGGAAAGCCGTTCCGGTGCCGCAATTCGGCGGCGGAGAACGGAAAGAGAGGGGTAAACTGTTATGAGCAAAACGATGATCCCGCAGAACTACACACCCGCGCTGAACCTGTACGACACCCAGCGTGCCATCGGCACCGTGAAGCGGCTGTTCGCCGACACCCTGTGTGCCACGCTGAACCTCTACCGCGTGTCGGCTCCGCTGTTTCTGGAGGCTTCCACCGGCCTGAACGACGACCTGAACGGCGTGGAACGCAAGGTCACCTTTGACATCCGGGACAGCGGCATTGAGGCACAGGTGGTGCAGTCGCTGGCAAAGTGGAAGCGTAAGGCCCTGAAGGACTACGGCTTCCGCGTGGGCAAGGGCCTGTACTGCGACATGAACGCCATCCGCCGGGACGAGGAGCTGGACAACCTCCACTCCGTCTATGTGGACCAGTGGGATTGGGAGAAGGTCATCCGCGAGGAGGACCGCAGCGAGGCCTACCTGAAGAACGTGGTACGCTCCATCGTGTCGGCCGTCTGCGCCACCGAGATGAACCTGCACGCCATGTTCCCCCAGCTGCAGGATCTGCCCCTTCACACCCCCAACGTGACCTTTATCACCACCCAGGAGCTGGAGGACAAGTACCCTGACCTGACCCCGAAGGAGCGCGAGAACGCCTTTGTAAAGGAGAACGGCACCACCTTCCTGATGAAGATCGGTGCTCCCCTGAAGAGCGGCAAGCCCCATGACGGCCGCGCCCCCGACTACGACGACTGGGACCTGAACGGCGACCTGCTGTTCTGGAACGAGCCCCTGCAGTGCAGCTACGAGCTGAGCAGCATGGGCATCCGCGTCAGCCCCGAGAGCATGGACCGGCAGCTGACCATGGCAGGCTGTGACGACCGCCGCACCCTGCCCTTCCACAAGGCAGTGCTGAGCGGTGAGCTGCCCTACACCATCGGCGGCGGCATCGGCCAGAGCCGTCTGTGCATGCTGCTGCTGGGCAGCGCCCACATCGGCGAAGTACAGGCAAGCGTCTGGGACGAAGCCACCCGCGCGGCCTGCGCAAAGGCCGGGATCCCCCTGCTGTAAGCAAAACACGAGAAAAGGCTCTCTGCCAAAACCGGCAGAGAGCCTTTTTGCATCTCAGCTTCTGAAAAGCAAGCCCACATTTCTCTTTTTGCGGCGATTCCCGCCCAGCCGCCAGACAAGCCAGGCATAGAGCAGGTTCATGGCCAGGATGGCCGCGCACCACAGCACCGTCTGCCGGGTGGTCTGCTGATAGACCAGCAGGAACGGGTAAGGCCCGGTGATGAGCCGCTGGTAATTGGCCCAGAGGGCCACAGAGCCATAGAGCATCGTGGGGACCAACGCCAGCGGAACGCACCGCGCAGGCAGCTTTGGCTCCCGTTCCAGCAGGACAAAGGAGACAAAGGCACACAGCGGATTGAGCAGGTGGTGGTAGAGCATGGAGCTCTCGGTCAGCAGAAACACCACGCCGCCCTGGTCGGCACAGTAGGGCCCCAGCACGAACACCACGGTCAGGAAGGTCATGGTCAGGCAGCAGGTGGCAATGTACTTGAGGGTGTGCAGCCAGCGCGGCAGTTCCCTGCCGGTAAAGATGCACACCAGCTGACTCACCGCCACCATGGCGCAGATGCAGGCCGAAAGGATGTTGGAATCCTCCGTGTAGAAAATGAACATCTGCTCTTTGCCCCAATCCCAGCTCATGGGCAGGGCAATGGGCTCCGCCCAGACGATGAACAGATTCAGCACGATGGAGAGCAGGCGGCGCACCGTATCAGCAAATTTTTTCATGATATTTTCCTAATAGCAAAACCCTCTCCGTCAGTGCGGACGCATTGCCACCTCTCCTGAAGGGCGAGGTTTTGGCTGCAGAGATAAATTTCTCCGTTTTTGCCAAAGCTCCCCCTTTCGGGGGAGCTGGCAATGCCGCAAGGCATTGACTGAGAGGGTTCTTTTTATTTTGCGGTGTTGATGAAGCTGCGGTTGTCCCACAGGTACTTGATGCCAGAGATGGCAGTGGCAATGGCCACCAGCCAGCACAGCCAGTAAGAGAGGAACACGCAGTCAGCGCCTATCATAATGGAATTGCCCCAGGTCAATGCGGTGCCGAAATAGTAGAAGATGATGGTGAGCATCTGCAGCACAGTCTTGACCTTGCCCCACATATTGGCGGCGATGACCTTGCCGTCCTTGGCACCGGCGGCCACCATCCGCAGACCGGACACGGCAAACTCACGGGCCAGGATGATGCAGAGCACCACCGGGCTGCACACGCCGTCCCGCAGCATGTAAATGAAGGCCACGGTGGTCAGCAGTTTGTCGGCCAGCGGGTCGGCAAACTTGCCAAAGTCGGTGACCATGTTCCACTTGCGGGCCAGATGACCGTCCAGAAAATCGGTAAAGCTGGCCGCGGCAAAGATGATGCCCGCCACCAGATACCAGGTGGGGTTGAAATCTTCCGTGCCGATCTGGGTCAGGGAAACGAAGACCATGAACACCGGCACCAGAATGATGCGGGTCAGGGTGAGCTTATTGGGCAGATTCATATAGATTCCTCCAATTTGTTATTTTGCAACCGTGCCGTACAGATCGTAAAGGTCACTGTCCTCCACCAGCACATCATAGAACTGGCCGGGGTAGAGCGGCTCCTCGCTGGAAACGCAGACATTGCCGTCCACCTCGGGGGCATCGCCGGTGGTGCGGCAGAGGTACAGGCCGCTCTCCTCATCGATGCCGTCACAGAGCACACGGACGGTCTGGCCCACCTTTTCGGCCTGTTTCTGGGCCATGATGCCGGTCTGGATCTGCATCACCAGCTCTGCGCGCCGGTCCTTGGTCTCCTGATCGATCTGGCCGTCCATCTTTGCGGCCACGGTGTTCTCCTCAGCAGAATAGGCAAAGCAGCCCAGACGGTCAAATCTGACCTCCTTGACAAAGTTGCACAGGTCCTCGAACTGCTCCTCGGTCTCGCCGGGGAAGCCTGCGATCAGGGTGGTGCGCAGGGTGATGCCGGGGATCTCCCGGCGCAGCTTGCCGATGACCTCCAGCAGCTCCGCACGGGTGGAGCGGCGGTTCATGTTCTTGAGGATGGTATCGTTGCAGTGCTGGATGGGCAGGTCGAGGTAAGGCACCACCTTCTCGTTCCGCTTCATGGCGGCAATAAAGTCATCGGTGATACGCTCCGGGTAGGCGTACATGATGCGGATCCACTCAAGGCCCGGCACCTTGTTCAGCTTGTCCAGCAGCTCACAGATGCTGCCGGGCTTGCCCCAGTCCTCGCCATAGGCGGTGGGGTCCTGGGCCACCACGATCAGCTCCTTCACGCCCTCACCGGCCAGCCAGCGGGCCTCGGCCACGCAGTCGGCCAGATCGCGGCTGTGCAGCGGGCCGCGGATGCCGGGGATAGCGCAGTAGTGGCAGCGGTTGTTGCAGCCCTCTGCGATCTTTAAGTACGCATAGTGGGCAGGTGTGCCGATGACACGCTTGCCGCCCAGCGGGAAGTCCTTTTTGGCACCGTAGCTTTCCAGATGGTTTTCACCGTGGAACAGGCGGGCCACGATGGTGTCAATGGCCTTGTTGGAGGCACAGCCCACCACAGCGTCCACCTCGGGGATCTCCTCCTCGATCTGGCTGCGGTAACGCTCGGCCAGGCAGCCGGTGACGATGACCTTCAGCTCCGGGTTCTGCTGCTTGTAGGCGCAGGCCTCCAGAATGTTCTCAATGGCCTCGGTCTTGGCGCTCTCGATAAAGCCGCAGGTGTTGACCAGAATAACATCGGCTTCACCCAGGTCGGCCACCGTCTCGTGACCGGCCGAAAGCAGGATGTGCACCATCACGTCCAGATCGACCTGGTTCTTGGGGCAGCCAAGGGAAATACATGCAATTTTCATAAGGGATGATACTCTCTTTCTCTTTTGAGGGATGCTTTTGATTTTTTACGATTTGCTCCGGAAAAGCTCCCCCTTCGGGGGAGCTGGCAAAGCCGCAGGCTTTGACTGAGAGGGTTATTCTCCCTCTTCCACCCTGCGAATGGCTTCCTTAATGACGGAATACGAAAATCCCCGCCGCTGCAGGGCCGCAATGACCAGATCCCTGCGGCCCGCTTCCAGCTTTTTGCGGTAATGCCCTTCCACCAGAGCGGCGGCGGCTTCCAGCTCCGGGTCCTCGCCGGAAACATCGAGGGTGTAAACAGCATCCAGCGCCTGCTGGATCTCGCCTGCGGCCAGCCCCTTCTGCCGTAGATTCTGGGCAGCGGCGCGACGGCTCTTTTTTGCCGCCAGCAGGGCGTGGGCACGGGTCTCAGCATAGCGGGCATCGTTGATATACTCCCGCTGCACCATCTCTGCCACCACGGCGGCACTGGTCTGCTGAGTATAGCGGCGGTTCAGCCGCTCATACAGCTGGCCCGAGGAAAGCTCCTGCCCGGCCAGCAGCTCCATGGCCCGGGTGCGGGCCTTGGCGGCATCGGTGGATTTTTCCTCTTCGGCCAGCGGGCGGCGGCCACGGCTGTAAAAGGCCATTTACTCTTCCACCATGATATCCAGCTCACTCTCGCTGCTGCGGGCGGGAGCCTTGACCACCGGCTCCTTTGCTGTGGCAGGAGCTGCCGGTTCCCCCTCTGCAGGGGCAGCGGCAGCCTTGCCCCCCGGGCGGCGGGTGGCATAGAGCTTGTCGGCATTGGCGCGCACCTGACCCTCGATATCGTTGGCGATCTCGGGGTTATCGCGCAGGAACTGCTTGGCATTGTCGCGGCCCTGACCCAGGCGGATATCGCCGTAGTTGAACCATGCACCGCTCTTCTGAACGATGCCCAGCTTGACACCCAGATCGATGAGCTCACTCATCTTGGAGATGCCCTCGCCGAACATGATGTCGAACTCCGCCTCACGGAACGGAGGAGCCACCTTGTTCTTGACGATTTTTGCGCGGGTGTGGTTGCCGATGAACTGGCCGGAAGAATCCTTCAGGCCCTCCACGCGGCGGATATCGATGCGGACAGAAGAATAATACTTCAGGGCGCGGCCGCCGGTGGTGACCTCGGGGTTGCCGTAGACCACGCCGACCTTTTCACGCAGCTGGTTGATGAAGATGCAGACGGTGTTGGTCTTGCCGATGACGCTGGTCAGCTTGCGCATGGCCTGGCTCATCAGGCGGGCCTGCAGGCCCACATGGCTGTCGCCCATCTCGCCCTCGATCTCAGCCCGGGGCACCATGGCGGCAACAGAGTCCACAACGATGGCATCAATGGCACCGGAGCGCACCAGCGCCTCACAGATCTCCATGGCCTGCTCACCGGTATCGGGCTGGCTGACCAGCAGGTTGTTGATGTCCACACCCAGCGCCTCGGCATACACAGGGTCCAGCGCGTGCTCCACGTCGATGAAGGCAACATCGCCGCCCTTCTTCTGGGCTTCGGCCAGAACATGCAGGGCCAGCGTGGTCTTACCACTGGATTCAGGGCCGTACACCTCAATGATGCGGCCCCGGGGCACGCCGCCCACGCCCAGTGCCAGATCCAGGCCGATGCTGCCGGTCGAGATGGCATCCACCTGCATGGCGGCGTTGTCGCCCAGCTTCATCACAGCGCCCTTGCCGAACTGCTTCTCGATCTGGGCCAGTGCCGTGGCCAGCGCATCCTTCTTGGCACCGGGATCGGTCTTCTGGGTCGCCGGGGCAACGTTGTTGTTCTGATTTTTTGCCATAGTGTCATGCTCCTTTGTCATCTGTTCCCGGCGCGGTGCGGCCAAACGCAGGCGCGGGCATTCCATTTCTTTCGGTACTAGTATAACACATTTTACAGATATTACAACAGGAAGTTGTAGATATTTTCACTATTTTCTCGCCATCACACAGCGGTCATTGCCGCCAAAGTCTTTTCTGCACACGATCTCCGTCCACCCGTTGGCGGCAAGCAGGGCCGCTACAGCTTCCCGCTGCTGCCAGCCGATTTCCAGGGCAAGGGCACCGCCGGGGCGCAGAGCTTTCTGGTAGTGTTCCGCAATGGCGCGGTAAAATACCAGCCCATCCTCCCCCGCTTCCAGCGCCATGGCAGGCTCCTGCGCCACCTCGGGCTGCAGCGCGCCCATCTCGGCGGCGGTCAGGTAAGGCGGGTTCGACACAATGAGGTCGAGCTGCCCCTCCGGCAGGGTCTGCCAGTAGGTGAACAGATCCCCCCGCACCGGGGTGATGGTCAGTACCGGGGAGAGATGGGCGTTCTGCTCCAGATAGCGGTATGCCGCAGGGCTCTTCTCCAGACTGGTGACCTGTGCCGCCGGGCAGAAGCGCTTCACGCCCAGCCCCAAACAGCCTGTGCCGGCACAGAGGTCGAGCACCCGGGGTGCCTCCACCCCAGCCAGCATTCCGGCGGCGGCTTCGGCCACCACCTCAGTATCGGCCCGGGGGCAGAGCACGCCGGGGCCGACAGCCAGCTCAAAGTCAAGGAAGGGCCAGCTGCCGCAGAGGTACTGCAAAGGCTCCCGGGCCGCGCGGCGGGCCGTCAGGGCTTCCAGCCGCTCTGCCTGCTCTGTGCCCAGCGGAGCATCGGCAAGGCGGGCATCCTCGCCCGCTGCCAGCCGGAAGAGCTCGGCCGCGTCAAAATCCGCGTCGGGGCAGCCTGCGGCGCGCAGGCGTGCCTCCACCTCCCGGACTGCTGCCCGGGGCAGCATCCCTGCGGTTACCATCTACCGTCCTCCGGGTCCTCGGGCAGGACCGGCGTGACGGCGGCAATGGCCACCTCGATCATGCTGTCGTCCGGCTCAAACACGGTCAGATGCTGCACCCAGATGCCGGGCTGCCGGATGATGCGGGTGGCGATGTTGTCCGACCGGCCGCACCACTTGAGCAGCTCGTAGCTGATGCCCATGACCAGCGGCAGGAGCAGCAGCTTGAACACCACCCGCAGGCTGGTGCTGGACCAGGGCAGCACGCTGTACAGGAACACGCTGACGATGACCACCAGGATCAAAAAGCTGGTGCCGCACCGGGGGTGGAAGCGGGTATATTTGCGGACATTCTCCACCGTGAGGGGGTCTCCGGCCTCGTAGCAGGCAATGGTCTTGTGCTCGGCCCCGTGGTACTCGAACACCCGGTGGATCTCCTTCATCCGGGAGATGGCGGCCATATAGGTCAGGAAGATGGCAACCTTGAGCACCGCCTCCAGCACCACCTTGGCCCAGCGGTCCAGCGGCACCAGATGGTTCAGGCCGCCCACCAGCACCGTGGGCAGAACGGTGAAGAGCAGGATGGCAAACAGCCCGCCGATCACGGCAGCTGCCGCCAGCATGATATCTTCGGCCTTTTTGCCCAGATGGTCGCCCACCCATTTTTCAAAGGCGGTCTCCTCTTCGGCGGGGTCGTAGTCGTCCCCCATGCTCACCTGTGCCGAGTACATCATGTACTTGTATCCCATAATCAAGCTCTCGATCATCGAGATGGCTCCCCGCACCAGCGGGATCTTTGTCCACACGCCGTGGGTGGGGGTGGGCTCGACCTTGGTCTCAATGGTTCCATCGGGCTTGCGGACGGCACAGCAGATGTTTTTCGGGCCCCGCATCATAATGCCCTCCATCAGGGCCTGCCCGCCCACACTCGTCTTGAAGCGTTCCTTATTCGGTTGATTCATTGGCTCTCCTATGGGGCGCTGCGGCCCCTCTCTATCGTAAAAACTGCCCCTCTATCTTACCAGATAAATATGGACAATCTCTTATCGTTTGTAGATCGGCAGCCCCAGCGTGACCACCGTGCCCCGGCCCAGCGTACTCTTGAGGTCCATGGTGCCGTCCAGTGCGGTCATAATGGAATCCACCAGCGCAAGGCCGATGCCGCTGCCCCGCACCGAGTTGCTGCCCTTGTAAAACTTGGTCTTGACGTTTTCCAGATCCTCCGGCGGGATGCCGCGGCCCTGATCGATGATCTCGATGAAGGCTTTGTACTCGCCCTGCCAGATCTTGACCGTGATGCGTCCGCCGGGGGCCGAATACTTGATGGCATTGTCCAGAATGTTGATGAACACCTGCCGCAGGCGGTCGGGGTCGGCGTAGACCGGGATCATCTCCTCCGGCTCCGCATAGGCCAGCAGAAGCCCCTCCCGCTGGATGCGCGCTTCACAGAAAAGGACAGCGTCCGTCAGCTCGGCCACAAGGTCCAGGGGGCGGCACTCCATTTTCAGGCGGCCATTCTGCAGGCGGCTGAAATCCAGCAGCTCCTCCACCATGTTGTACAGGCGGACGGTCTCGTTGTTGATGATCTCCAGCCCCTTGCGGTAGTTCTCATCGGTGGGGTCATCCAGGGTGCGCAGGGTCTCCACCCAGCCCCGGATGGAGGTGAGCGGCGTGCGCAGCTCATGGGAGACCGAGCTGATGAATTCGTTCTTCATCTTCTCCGTCTCTTCCAGCCCCTCGGCCATCTGATTGATGGTGCCGCGCAGGCGGTCCACCTCGTCCCGCTCGTCACCGGTCACAGGCAGGCGAACATCCAGTTCTCCCCGGGCGATGCTGGCGGCGATCCGCTCCACCTGCCCCAGCGGCACCACGATGCCCCGCACAAAGTACAGGCCGGAGGCCACTGTAAAGCCCAGAATGGCCGCCACCACGACCAGACTGACGATGAAAACGCTCTTCAGCTGCGCCTGCACCAGCGTCAGGCTGGTGACAAGGCGCATGGCAGCCACGTCCTCGGCCGCATAGGGCACCAGACTGCACACAGCCATGACCGTTTCCCCGCTGGCGGTGCGGTAGATGGCCACACCCACGCCGTCCGGTGCATCCTGCGCCTTGTTAAAGTCGTCCTGCACCACGATGCCGTCCGCGCCTGTGCCGCTGGACGAGGCGATCACGCCGCCGTAACCGTCCAGCAGCATGAACTCATATTTGTCTTTATCCGCAAACTGCTCCACCATCCGGCGCAGGGCCACACTGCGGTTGGCCGCGGTCTTCTGGGCCGTGTCGCCGGTGTACATTTTCAGCTGACCGTTGATGGAGGAAAAACGCCGCATCATGGTCTGCTGGACGCTGTTGTAGTAGCTGCGGCCGAAGTTGTACACAAACATGCTCTCCACCAGCAGCACCAGCAGCACGGTCAGGAACAGGCTTCCCCGCAGCCAGCGGTTGGTAATCCCACTGCGCATTGCTTTTCCTCCTTTCTGTCAGTAATCCTGGCTCTCCTATTGGGAGAGCGGTCGAGCACAGCGCAACTGAGAGGTTTTTCTCTACTCCTCCCACCGGTAGCCGTAGCCCCACACTGTCATAATGTGGGTGGGGTGGCTGGGCTCATCCTCTACCTTCATCCGCAGGCGGCGGATGTTCACATCCACGATCTTCACATCGCCGAAGTAGTTCTCGCCCCACACGCCCTTCAGGATCTTTTCCCGCACCAGCGCGATGCCGGGGTTGTGGAAGAACAGCTCCATGATCTGGAACTCCACCTGGGTCAGCTCGATCTGCCGCCCGGCCTTGAGGAGAACACGGCGGTTCTCATCCAGCACAAATTCCCCGCTGACCAGCGTGGTGGGGGCATTTTCGTCTGCAGCGGAGCCACCGCCCGAGCGGCCCACCCGGCGGCAGAGGGCCTCCACACGGGCCAGCAGCTCACTGACGCTGAAGGGCTTGGTCATATAATCATCCGCGCCGATGGACAGGCCGCGGATCTTGTCCTGCTCCTGCCCCTTGGCACTCAGGATGATGATGCCGATCTTCTGGTCGGTGCGGCGGATGGTCTCGCAGAGCGAGAACCCATTCATGCCGGGCAGCATCACATCCAGAATGGCAGCATCACAGCCGGGTTTCTGCTCCAGCAGAGGCAGGGCGGCTTCGGCGCTGTCGGCCTCCACCGCCTCCATCCCCGCCAGCCGCAGGTTCAGCGCGATCATCTCGCGGATGCTGGCTTCATCCTCTACCACAAGTACCTTGACCATCTAAGACCTCCATATTTTTCTGCCTTCTCCCTCTGCCCAAGAGCACACGGAGAAGCATTTCACCTCAGAACACCCAGCCTGCATCCGGTAAACTTCTGCAAAACTGAGCGGCATCATCAATTCAACCGGTACAACGACCGGGACAGTCGATAGCTCTGATCCTTCAGCACCACGTCCGGCCCGAACTTGGCCTGCATCTGGCGGGATGCCACCACGCCTAGGCGGGTCCAGCCCGCCGCGCTCTCGCTGGAAGGAACCAGGCGCATGGTCAGCACCAGCTTGCCCTCGTCCACGGTGTGCAGCTCCACGGCCTCCTCTCCCTCAGCGCTGTCGGTGAGCATCAGGTTGCCCTCCCACTCGGCAGGCAGCTCAATGTAGCAGCTGCTCTCCTCGTCCAGCAGGCCGAAGCTCTTTTCCGGCTCCGGGCTGGTGTAGTCCATCCAGACGATAAAATCCATTCGTCGGCTCTGGCTCAGGTTCAGCAGGCCCGCTTCGTCAGGCTGGGTGGGGATCTCCACGATGCCGTCGCCGTCCAGATCCCGGCTGACCAGCGTGGAGACATTGCGCAGGGACGCATTGTACAGCTCACTGGTGCTGATCTGCTCAGCGGGCAGCATCTGCTGGCTTTCCTCATCGAAGTAGAGCAGCACCGTGGCCAGATTGTTGCCCGAGAGGCCGGTCCAGCCGTCCAACACCAGATAGCGCTTGCCGTCCGCTCCCAGGCCCGCCGCCACAGCGGCGCAGCCCGAGAACTTATCTGCCGAAAGGCCCATGACAGCCACTTGCTGGAACATCCCGTCCCGGTCAACGGTCAGCAGCTCGATCTGCACCCCGCCGTCCTCCAGCGTGGACATCAGGATCAGATCCTCGTTGCCGCCGCCGGTGATATCCTCCACCAGATACTGCTCATAGGACTGTTCCAGAATGGCATTGACCGTGCCGTTCTCGTAGGAGTACACCGCCAGATAGCTGTCCCCCTGCGCGGCGAGGTACCCCACCACCAGCTGGGTGGCGGCGCCATCCTGCAGCTGTGCCAGCCGGACATTGTCCACTGTATCCGCCAGACCCTCGATGCTCTGGCGGACCTGCCACAGGCCTGCGGCATCCTTCTGCAAAAATGCAATGCAGACGTTGGAGCTCTGGGCCGTGGTGTAGAGAACAGCGGCATCCTGCTGGCCGTCACCATCCAGATCCTGCAAAAGGAACGGCGAGAGCAGCTCCCCCTGCATCGGGTATTTCAGCTGGGCGCTCTCCCCCAGCCATTCGTTCAGGGCATTTTGCAGTGCACCGTAGTCGCCCGGAAGGCGCGGGGCACGCAGCAGCTCCTCCACCTGCACATTTTCCGACATCGGAAGGCCGCACGCCGAAAGCAGGCCCATCATGCAGCCTGCACTCAGCACCAGAAACCGTCGTCTTTTCAACCGCTGCCCCTCCCTTCTGTGGAAAATTCGCAAAGTCGTGCAGAAATACAGTATAATTATAGCATTCTTGTCCCGCCATCACAAGCCCCAGCTGCTAACGCCCAACCGGGCAGCGGGGCATTCCCACGCAAGTGAAACGGGCCATTCCATCGCCCGCCCTACTGCCTGCGGCAGCAGGGTCCCACCCCAGCG
>OHSW01000292.1_pt1 | contig 17175 bp, 18 predicted proteins | sample 1578821 | NCBI WGS metagenome assembly OHSW01 (sample SAMEA3879555, study PRJEB24766) | human gut metagenome | biome: human-associated habitat; feature: feces | place: USA | collected 1985/1987
CTCGCCTCCCAGCCCACGCACAGGCAGTTACTCGGATACATCCTTGCCGGGGACGTGCGGAATGCCCGGGAGGCGATCACGCGGATACTCGAAGAACCATAGCCCGCAGCAATGGAGACGCTTACAAAACCCACGGACACACGCCTGCGGCGCTTCACGGAGACCGGAACAGTCTACCCGATACTGTTCATGATCAGCATCACCCACCTGCTGAACGACATGATGCAGTCGGTGATCCCGGCCGTCTACCCGCTCCTGAAGGAGAAATTCGGCTTCACGTTCGCCCAGATCGGAATCATCACGCTGGTTTTCCAGATGACCTCGTCGCTGCTGCAACCCTTCATCGGACTCTATGCAGACCGCCATCCGCGCCCCTACTCGCTCGCCGCGGGGATGTGCTTCACGCTGCTCGGGCTGTTCACCCTCTCCGTCGCCCCGGGCTTCGTACCCATCCTGCTGGCGGTAGGGCTGATCGGCTGCGGCTCTTCGGTCTTCCACCCCGAATCCTCCCGGGTGGCGCAACTCGCTTCGGGAGGCCGGAAAGGACTGGCACAGTCGATATTCCAGGTCGGCGGCAACGCCGGGGCCGCTGCTGGCCGCGCTGGTCGTCATTCCCTTCGGGCAGGCCTCGATCGGCTGGTTCGCTTTGGCCGCGATCCTCGCCATCCTCATCCTCACGAGAATCGGGAACTGGTATAAACTTCGCCTCACCGTCACCGCAAACCACCCCGCAGCAGCCGCAGCGGCCCCGGCACACCACTTGGGAAAACGCAAAATCCGCCTCGCCCTGGGCATCCTGGGCGTGCTGGTATTCTCGAAATACTTTTACATCGCCAGCATGACCAACTACTTCACATTCTTCCTGATGGATAAATTCGGGATCTCGGTGCAGGGGTCGCAGTACTGCCTCTTCGCATTCCTCGGGGCATCGGCTGTCGGCACGGTCGCCGGCGGGCCGCTGGGCGACCGTTTCGGGCGTAAATACGTGATCTGGGGCTCCATCCTCGGGGCTGCGCCCTTCACCCTGCTGCTGCCCTATGCGAACCTGACCTGCACGATCGCGCTCGCCGTCATCATCGGACTCGTCATCTCCTCGGCATTCTCCGCCATCCTGGTCTACGCCACCGACCTGATGCCCGGCAAGGTCGGGATGGTCGCCGGGATCTTTTTCGGGCTGATGTTCGGCCTCGGCGGCCTCGGCTCGGCCTTCTTCGGCTGGCTGGCCGACAAGACCAGCATCGAATTCATCTTTCGGATCAGCACCCTGCTGCCCCTGTTGGGGATAATCACGGGTTTCCTGCCGAATATCGAAGGCAGAACGACAAACCCATAACCGATGAAACCATGCCAAATGTAATCGTACTACGCCCCCGGGCTGTTGCACGATAGCTTCGAGAGAAGAAGCCCCGGAAGATTCCAACCTTTACTTTAACCGATAACACCATGCAGTACATTTGTAAATACCAGTCGCCCCTCGGCGGGATAACGGTCTCCGCCGACGGCAACAGCCTGACCGGACTCTGGTTCGACGGGCAAAAATACTTTGCCGCCACACTGCCGGCAGCACACGAAGAGAAGCAGCTCCCCGTATTCGACCAGACACAGCGGTGGCTGGACTGCTACTTTAGCGGGAAAAACCCGGGATTTACACCCCCGCTGCGCCCCGAAGGGTCGCCCTTCCGGCAGGCCGTATGGAAAATATTACTGCAAATACCGTATGGGGAAACAATTACCTACAAGGATATTGCGGAAGAAATCGCACGGCAACAGGGAAAGCAAACCATGTCGGCGCAGGCCATAGGCGGTGCCGTAGGGCACAATCCGATCAGCATTATCATCCCCTGCCATAGGGTCGTGGGCAGCGACGGCAGCCTGACGGGATACGCCGGCGGCATTCCTAAAAAGGTCGGGCTCCTCACCCTCGAACAGGCGAACATGTCCGGGCTGTTCATCCCGAAAAGGTAACTCCCCGGGCGGGCGCAAAAGACCCGCCGACGGGCATAAAAGAAAAATCCTCACAACTCGCTGATTCGCTTGTCGCAAGGATTTAATTGTCTGTTTGGAGCGGAAAACGAAAGTCTAACCTTCTTTTTCCTTATGTCCTTTTATTCAAGTAATTCCCTCTGATTCCATCGGCCTCTTTTTATCGAGGAGTACGCCGATGGGGATCAATTTCAGAAGCTCATTCCCCGAACCTAAAATCCCTTTCGGAACTGTTGTCTTCGGTTTACTTTACAAATATAGTGATTTTTATTTCTGTTGTTTAGATTTCTATTTTACCCGTTCAACTTTCTTTGATCATTTCTTTTTAGTGGAGTTTTGCCGATGATGATCGATCAAGTCCTGCCTACGGTCATCGGTACTCTTTATCAGGTGATCTGTTAGCAATCTCTTGATTTGACCGATTTGGTAGTAATATTTCCCGCCCAGACAGGAATAAGTGATCTTGCCGTTAGTTCTTAATCGTTGTAATGTCCGGTCACTGATTTTCAAAAAGCGGCAGATTTCGTTGCTGACCACCCAGCTCTCGTCGTCTCTTTCCCCCGGATGCTCTATCAATTGTAAATGTTCCGAAATAGCATCAAGTTTCTCTACTAGCTGTTTAAAAGCTCCAGATTCAATAGTTATTACTTCCATCGTTCAGAAATTTATTGGTTAAAAACACTTGCATCAACATTGGTTCGTTGGTGTTAGTTGTCTATAATTAAGAATAGAGATTGTCATTTAGATTCGGTTAAACGAACCGGACTTTTTAAGAAAAAAACGTCCCGATAATGAATCAGCAACTTGTTTCTAGGTTCTTACTTATATTTGTAGTATAAAGGAGATGTCGTATGCCAACTATGAGCGTTAAAGAAGTATGGTTTGCCGATGATCGTATTTTCATCGAAACCTATAATGGAGAAAAGTTGAGCCAGTCTCTCAAATGGTATCCACGATTGGCAGGTGCCACAGAGGTTCAACGCACCGCGTTTAGACTTTCGTCGATAGGAATTCATTGGGAACAACTAGATGAGGATGTCAGTTTCGAGAGTTTCAGATACAAGAATGAATAACTGATAGAGACCGGTTAACGAGAGGTTTATCTTCTAAACTATCGCAAATAAAAGTTTGAAGGATATACCGGATTGCTCGGAGGAAAGTGAATTTACTCCTAACACCATTTATTTTACAACTATCTGTATATGATTATTTATAATAGTTTCGATACCTATAAAAAATTTCTCGTTTGTGGGGATATCCACGGCGAGTTCAAAACCTTGCTATACGAACTAAAGCGCAAGCAAATAGAGGATGCTGTTGTGTTGGTTGCCGGCGACTGCGGCATAGGTTTCGAGAAACCGGCTTATTACGAGCAACTTTACAAAAAGCTGGAGCTGACTCTGGTTAAATTGAACTGCATGCTGATTCTGATGCGTGGCAATCACGACAATCCTGATTATTTCGAAAATCGACTAATCGACTACCCTCGTATGAAGACTATTCCGGATTATTGCGTCATACAGTTTTCCGGAAACAATATACTATGTATCGGCGGCGCTGTTTCGATAGACCGGGAGTACCGGGAAACCCAAATGGGGCTGGCAAAACTGAAAAATAGAACGGTTACTTACTATTGGAAGGACGAAATTCCAGTATATGCTCCGGAGAAGTTGTCTGAAATTAAAACCGACGGACTTAAAATAAATACCGTAATAACACATACTGCCCCGTCCTTTTGTTTTCCAACAACCAAATCCGGCATTGAGGGTTGGCTCGAACAAGACAATACCCTTTCAGCCGATCTTGATTATGAGGGCAAAGTTATGGATGAAATATACGAACACCTCAAAGTCGATAACCATCCATTGTCTACGTGGTTTTATGCTCATTTCCATGCCTCTAAAGTGGAATACATTTCCGGAATTAGATTTCAGTTGTTAAACATTCTGGAATTAATGCAAGTAAGGTAGTTCCAGTTGCTTTAAAATCCCGATTTATGTCAAGGTCATGGGTTGACTGACCGGCTTGCTTCTTAGCTATTTTTGATCTTCTGCCGTTTTTCCCAGACTACGGTTGGGTTTTCAGTCAGGCCCTTCCTTTTGAATTTTATAGTATCCTTGCGGGCGAATTCCGCACCGAACCATAAAAGGCACTTATCTGCCGAATCACAGCCGTTAATTTAATTTCTTGCTTTTGCAGAATTCCCATTTTATCATCATTTTATTTCTGTAATGATGCAATTATGGTGCATTACGGAAATAAAAGCGAAATAGTAGACCATTTTTTTAATCTTCTATCGTATATGTCTCATCATAGATGTCGCGAAGATTTTTCCCTTCATACTCCCAATAAGAAGTGGGTTGAAGTTCATAAGAGATTCCTAAGAGCTTTTTTGTTACAGCCGTTAATGATGACTCTTCTCCATCTAGCGACACTTTCCGATCCCCAACTACAATTACTTGGATAGTCGGATCTTTAACGAACGTTAAAAGCGAATTTAATTCTATCCCCATTTCTCTGTAATTCATCGGAGGACGACGAGTGTATTTAATCTTTTCACTTGCAACCTTGTCGTCGATAGTTAAATCATTTTCGATTTCAGCACTAACCTCGCTCGTAATGTCTTTCCGATCAAAGAGCTCAAGTATGGCTGTCGCTTGCTCCGGTTTAATACTAAAAAACTCTCGATTCGCATTAATCCTATTCGATCCCAAAGCAGTATGCAGGGCCTTTTCAATTTTGGCACAATCGGAAACCTTGACCTCACATGCGTATGAACAATCAAAAGGAACAGGCACGCCGGTGCTGTAAAGCTCCTTCATCATGGCATCAATGCTATCACGTGTTGTCATGCCGATTTTAACCAAGCCAGGCATTGCTGAATTAGTTAGAACGTAGACAATTCCCCTGTTGTTATCGATTTTCATTATCTGATTTTTTAAGATTCTAGTATTTACGTGCCCAATAATACCCGATTATGCTTGGCATATGTCATTATAACAATGGTAAATATACCTTATTCAATATCAAAACCGCCCATAAAAATAAATCGCCGAAGAATATTATCTATCTTCATTTGAATTTTATGTGGTGGAATCGTTGTATTTTCGATTCTTTCGAAGTAAACCTTTGCTATATTTCGATCAACAGATGTTTTAAGTTCATCAAATCGACCAAATTCGTTGATATTATCTTCGGTTACGTGGAGATTCAGGAATGTCCTGAGCATCGCTTCATCGACACCGACTGCTGTTGCAAATTTCCGAATCCGGTCATTTTTTGCATTCTCCTGATACTCTGCAATGTAATCTCGCAGTGTTTTCTTACTATCTAGTACTGTTACATCGCCACGCTCCACATCGTGGAGGAATATATTGGCATATTTTTGTTCTTCTTGTGTTAGTGTCGCAAAAGTTTTGTGTAGGTCGGCGAGGAGTTTTTTCTTGACATCTTCCGTTGCTTCGTCAGAGTGAAGTGACTTGAGCCACTTGTCAAAGCGAGAGTTCATATAGTTCACATCTATAGCTCCCGTATTGATCTCTGTCAGGTGGGTATCGATGTCATAGGGCACATCCCCAACTCTTACTCCTCCACCGGGACTATTAAACAATTCTTTATAACGAAGTGCAAGTATTAGATATGTATTTTTATCCAGTGTAGGACGCACCGTTCTTTTTGTGCCATCCTCATGTTTAAAAGTGTAAACTTTCTTATTCCAATCGAAGCCTTGTATTTTTGCAGCCTCGAGGAAGTCATTGAACTGTTTGAACAGTTTTGCAAATTGAGCCTTTTCTGCATCTGTATCAGGAAGTTTCTCGAAATTCTCGACTCCCGCCGCCTCAAAAAGTTCAACAATATCTTGGTAGATGGAGTTCATCGTTCGGATATTCTTTTCGAGTTTATCGGCAAAAAGGCGGTTTATCGCCTGAGTATAATTTGAAAGCACTTTCTATGTTTCGTGCCATCGTGTGAGGCTTGCGGTAGTAACGGATCGTGCCAAACGGTTTTTCGGGACCAAACAGACGGTTCGTTCTTGAAAAAGCTTGTATTATACCTTCATTCTGCATTAACTTATCCAGATATAGGGTGTTAACCCATTTAGAGTCGAAACCTGTCAGCATCTGATCCACAACAACAAGTAGATCTAACTGCTTTTCGGGAGTATTCTCAATGTGTTTATATGGATCCTTGTGTGCAAGACGAAGCGCGACATCCTTTTTATACTTTCTGAAAGTAGGTATGGTAAATGTTTTACCGTATCTTTTGTTATAATCCGTAAGCATCTCGACTATTGCATCTTCTTTGATCGTGCCGCTTCCATTATTATCAATGCTTTGGTCAAATAGAGCCGCTACCTTGAAATCAGGTTTCAAGCTCTTAATCAGTTTGTAGTATTCGATGGCTTCAGGAATACTGCTTGTGGCAAATATGGCGTGAAACTTTCCTCCGCGACTAATTGTAGTCCAGTTCTCAAAGATGTCATTTACTACCGCACTTCGGTACTCTTCGGTTTCGTATTGCGAGGTAGGGATATAATCTTCGATGCCTTTCGTGTAGTTGCCTGCACTGTCAGTTGAGCCGGCCATCGGCACGTCATTCATAAATTTATAATAGACCTTACTCTTTTTAGGATCGGCAATAGCTTCTGCCTCAGTAGTGGCTTTGGCTTTCTCCAATGCTACTACTCGATGCAGGTCTTTATCTTTGTATGTAAGAACCTTGTAGGGGTCAAATCCCAATACGTTTTTATCCCTGATGCCATCGGCGACGCTGTATTTATGTAATTCGTTGCCGAAAATTGTGGCGGTTGTATTTTTCTTTTTCTCGTTCTCTTTCTGAATAGGCGTTCCCGTGAAACCGAAGAATATGGCTGCAGGGAATGTCTTTTTAATGGTTATCAGCATATCGCCAAACGTAGAGCGGTGTGCTTCGTCAATAATGAAGACAATTCGTTTTTTGTTGATCAGGGCTATGTCGTGGTCGTTGCGTGAGCCATCCTCCTGGATGTTGCTCATCTTTTGAATAGAGGTAACAATCAGCGTGTCGCTAGCTGCATTGCTTTTAAGTTTAGTTATCAGCACTTCGGTATTCTCGGTCTCTTGCACTGAATCGCTATCGTCGGCAAAACCTCTGTACTCAATGAGTGATTGTGTCCCCAGCTCAATACGATCCATCAGAAAGATTACTTTATCGGCATCCTTAGAGTTGGCAATAAGTTGGGCAGACTTAAAACTGGTCATTGTTTTACCCGATCCAGTGGTATGCCACACATAACCACCGTAGATGTTTTTATCAGCCCATCGTGTACTTGCTACTTTATCCGATATGGCGCTCGCCGCATAGTATTGATAGCTACGCATTACTTTCAGTACTCCATCGGTGTCGTCGGCAACCGTATAGAAACCTATCAACTGGTGAGCCATAGGGATAGAGAGAAGACAGTCGGCTATTTTGTTCCATTCGTTTATGGGTTCGTTGTTAAAGTCACACCAGTGGAAAAAATAATCGGGATTGAATTTGCCGTCCGCGCCTGGATTGGCAAAGTATAGCGTCTCTTCAGGATTCATCGCCACAAATATCTGCACTAGCGAGAACAAACCTTGCGAGAAAATACCCGCATTAGCATATTTCTCGATTTGGTTACAGGCTTGACTGATGGGAATACCGCTCTTTTTGAGTTCAATGTGAAAAAGCGGCATGCCGTTGATAAGCAGCATCAGGTCTCCACGGCGATCGCTCTTTAGTGGCGATGAAGTAGGGAACTTGGGTTGCTTTGCTATTTGGTAGCGGCTTTGCCCTGCGGCAATCTCATGGCGATCGTATATCTTCAGGCTCACCTCCTTGCCCAAATGCTGGGTATCGTTGGGGTTATCTCGTTTTATAGATACTGTTTTGCCGTTGATAAAGCCATTTAAGCGCAAGGGAGTACGCAACGTGTTTATTTGTTCTATAATCTGCTGCATTTCGCCATTTGTCAATGGGTATTCCCCCAGACGGTCGACACTTCTGTTATTTTCAAAAAGTATCTTCGCCCAATTAGCGATTAGCTGCTCTTCAGTCGGATTTACGAGCACCTCTTTTTCCCAACCGTATCTTGTGTGTAGCAGCTCAATGAGAGCCGCCTCAAATTTCAATTCGTTGTCAAATGATGTCATAAGTTAATCCTCCCCGGTTACAAACATCTTATCAAGGCATGCCTTTTTGATGTTTTTGAGTTTATTGATTTGCTTGTCTATCTTGACAATTATGTCATCTAGGTTTTCGAAAAAAACACCTATTATTTGTTGTTCAGTATAACCTGCTGTGTTAATGACAATAGAATTAATAGCTACTTTGGATAAACTAGGGACTCCTGTTGATTCATCCTTCTTTCGCCAATCAACTTGCTGAAACAAATTATATATAAAGTTTAAGTCATTGTTTTTTCTTGGTACAGCATAAAATAATGTATCTACAGTCCAAAACGGGGCATATAGAATATATGGTTTATCTATGGTTCCTTTTCTTCCAATCCCTACAGCATTCTCGTCATATGACAGGGCGGCATTAACGCTTAACATATAGCCACCTGTTCCATATACAGGTATATTACCGTCAACTAAGTGTTTGTAATCTCTTCCACTTCTAACATCAACAATATCTTCCAGCTTCTTCTCTTTCCACGTTTTCTTGAAACCCTTAAATCGAAGTTCTGGAGTATTTGATCCCTTGCGTGAAAACATCTTTTCAAGACATGCCTTCTTGATATTTTTTAGCTTGTCAAGTTTCGTCTGACTTGTATTTATAAGCTTATCAATATCCTGAAAATAATTGCCTATTGCCCTCTGCTCGTCTGCATCCTCTGGAAAAGAAACACATGTATCTTTTATTGCTGTTTTTGAAATCCCTACCACTTTTGTCCCCTGCATCAGTGGTAATAATTGATTGTGATATGCAGATGAGTTCAAGAAATAGCCAAGATAGCTCGTTGAGAACGGGAATAAAGGACGACACGGTATAGTATGAAGTCCTGATATAATAGGCTGTTGTTGTACGTTAAACAACTCTGTACATTTACCTGCCGTAGCATCTTCCGCTGTGTCCGCAAATACAATATCACCATCTTGTAGTCGTGAAGTTATATATTTATCTGCTATTTTATCATCTGAGATATATGGGATATCCTCACGAGTAACATCTGTGTATTCTCCGAATTTAATAAGAACATCACCATAGTGTACGTTCTTTGTGGAGCCTTTCTCGTAGCTCAAAGCTGCACGAGATAATGTGTTATTGCAAAGCATCGAAAAAGTTTTATCAAACCTCTTCGATCTCCAGTTGCCAGTAAACCGTTTAAATCGGATAGCAGGAGCGCTTTTCTTATTTTCCATTGTCATCCGCTCCTAATAATTTTTGAAATTCACGAAGACCAAGCATATCGAACTCATTGCCCTCTAAATCGTCAATAAGTGCAGAGAGAGCCTTTTCCGATTCCCGAATTTGGGACTCTAACTCGACATAAGTAACTGCATATTTCTCCGCAAGAACCTTCGTGCGCCCAACCAAGTCGTTGATAACTCCTACAGGAAGCACTGCCAATGAGCTACACAACGGCTGAATCCATTTAAGGTCGAGGAGCATAAGTACATTTTCGTCTGAAAGTCCTTCGATAGTCTCCTTGGTCAGCATATGCAATGCCCAGGTCTTTTCCTTAACCTCTTTTCTCAGTTTCTTCTCTTTTTCGATAAGCGTATGTACACGCTTTATCTTCGTAGTAAGCTCATTATCATACCCGAAGATATTAGCATCTTTACAGTAAGCTTTTACCTTGGCAGGAACAAAAGCGGTATTATCATCGTTCAGATAGTCACCCTCTTTCTCCTCCTCACTCATCTCGTCTATGATTTCGGGGTATTGAGCAACAACGGCCTCCAGTTCTGCCTCCTTTTGCTTGAGTTCATCCAGTTCTTTTTTTCAATAAAGTTTGCTGTACCAACTCAAACGGAATCACGCGCCCAATCCATCCATCTTGCACCTCGACATCCTTACCGTCTTTTTTCTTAATCACCATATTGGGATCTACTTTGCGAGTAGCCTCAAAACCTTCGGTCTGGATAACTTCCAAATCGGTTGCTGTTTTAGACCATTGGTCATCTAACACTTGGTAAGCTTGGTATTTGTCAATCAAAGGTATATTAGTCAAGCAACGGAAAATATCCTCACTAATCTGGTTTTCTTCTTGTGCTACCTTGACCGTCAACATATTTTCGATCAACTCACGATATAGGTATGACGAAAAATCAGAGAACGCACCATTGAATTGGCTGATAAAACTTTTCACATCGACATTGTCGGTGATTGTCTGTTTTATATCTTCTACGGCCAAGGACGAATAAGGCGTATCATCGCTCTTAAATATTTGATTTCTCAACGATGGGAATGCGTCCCAAAATTTAGACAATCCATCAATTTCCGAATTCGGAATACCTCCGAACATCGAAGCATAGATATCCCACGACTCCGCATCGTCCGAAGAGTCTACATAACGAGGAATGTTTAGATTGTATTCATTCTTTCGTATCTCATCACGTTCTACTTTGCGAGAAAACTTCGGCTCGTCCGTACGATTAATCACCGCATCGGTTATTTTTTTAATATCGCGAGCACGCAGCCTATTGTTCTTGCCCTCCTTCACGAAACCCTTTGATGCATCTACAATCAATACATCTGTATTCTCTCGCTTTTGGCGCAGGATCATAATGATAGTTGGGATGCCCGTGCCAAAGAATATATTTGCAGGAAGCCCAATAATCGCATCAATATGGTTTTCCTCAATCAAGTTTCTGCGGATTTTTTCCTCCTCTCCACCACGAAACAGCACCCCATGAGGTAAAATGATGGCCATTATTCCATTCGGCTTGACGTGGTACAGGTCATGTAACAAAAATGCGTAATCAGCCTTACCTTTTGGCGCTAACCCAAAGCGTTCATATCGCGGGTCAAATTCTTTATTTTCAGAATCCCAGTTCTGAGAATAAGGCGGATTAGAAACCACAGCGTCTACATAAACTAGATTATAAGTTCTCTCAGGGTCTGTGTCGTCGAAATATGGCCAGTCTTCTTCGAGCGTGTCGGCATTTCGTGTTAGGATATTATCCGGCAAAATGTTACGCATCACCAGATTCATACGGGTCAAATTGTATGTATTCTCCTTAAGCTCCTGTGCGTAATATTTGATATTATCTTTATTGCTAATATGTTTTGCAACTGACCGGCCGATATTGATAAGTAACGACCCAGAACCACTCGTAGGGTCATATATCTCAATTTTTTCTTTGTCTTTAAGATGGTTAGCTACTATCTCTGACATCAAAATCGCCACTTCGTGCGGCGTATAGAATTCCCCGGCTTTCTTTCCGGCATTGGCGGCAAAGTTGCCAATCAAATATTCATAGATAAAGCCTAAAACATCATAGTCTTGATTACCATTGGTAGGTATATCTTTAATTAACTGAATCAAATCATTAATGGCCTTGGTTTGGGAGCCTGCACTATCCCCTAATTTACTAAGGCCGGTCTGGAGAGTATCGAAGATATTTTCAAAAATTTGTTTGTAGTTTTCACTAATCAGACGGTTAAATGCCGAGATCGCATCACGCACGTTAGCAACACCAAAGTCTTTGCCCTTGCCTAACCAAGTAGAGAATAGATTTTCGTATGAAATAAAGTAACCCAAGTTCTTTTGGCAAAACTCGATCGCATCCGCATCTTCTTCCGTCAGCTTCTTCAATGCCTCTTCTGTCCAATCGTTACTTTTTAAATAAGCCTCCTCTTTGTCGGACAAAAATTTATAGAAAATAAAACCAAGAATGTAGTCTTTATAATCATTCGCCTCTATTTTAGAGCGCATCTTATTTGCAGATGCCCAAATCTTTGATGCAAGTTGTTGTTTATTCATATGGATTATTTATTCATCGTTCGGAATGTCACAATGCGAAATTTCATTATTTAACCTCACTAGCAATTAAATCCTTCACATCTACTTGTAGTAACCTAGCTATTTCGAATAGCAATTCCAGGCTGGGTTGGCGTCGGTTACATACGTACGCATTTACGATACTGAAACTTTTGCCCAACCGTTCGGCTAGCCATGTTTGTTTAATCCCTTTTTCTTCAAGCACTTCCTTTATTCTGTTCATGGTGGCGTGCGTTAAAACGAAATATTTTGAACGTAAAGATATGAAATATTATGCTATATAAATATGTTCAAACCGCTAATAGGTAAGTTTGTCGAGATTGATTTCGTACTCTGCCATTAGTGAATAGAAGATATCCTCGATATATTCCATCGTGTCGTAATCAAGCTCAATCTCTTTATATTCGGTCGCTCCCCGAGGTTTAAACCGGACTTTATTACCTTCTTCGTATTTAAAATACTTTCGAAGGACATCGGTTTTAAAATTAAAGAGTACAGAGATGTAATCGTCAACATTAAGCATTCTTTTCAATTTCTTTTCCGCTTCGGGATCTTCCAGATCAAATGAGATTGTTGCGTAATGGCTGCTATGGGGTAAATTGTTGTCCATAGATAAGTTTGTTTTGAATTATGTAAATACAAAAAACGGGGATATCCGATGACATCCCCGTTTCGATAAGTTCAGAATTGGGTATATCAAGTCATACACACCTTAATAATGAGATGCATACAGACTGATTGTTCGATGTATAGTGTTTTCATTGGCAGGGACAAAATTAACAAATATTTTCACCCACACCGTCGATTTTTATTTTTTGAGGGTGAACATTACCGATGTTGCTTGATCAGTCGTTGCAGCGTCCGCTCGCTAATCATCATAAACTGGCAGACCTCTTGGCTACTTAAGATAACTTTTTGCATTTCAAACTTCTGTTTCTTGGTTGCAAAGTGGACTTATTTTCGCTAGATTGTCACATATAACCTATCTTTCAATCCTCATCATAATGATGGGGATTTTATTTTGCGGGATATCCGAAGTAAATAATGTTTATGTGTGTAAAAAGAAAGTATGATATGCGAAAGCAGTAGGGCTATATCAATTGGGTAAGAATCAGTTCACTTAAGGAGAAAGAAAGTGTCAAAATACGCTGCCATTTTAGATGCTGCAACCCGTACTACCAAACAGCATATAACTTTCGCTAAATAAGTGCTTTATGGTGGTGGCTGCTATATATATTAAAAAGGAAGTTCTTACGGGACTTATCTTTTTATTATTAAAACGCTGACTGAAAATGAACTCCAGTTTTATAATTGAATTAAAATAAATCAAAAAATGAGAGAAAAAAGGGTCAAGAACAAAGGTCGAATATATATAGCCTTTAGGGAAAACATTAAAAAAATTTGGAAGGACCCTGTGATGGGCAACGTGATCGCAATGGTTATATTCGCACTCTTGACATGGTTGTTTTGCAGGTCATAATATTCATCTTATAATACGGTTCATGCAGATCGCACAAGCCCAAACGGGAAGAAATAAAGCAGACTAAAAACAGTCAAGCTGTGTCTGATGGATTAACAACCGGACACGGCTTTTGTTTCTGATGCTCTTTAGTAAAAAATCTGCCGCGAAACTCTATTTGTCACTATTTGTATGTCGGTTATACCTGCGAAGCGCATATATTCCGGATGTCTTCCAATCGCTGTGTGAGCGTTGGATCCCTCCGAGCAGTCTGCAAATTATAGCGGGTCTGCATATCAACCAACGCCTCCGGCTCAAGGCCTAACGCAGCTTCGAGCAATAGAGCGATTTCGCTACTTACTGGACGTTTGCAATTCAGTATTTCATTGAGTTGAGTATGAGAAACGCCGATCCTGTCAGCCAGCTTACGCTGCGAAATACCTCGGAACTCTAATTCGTCTTTGATTATCTCCCCCGGATGAATCGGATAGTAAGGATCAATTTTATTGGCTGTTGTTGTCATAACAATACAAAAATTGTGATTATTATATGATGTTCGCAAAAAAGTGAATATCTTTTGTTTTCGCTCAAAACCCTTCCGGCTATATTCTGAGTTGCTTTGTTATGGGTATAACTAAAACTCAGAGATTATGTTTTTCCTGTATTCAAAAAAAGTGCAATCCATAACAGGCCGATATAATCGGATGCGATACGTCACAGCGTCGGTTAACGAAACACTCAAGAAAGTTTGCTCCAGGTTAGGGATCGAAGATAAGATCCGGGTAATAGTTTGCGAAGATGGCTGGATGTAGTGTTTTGTGTAACCGGAGAGGAAAAATTAGAACTATACACTCATAGCTCCATGTACAACGATACTCGGAGCAGAGTTGGTTTGGGTTATAATATCAATGTGTTAAATGGTGAATTAATAGCGTCATTTAAAATACCACTGGCTGCTGCACTAAAAAACCTTATTCATATTCTGCCGTAGTTTTTCTTTATTTGTATGGGAATAGTAGAACCTGTGGATCGTTTGCGGACTGTTACCGGTCTATTCTGCTATTTGCAACGGCTGATATCCTTCATCAACCATTTTTGATATGAAATATGACCTTGCCATATTCCATTTAACACTCTCTTTAATCCCAAGATTCTCACAAATACAGGCTAGAGTATTATTAACATTATGAGATAACCTACGCACTCTTCCCTGCATCTTTTTTGTAGTATTGTGTTTACGGGTAAATACAGGAAATATATATTCTGACTTGGGGTTCCGGTATTTTTCAATAATCACTTTAGCTTTGTCTAATAGTACAGGCCGGGCTATCTTGTCGCATTTGATGCGCTCATAGACAATCACATCTTCTTTTATGCAACGGTGTCTCAGGAAACAAATATCGACGGGGGACATGCCGCCCGCATATAAGCTGAACAGAAAAAGATCCCTGTCTATCATTTGTTTCTATGATAACCATGACGTATCCATTTGCTCTATCGTGTTAACAGTCTTATGGGAAATGGTTTTGGGAATAACAGGCTGCCGTTTGAGTTTCTTTCTGACAGGATCGAAAGCCGACATTCTCACGTTTAACACACCTTGTCGCCTGGCAAAGGTAAAAGTGGCATGCAGGGTTTTGAGTTTTTCAGATATTCCGCCTGCATTACCATTCAACGAAGCCCTTTTCTTAAGATATTGCACAAAGTCCGTAAGAAATACTTCGTTTATATCCCTAAAATGGTATTTACTGAATTTCTTTCGATAAACTTTCTGGGTAAATTCACAAAGAATATTTTTAAGGCACTTATATTTGTTAGCAGTGGAATAGCTTGTTAACACATGTCCATTTTTATATCTCTCTTGGCAGCAAAACTGCTGAACTATGTTATCAAGCATATCCGAAACCGTAATATAATGAATTGATTTTTTGCTGTCTTGTTCATAATAATGAGATAGCTCCTTGGGAATCCAGTCTTTGCCATCCGACTCCCATTTCTCTGCAATTTTCCGGTATTTAAATTTTTCTTTCAAGATAAGCTGATTGCGCTCATATATATCCTTTGTATTTCCGTCAAACAACTGTCGTTTAGGGTTCCAATCATCATACCGCCCGGATATCGGGATAATTTTTGGAACCCGGGCATAGCCGGTTTTAAAGAAGATTAGTTTGAGTTTGACCATCTCCAGGTCACGGGGATTCCGATATCCTTTAACATTAATTGTAAACATAGCATTGATTTTTAGTTTGACATTATTTTACCATAAGTTTACTTCAGGTTCCAATGACATATGTTCACAAAAAAAGCGGTGTAACAGAATCTGCTCACCGCTTCTAATCTGATATATCAAATTAAATTGCTTTGTTCCCAAATGACATATAAAAACTGAAGTTTGCTTATTCGACTAAAATATGTCTAATCACTCAAACTGCCAAAATCACCTATTTTAATTCACTAATTTTCTGTTTGTTTCTGCAGAACTATAGTGAAGTGCATTCGAAACTTGCTTTAATACCGTAAAATATGGCTGAATTCGGTTCTCATAATAGTCATATGCCCTTATTGCATAACCTCCGGCAAATTTAAGGGCCTCCGGAAATGAAATTCCTTCCTGCGCACAGAGCAGGAGGTAGCTGTAACGGGCAGACCGGAATGTTACCTTTACATCCAACCCGAGTATACTTACTGCTTTTTGTAGAGTCTTGTTGATTTCGCTGGCTATGGCGTTAATACGATTCTTCCATCCTTTAACTGATGTTTTTATTGCATCGTCCACAGGAAAGATGAACCCATCGTCATCAGTATCAGTCAATGCGTATTTGTTCAGAATACCCATATGTCTGTGATCAAACTCTATTCCATCGCATAAAGGATAAAGGAACCGAGTACACTCCAATATATCGCCATCGTCGATATCAAACCATTCGAGAGATGCTAGATTTGTTAGTGACATGCCTCCTGTGTAATAACTCATATGGAAAAGGTCGAGATGTAATTCCTCTCTTTTGTCGAATAAACTCCGGTCTATATCCCGGATCATATTAATAACCTCGGGAGAAACAATTTGCTGTGTTGCTTTAGTCTTAGCCATAATAAATGGATTTAGATGTTAGTAATGTAGTACGGTAATTCGAACCGTTTCATATTAATAATAGAGAGGGTGCGTGACAAAAGTTTGAAAAAGATAGAAAAAAATCAGACGGCAGAGCTGTTGTCTTTCTCTGCCGTCTGCAATTAACCTATAGAAGTACACGTTACATTACATCTTAAGAATAGTAATCCGTAGATTATTTAGTTTGAGAACCCATACTAAATTTCGTGTTGTTTAGCGTTCGAGCAAGTTTATCCATCTCGTCGCTGATGATTTTGTCGACAATCCTGGCATAGATCTGGGTCGTACTGATCTTGGTATGGCCGAGCATTTTGCTGATCGATTCGATGGACACTCCGTTAGCGTAAGTAACCGTCGTGGCAAAAGTGTGCCTCGCGAGGTGGAACAGAATACAAGAAGCAAGCAGATGAAGAGATAAGAAAGGAAAACGTAATTGGTTGAATATGAGCAAAAGTTCTGTTTTTTGCTGAAATAATGGAAAGCAAAAATGGACAGGTTATTGCAGGTGTTCAGTTACCAGAATGTTAGCTGCCTAGTTACCTGAACCGAATAGGTAACAGGCTGAACAGTGAAGAAACTGTCACAGAGCCTATTATTCATTGTATGTCAGCATTTTGCATATCAAAGGACGCTTATAAAATAGGTAATTTTGCCATTAAAAAATAA